>Ga0209835_1000093_pt1 | contig 62983 bp, 61 predicted proteins | sample LakKivwa52mmetaG_FD_184138 | JGI IMG/M metagenome (GOLD analysis project Ga0209835, IMG submission 184138) | Anoxic lake water microbial communities from Lake Kivu, Rwanda to study Microbial Dark Matter (Phase II) - Lake Kivu water 52m metaG... | ecosystem: Environmental > Aquatic > Freshwater >...
TTATCTAAGTTAAAAAAGGGTGGACAAGCCCGAATTGTATTAAAAGGTGTACAACAGAATGACACATTCGTCGTACCTCGTGGATTTAAGATTGTTGGAGCTGTAGCCGAAACTATGAAGACAGTGGCTACTGGTTTAACTTATACTATGTCAATTGGTAATACTGCTGGTGTGATACCTAAGTTGAATATTGCTCCAACTGTCCCTACAAGTTCAGGAAATTATGTTATTGACGGTATTAATGTAGCTTTAGATCATGATGGAACAGAAGATACTATTGAAAAAGTTGTTAATAAAATAGTAGCAACTGATTTCTCTGAGGTAGCAACCACATCTACACAATCTTGGACCGTTACCAAAGTAGGGACTGGAGATGCTTCTGTAGCTCACTTTGTTGGTAATCATCCAAAGGCTATAACAGCAAACACTTTTGCTCCAACAGTATTAGGTATTTCAAATACTTGTGTAACAGCTAGTGTTGTTGGTTCTGTTAGTACGGATTTAGTCAATGCTGGTGGGATATCTCATTTTGCTGTAGATTATCCAGATCAAACTGCAATGGCTACGCTAAACGTAGTTAATCCAGGATCATATAACCCCCCAAGCCATTCACCTTATGTATCATTGGCATTATCAAGTTATACTGATGTATTATCTGGTACTGTTACTGTTAATGGGACTACATATACTCCTACTCAGACAGCTACAGATGTTACTGGACAAGCTACAGGAATTAGGAATGCTATCAATGCTACCTCTCGCATGACTGGTGTATCAGCTATGCTTGGTGCTGCCGGTGTTGTAGTTATTTATAATAATAAGTCTGCCGATAGTCAGACCTCGGTTACACCTCCTGTAGTAAGCTACAGTTTAGGTGGTTGTACAGTATCTAAAACATCTGTCCCCTTAGACAAGACTTACTATGTTACTATTGGTGGTCAGTGCGCCAGTGACCTAGCAGGATATGTCAACGTCTATATTGGTATGGAAAAGTTAGATTAAAAAAAGAATATTATAGGGGTGGTAATTATGACTATATTTAAAAAGATAGTTTTGAGTCTTTCCCTCCTCCTCCCCCTTTTTACCACCCCTATTTTTTCTCAACAAATTACTATCGAACAATCTCAATTAGAACAAATTATCAAAGAAGAGATTGCTATTGGAATTTCCAAGGCAGTTGATGAAGCTGTAGCTGTTGCAGTAAAAGAAATAGAAATAAAATATATTAATATTATTGCAGAAAAAGATATTGAGCTTGCAGACCTACGTTTTGATCTGAAAACAGCTATTACTAAATATGATTATTTATCATCTCAATATAATCAAGTAATCACCGAGCTAACAGAACTCAAAAAAATATATGGATTCCCCTATAATCTTCTATGGGGGGGTATTATATTTACAGGTGGAGTAGTACTGGGGGGATTAACTTCCCTTTATTTAACAAGATTATATTATATTTATCCATAATACTAATTAAAACATGAAGTATCAATCCCCAAGAACTCTATTTCAGTCAAAAGTTAATTCAATTCTTAAACAAGAATCTAATCATTCTGAGTTATTTGAAAATATATTTAAAATGCAACAATTTATATCATTTGAACGTAATAATAAATCAAATATATCTCAAGAACAATGGGTTACTTTATTAGAATTATACTCATTACTTGGTCCAACTTTATTTGCTCAAGTTGTTTCTATAATCAAAGGTAAAACTATTTCTTTCCCCTCTGAAGAGGACTACCAAGACTCTATTATGACAACTCTATGTTATTTTTATAAAGAAGTTCAAGGTCTTTCATGGGATGAGATTAAAGAAAAATTAAATGAACCAAATTTAAATGCTATTAAGTTTGGGGTGAGAGTTCGCCAATTAAAGGGATTTATTGATAATCAAATATTCAAAGGACTAAGTATCAAAGAGAGGAAATATTAATCATTATGGATGATCAGGATATTGTATTAGCCAGAACCTCATTAGAGGCATCTAAGAGATTTGAGAAAGAAGCATCATTATTTAATCCAGCATTGGAAGTAGAAAGTAGTTTAGTTGTTTTATTAAAAAATAGGATAGCTAAGGTTCAGGAAGATCAAGAGTTTGAACAACAGATTCGGGATGCTATCTTGGACAGGTTGCCAGAAGCTCAATTCTCAGAGTTGATGGCATTATTACATTCTGTTCAAAGTCAATCCAGTGTTGCAGTAGAGAAGATTTTATCACCATTTATTCCTAAAGTAGGTGAACGTGTACCACTTTTAGATGCTAGTAAAGAGAAGGATCAAGCCTCTATGGATGAAAAAGTCTTTGAGAAAGCATCCAAAAAGGCATTGGATGCCCTAAATGAACTAGGAAAATTATCCAGAGTTTTAAATACCTTGGGTGATAGTGAAATATCCAAAAAAGAATAACATTAAAAAAATCCCCTCTCCTTTTTATTTATAAAGAAGAGGGGAAACACCACAGAAAAGAAGCTAATTAAAACACTTCACCACAACCAGGACATACAGAATAAGATTCAGGAGAAGAAGTCTGACAAATCCTGCATTTCAATTTCTTAGTATGTTTTGGAGCATACTCAATAATTGATGGTGAGGTTCCTGTCCCTACAGTAGAAACTTTAATAATCCCTTCAATCTCCTCTGGAGTCATTAACTTATATCCTAGAAGATTTTTAACAGAAGCATTAGGTGAAGAAAGCGGAAGAGGGTCCGATCTTCCTAGAGTAATAATAGGACGAGAAGATTCTTCCATATTCTCTTGCTCTTCAGATTCTATAGCTCCTTGAATAGTTTCTTCTGAGAAGAGATCATCAGATTCCTCCTCAACCTTTGAGAAGTTCTTTTCCTCCTCATCCTTCAGATAAGCCAGTTCCTCAACAAATTTAGAACCTAGCCTAGAATCAATCATACCGATTGTAACACGGAGACGATTCCAAATCTTGGTATAAGAAGTAGTCTTGAAGAGAGTATTCAGGTTATATGTCTCCCAACTACTTTCCTCATCTGTAGTTAGAACATTAGAGATAAGATGTCTAATATTTGCAGGAGCAACTTCAGGGGTTCTTGACAGATTTGCTACCCTATAGGCAGGATTAGCTTGACCTGTCTTTTCAATCCCAATATCATATCGTCCCCAGTAATTATAATACTGAATAAGACTCCTCAGCCCCTCTACAAAACCATATGCAGGAACACCTTCATCTACAAATTCAACAACAGTCCCATCTGGATTCTTCTGAATATTGACATTTTTGGATATGAGAATAGAATGTTTATTCTCCCTATGCCAATCCATCCTTTCCCTGTCAATAGCGTTGACAAGAAAAACTTCTTTACCTAGCCACCCCCTCCCCATTAAACCAAACTTCCTTCGTGGATCACTTATAGGCAGGCTTGAATAGTTAACAATATTAAATATATCTGGGGCAGACTTCTCATGGACATAGACCTTCATATTTGGTTGCTTACCCATTACATTTGGAGGAGCATTTGGATTGGGAACCCATATTACTGCATTTACCGTATTAACAATACGATACAAAATATGTAGGTCTTTGTTAGTTGAGTTATACCTGTCTTCTTTAACTACAGGAAGAATAATCCTCATCTGCTTATTCTTATCATCAATGAGTCTTCCAATCCTTACTTCTCTAGCATCACTAGGCTTTAATTCAACATTGGTGTTGAAATTAGAACCACCCAAGAATCTGTAAATCTTCATTTTCTTGGTCTCTAGGCCAGACCAATGAATCTTCTCGAAGTTAAACTCTTTTCCCTTCTTCTTTCTATTCTGCTCCTCCTCCTGATCTAACTGCTGGGTCATCCTAGCAAATTCCTCATCCATTAGTCTTGCTTCTTCCTCTGTCATGATCTTCCTTTCCTTTCTAGGTACTCTGACCTATAGTAATTTACTTGTAAGCACTATTGGCTTATTTTAATGGTAAAATGGATAAAATCTTGGGGATATCCACTGAACCTCCTTTCCATATGTCCCCATAGTTACTGTCCAGAACCCTGTATGGGCTTGAATTTTCTTAGAACGCATCCAAGATGATTGTTTCTGCATAGAACCAGCCCCTATCGTATGCACATTACGATAGAAAAAGTAATGGGCCTTATGAATATGGCCTGTAATTAGTACCTGAGGTTTTTCACCACCAGAAAAACTCTCAATCAATTTCTGATCCCTATAACAGAGGGAATAGGCATTACCATCCCCCCCATGCCATAATTTAATGATTATTCCGTTAATAGTCAAGTCCCCGTCATTAATTCCTAAATAATGAGCTTCTGGAATATTCTCACATACATCCTCAACTATAGACATTCCAGCCCCTAATTTTGAATTATAGGAACAATCATGATTACCACTAATAATATATAATGGTTTTTCCCATTGCTTAAAAATATCTACTGCATTTTCCTTTTGTGCTTTATATCCTATATGGGATAATTCATAAATATCCCCTGGACGGTTCATCATTCCTTCAACTAAATCTCCAGCATGAAGCAGAAAACTACAATTTTGTTTTTTCATTTCGTTAAATGCTGAAAGAATATAAGAAGGCTCTGTCCATATAGAACCAATATGAGTATCGGATAGGACTCCAAAGGTAACTTCATTGGAAGTAAACTCAATGAGGGTCTTATTTTTCTTTGGAATGTCACTTACAAAAGATGTATCTGTTGCTAATTTATTTAATTCTTCAGTAGAAAACTTACTGGTTAATTTAAGTAATGTGCTGATAGAATCCCCATAATATTTTTTACCTTCTCGCTTATATCTATTAAGAGTTTCTTCTGAAATAGAGAATGCCATACATGTTTCTCTTTCCCCGTGCTCTAATAGATATCTAATTACATCAAATACTTTAGCTTCCCCTATCATAGTATTTTATTCCCCCTTATTTTTTTTATTGTCGGATTTTTTCTTTGATTTTTTAGACACGGGTGGGGATGGCTCAATTGGAAATACTCCCGGGTTCTCCTTTATCATACTCAATAATTCATCACAGAACTCTACATTATCTACCATAAATGTAGAAATACCTATAGCCAACATATCCACTTCTTCCTCAGATAAGGAAGCATTATATAAATCAGATATACCATGAAGAAGTTCATGAATAACCACATGGAGCTTTTTTGGTAAAGATAAATCAGATTTAATTGAAATCAATTGATCATTAAAATCAATCATACCCTCAGCTACAATATTATTGTGCATAAGTAAGCTAGCGGAATCATCCACCTTAAATAGATACTGTGCAATCTTGATGCCAACCATGTAATCTCCTTCCCAAGATTAAAAAAATACCCACCCTATAGAGAGTATACTATTATAGGGTGGGCTTGTCAAATATAAAACATAGAAAAATTATTTTTTATATTCTTTGTGAGAAAATCCTGAAGTCTTTAACTCTGGGGTAGTTCACTCGGAAACCGATGTTTCTTTAATTAGCTGTTCTGCAAATTGAATAGCACCACTCAGTGCATTCAAAGTAGCAATAGTGTCTTCTCTTTGTTTCTTTAGAGATTCAACTTTCTTCTCTAAGTCTTCCTTGGTTAAACTACTCATATCTCTGTAACCTCCTTTCTCTCCCCATTATTCCTTTTTGGTATATAGTTAGTATTTTAGAATTTCAAAAATTATGGTTTGAATCAGTTAGAGCTGGGACAGCCCAAATATAATTCTAAGGAGAAAGAGTTGCACGAGAACTCTTCGATGGAACAGGAAGCCTATGGTTTTTTAGATCATAGGTAATTCACCTCACTCCTCCTATATTACTCTTTTAAAATAAGTTTTCTATTTTTTCTATCTACCCCACCTAAAGTATCTGCCCAATTTTCAGGCCATCTATAATAATAATTATCAGAAAATTTTCTGTTCCCTAATAAGAATAGGATGATAGAAAGTATGTTCATAGAAATAGAAGGAAGACCTATTATCAATAAATATAAAGGTCCAAATAGTAAACTTTGAACACAATGGCCATACTCATGGGCTACAGTAATGTTATTATGATATTGTATACTCATAAATATAAACTCACCTAATGAAACTCCCCACTTGGTATTTTTAGACCAAAATACTATTTTATTTTTATAAACTTCACTGTGTGAGTATTTTCCAGTTAGTTTAATATATAATAAAAGTATTAAAGCTAATAATGTTTGAGGAAATTGCCACATAAATACTAATAATTTCATAATTCTTTCTCCTTCTTATGGCTTTTCAGGCCAGACTACACTGAATGGAAATCCACTCTGTTGAGGGATGTCTAATAATGATTGTCTATATATTTTTATAATCATTTTTTCTTCTTCTGAGATAGTTTCCCACCTTACAGCATTATAGGAATCTACTATTTCTTTCATTAACTTGTCTCTTTTGGCTCGAACTGAAACAGATTTCTCAATAAAATTCTTCTTCTGAATATCTTCTTTTGTCATTCCTTCTAAAAACATAGGTTACTCCTTAAAAATAGAATTATCTTTGTGGTTATCGTCCTAATAAGTTTTAGTGTAAAAAATGGATTCATAAACATCTTTTGGATTTTTCTTTTTGTACACTTGAATTGCCTTATTAGCAGCATCATTACTAAGATGCCGACTATAAGCAACCCCGGTAATCTTAGACCGAACGATATACATAAAAATACTCTTCATAACGATCTCCATGGCTACGGTGATTAGGTTGTTTAAAACGACCTTGGTAAGAAGGACACTAATAATCCTACTGAAAGTCAATAGGTAATAAACAATTAGTATTAAGTTTCACAGAAAAAAGACAAAACCTCCTGTAAGTAAAACTTTCCTATGAAGACCAGAAATCTGGAAGCCTTGAAGTCTTTGGACATCGGGTAGTTTGCAGATTATAATGCTTTTAATAGGGGAATATTTTGATTTATTGATATACGCACATTCAGATAAAGTTCATCGTCGTATTCATACTCTGAACCAGGATCTTCTTGTAAATAGGGATATACCTCAAAATAAACTCGTATTTCATCCCCAACATAAAGATTATTAAGTGTTATTGAATTAGTAATTGAGTGAGTATAAACTGTTCTCCCCGTAAAGAAAGGGATTCCGTTTTTACTAGCACCCAACTGACCCCCTATAGCAAAAATTCGGTAGTAAGTCATTGAGAAATTAACTGATCCATCAGAAGCCATAATATAAAGAAATTCTTTAAATTCTTTTATATCGTTTGTAGTAAATTTATAATTTTTATTTCGTATGTTCATTGTATTTCCAGCAGTGACCGGACCTATAACTAAATTTGATGCATTAACCACTCCAGTAAATGTTCCTGTAGCCGTAAGATTGTTAGCCGTAACTGAACCATTTTTGGTGACTCTAAATGGCGCTGAAGCAGCAGTTGCATTCCCGATCCATAGTCGATATGTGGCATCATTAGCCGATACTCGAATGATATCATTGCTGGTCCCAGCAGAAATGTTCCCTGTATTAGTGAGGACTAGGTTCCCACCTGTTAAAGTTGATGCTGCGAGGGTAAATCCACCTATTGTTCCCGATGTAGCTTTCACTCCTCCAGCTTTGGTAACACTAAATGGCGCTGAAGCAGCAGTTGCATTCCCGACCCATAGTCGATATGTGGCGTCACTAGCCGATACCCGAATAATATCATTGCTGGTCCCAGCAGAAATGTTCCCTGTACTAGTCAGAACGAGGTTCCCACCTGTTAAAGTTGAATCTGCGAGGGTGAATCCACCTATTGTTCCAGAGGTTGAAATAACGCTTCCATTAATGCTTAGGGTAGTTCCATTCCACGTTAATTTATTGCTCAAACTGAATTTCCCATCTGCCCCTAAATATAATGGAGTGTTAGTATTATTGTATGTACCTGTACCGGAGTATATTTTTCCATCACTTTTTAGCTGGATTGTTTTTGTTCCTAAATCTGTAGCATCTATTTTATCCGCAGTGATGGCATTAGCTACTATATTATCTGCTATTATTTTTCCTGAGTTCCCTTCGTATACTTTGATATTTTTAACAAGTAAATCATTATCAGCAACTTTTTTCCAACAGAAAATTGAAAGCACTGCATAATTAGCATTAGTTGGCAACTTGATTGCATAAGTAACATAGCCATTGGTTGCAGGCGCTGGTACTTCTTCAATAGGAACGTTTGAGCCTATTAAAAAGGATTTAATCCTAGAGTAGGCATTCGAAACTGTAATACCGGAATGTATGCGATAAGAGACAAATGAATCTGTAGTTGTTCCCCATTTGTTAGTAGTAGAATTCCATTTATACATATTGCCTGCATTATATGCTAAAGCACCAGCTAAACCAAAATAATTTGTGATTGGTTCTGTTGGCTTACTAGCAAAAAACTGAAACGAAGCATACACATCACTCAGACTCACAACATTAGAAGCCAGTTCACACTCTACATTATACACTAAAGATGGATTAATTAAAAATGGTGAGCTATTCATCATTCTACCAGAAGTAGCTCCTACTATTCTTACAGCATAACCCCCAGAGGTATCAACTACGGAAGGAGTATAAGTAGAACTACCACCTTCGTGGTAGTAGTGCCAACCTCTGGCAGTATCTCTGGTAGCTGAAATGTTGTTGACCAAACTTAATGCTCTGACATCTATTTTATCCGCAGTGATGGCATTAGCAACTATTTTGTCAGCAGTGATGGCACCTGTTGCAATTTGTCCAGCAGTCAAAGTACCTGTTATAGATGCAGCAGGTACACTTAATATACCTGTTTCAGCATTCCAAATTAATTCTTTCCCCCCGGAACCTATTTGAAAATTGCCATTACTTGCTTGAAAGGATAAAGAGTTAGTACCTGAACTATTTGCTAAATAAAAATTACCAGAGGAATCCGTATATGATCTCCATCGAGTACCATCATAATAACCCATATTAGAACTATTCATTTGTAGTCCTGAAGTTACTGAGGATGGATTATTATTTGGCTTAAAAAATCCTCCGGTAAGGGTTATGTTAGTCCAATTTGTTACAGATAAGGAGGAATATACTTCCCCATTCATACAAGCTCTTCCCGCTCGTAACCCAAAAGAATATATTCCAGCAGGTAATCCTCGTATAGTATACGAAGTTGAGTTAATGGGTATAAAATAGGTTGGAGCGGCTGTAGTAGCAGCTGTACTACCCGAGACATAATGGAGTAGAAAATACTCAGCTTTAACTGCGCCCTGAGTATATGTCCATGTCAAAGTTACATTTACTGAGCCATCATTCTGAGCACTAATAGTTGGAGTTATCAAACTTGGGGTATTAGTAGGGACATTTGTATTTTGAAAATTACTAGTATTAGTTACAGTGTTAGATACAGATGAGGCAGCGGTTCCATCTACATTTCCTGTATAATTAATAACTGAAACTGCTGATTTTGCAGTTGCATTAAACCCAGATTTATTTCCCCAACGATCTAAAACTTTTAGTTTATAGTAATATGTTATTGAAGATGAACTTGGTGATATAGCATCATCATATGCTGAAGTTGCATTTTTGCTTCCAGCGACAGTAGCACGAAGTCCTGCACTTCCATCAGCCCAAGATGTTTCACATCTCCAAATCTCATATACACAGCCCTCTTCATTTACTCCTGTCCAACTAACATGGATAGCCCCAAATAAAGGTGAACAAGTTGGCTCTGGGGCATCCGGGGCCGTAGTATCAACCGCTGATAAAGCTGTAGATAAACTGGATTTTATAGACTCCATTCCAGAGTAGTCTACCACCGAAACTTCGTACTTATATGAAATACCATTTGCTAATCCAGAATCTGTGAATGTTAGAATCGAAGAAGGTACTTCTATTACCATTTTTGAAGCGTCATATTCATCTGTTGATATCCGTCTGTAAACTCTATAATAACCAACATCTGGAGAAGTTGATGGGCTTCCGGTAGCTACCCAAGTAATTATAATAGAACCATCATAATTCCTGGAAAGTGTTGGAGCTGCTGCTAGGGGGTTAGGAGCTAAATCATCCGCAGGGGTGTAAACAGTGGTTGTGGGAGCAGAAGATGCTGTTGAAGCTGGGGATATATTGCCTAAAGTATTGACCGCTTGGATTGTATAAGTCCAAGTTGCAATAACTGCTTTAGTAGCAGAGACTCCTGTCTCAGTATAGGAATTGTCATAAACATTCCAAGGAGTTAAAGGAGTACCAGATACATATTTTTCAACAATATAATAATCAATATTTTTCTCAGAGTTCTTCGTCCAATTAATATCTATTCGCCCATTACGAGCTATAGCAGTTGGAGTTGAAGGAGTCTCCGGAGCAGTAGTACAGCTCGATAAAACTGACCCCCATCCAGAAGCCGCATTATCACATTCATTCCCATTTTTGTCATATGCTGTGATATCATAATAATATGTAGTTCCCTGAACAACCGCAGTGTCTGTGAAAGTCAAATCTGTGGTAGAACCAATACAAACTTTATTTGTACCTGTAGCTGAAGTTCCTCTCCAGATTCTATAACCTTGAGTTCCAGAAGGTTGTGTACCCCCGTCAATAAAAGCTAACCATGTTATTGTAACATATCCCGTAGAGGTATTATTACTTGGAGCATTGATAGTATTTCTTGTAGGTGGAGAAGTGTCAATAAAGTCTAAAGCAATTCTAGCTGCTCTATAATTTGATATTCTAGTATCTAAGGTAGGACTCAATGTAGAAATATCTATAGGTTCATTAAAAGATGTATTTATCAATAGCCCATTCGATCCATAAAAAGCAGAGCGTAATGATTCTACGGCATCATAGTATGTTTTAGCTAAAGTACCTGACGAAGTTGGTGTCCAAAATCCCCTAGAGTTAGACCTGTCGGCAGATATTTTGTATTCCCCATTTGTAGTAATAGAACCTATGCTTGTAGGAAGAGATGTGGACCTATTTTCTTCTTGCCATATAGATAACCATATTTCTTTAAAATATTGTTTCTCTGGTGGAGTAATTATATTATCACTTGCAGCTTGTTCATTAACCCAGTCTGGATAAGTATAATACTTAGGAAGAGGCAAGTCTAAAAATAAATAGTTTCTTTCTTTTTCGGTTAATGCTTTACTGAACATACAGGCATTTCTAATAATGCCATCAAAATACACACTTGTTGCAATATATTTCCCTAATGATCTTCCTGAATTATGAGTAGCTGCAATTGAAGCTATTACAGAAGATGTTTTTTCTGCAACTAAAATATTATTTTTATATATCCTCTGATACTCGCCCCCCTTGTATACAAATATCCAATGTGCCCATTCATTGATTGGAAATAAACCTCCAGAAGTATTGGTGCTTCCTGTAGAGCCTCCTGACCCACAATAGAATACCATATCATTTGATGTATCATATCCACATATAATATTTTTATGAGTAGATGTATAGTCCGAGTATAATGAAGCATATTGTATATAACTTCTTTTATAGGCCCAACAAGAAAAAGACCATTCTGTCGCATTGTTGTAGGTAACATCGGTAGTAATATAATCATTTACTCCATCAAACTCAATTTGATCTGAATTAGTATCTCTAATAAGAATACCGTGTGGTGTCCCATGATTTTTTTTCCCAGATGAATCAATTAACTTACTATTATAAGTGCCCGTTCCTACATAAATCCAAGTAGCTTCTATTGCATCACCCGAAGAAACACCAACTATATTTATTCCTATAGATGTAATAGAAACTAAACCTGTAAATCTGGCTTCATATATAATCCATTCATTTAATACTGTGAATTGAGCATAATTAGTAGCTAAAAGTGTAGCTCCATTATTATGAATAATAAATAATCGTGTACTTGTATTATTAGAAACCCCCACAGTTTTTCTAATTTTTACTCTAAAGGTATATGTTCCCGCAGCAATAGTAATATCTTTTCTTAGATCATAGGTTGTAGAGGTTGATACTCCTCTCAATGCTGTGTTAGGAGAAGAAACTACTGATAATGTAACATTATTTCCTACCCAACTTTCAGTAGTTGCCCATATATTTTGAAAGTACTTTGTTGAGGTAGGATCATTAGGATATTGTGGTAGTCCATCCGTAACCCAAGTTGCTAAAGCATTGGATGGTATTTCAATATCCATACCCTCTATTTTAATAATAGTAATTTCATCATAATAAGTATTTGGATTGGAAGTACACCTAATTCTTAATTGCTTATTAGTAGACCAAGCAGTATTATTATAAGTTATATTATATGTATTTGTATTAATTGTGCCCGACAAGGAAGTCCATTGTGATCCATTCCAATATTGCCAATTATATTCTGTCAAACCACCAAATAATGATGCTGACAAGGTTATATTAGTGGGGAATGGAACAGCTATATCCGGTGTTGAATATCTAAAAACTTGTTCACCATTAACAACTACATACTGAGCGGCAGCTCCTGTAGCTCCTCTTTCCCCTGATAGCCCTATTGTCCATGTTGCAATAGTCCCTGATCCACTAATAACATCAATATTTATAACTAGGGATGTTCCACTGAAACTAGTAACTAACCCTTCCATAAATGAAGTAGTTACACTAGTATTCCAGGCTCGTAAACGAGTCCCAACCGAAAATGAACTTAAAGAAGCATCCCTGCCAACTGTAAATGTTTTTGAACCTGTTCCAATTGTTAATGATGTTGTTGAAGTCAAGTTTGTACCATCTGGTCCTTGAATCAATCCAGGAGTAGTTGCACTTAAAAATGTATTTACTGAATCACGATATACAGTAATTTGCCAACAAGGATTATTTTCAGAAACAGCGGGAATGGAAGTAGACCATGAAGATAAGTCATTTTCTGATGATACCGTAGATGGAGTAGTTCCTGACCTTTTATAATACGCAATAGCCTTCTGGTCAGATTGGTCTATAATTGAAATAATTCCTGTTGCTACCGTAGCCATATTAGTCCCTCTCTATACTCTATTTACGGATACAATAATTGATCCTTGACCATCAATATCATCCGAGGTTACTCCACATTTGACATTGTAGGCTTGAGCCATCTTTTTACCAGCATTAACACCATTACCAATATAAACAGATAACTTTCCACCTGAAAACTCATTAGTTGTTACTGAGATACTACTAAAATTAGTAGATGAACGTATTGTAATGGTAGCATTAGTAGTATTTGTTACTGATGCTACTTCATATGAACGAACTACAGACCCAGAGGAATTAATTAATCTAACGGCATCACCAGTTACAGGTGGAGTTACAAATATTCCGCTTAGTGTAAATACAGCAGAGGTTCCCGTAGTATGGGAGGTAATAGTTTTTGCTGTAGGTGTTTTTGTAGTGTTAATAAATCCAGACCTATTTCCAAACCTGTCTACTAACTCATAATCAAATGTATAGGAGGTATCTAAAACAACAGGTATATCACCGCTAAATACCTTTGGTTCTAATTGTTTATCCGATCCTGCTCCATTCTGAAATACCAATCCATTAGCACAGACTAATGTTACAGTATAGGGGTCACTCTTATCAACAACCTCAAAAATAGTTTCGGATATAGAATTAATATTATCAACAGATGCACTCAACTTATATAATTGGATACTAGTAATAGCATCTTCCCTAATTTGAATACCTTTTACATCTGCCCAACTGCCATCAGCAGGAGGAGAAGATGTAAAGATAGTAAAGTCTCCATTATTAATATTAGCTGCGGATACAAACTTTATTTTTCCACCAGTGACATCAGCATGATTAGTGTCTAACTGATCACTTGCAGCATATGGATATTTGAACCATTTATAGGTTATTCCTGTTTTTAAAATTGTACCATAATACAAATCACCCCATAAGTTAGCAAAGTTCTTAGTAGAAGTTTCAGATTTATTTATAATAGTTTGTCCTCGAATAAACAAAGAATAAGAACTAAACCCATCAAGCATTACTGGAATAGTATATTGGTCTAATTGAATAGTTCTATTACTATCACTAAATAACTTAACTCGTATCCATTTACTATTTACATTCCAACCTGTAATACTAATACTGGTATTTTGACTTTCATTTGTATATGTACTCTCAGTCATACCATCCGTTGAAACACACCAACTCCAATATCCCAAGTAATTACTTACCCCTCCAGGGTAATCATTTACCTCTCCTGAACCTGTTTTACTCTTAGAATAAAATATTACAGATGTTGGCATAAATGTATTGTCATTTGCTTTGGAGATAGCCCCATTAGAAGTTTCAATCCAGTATGAAGTTGAATCTACTCCTGCCTTAGACCTTGAAAATGTTTGAGTTAGAGTATATGTAGTTTCAGTTCCTGCACTGTTTTTAACAGTAATAGTATATGGGATTGAGGCGGTATCTAATGTTATATTAGAGTGATTTCCTATAGTATAAATATATTGCCCATCTGTTTGAGTAATAGAAGCGGATTTAGTAATTCCAACCCCAGTTCCTGCACTAACCCGGAATGTTGAAGAAGCATACGTGCTGGTATTATCAATAATTAATTGAGTAGCCCCTTCCCAAACTTGAATTGTAGTCCCTGAACCAGTATAATTACCATTACTTCCACCAGAATCTGTTGGTATAGTATGAGCCTCATTAGACATAGAAATAGTAATAGCCGATTGTCCACTTTTTAATCCTACCAACATAGCTTGATCTCTAGCTAAAATAGGGTTATCTATACCATTTTCCCGTATTTGAACCTCTACTTTTTCAGGCATACTTGTGAAACTAGATGGAGGTGAATAAGGATATGTATTTGTAGTAGAGGGAGTACCTTGAGAAATATCATTTTTAAAAAATTGATAATAGACATCTCCTGATGTATTCAACGCAATAGCTGTCAGAGTAATACTGGATGGAGTAGGACTTGATCCACTTGTATTATAGGTAAATGCTAAGTTTTGATTCGACCCAGGACTTAATGTTACAGACCTAGCACTTACTCCTGCTGAACCATCTACACCATCTGCACCATCTAATCCATCTACCCCTGCTTTAGCCTTTGCTATAAATTGATTCTTAGATAAATTAAAAGAAGCTCCATTCAAATCCTTACCTGAAATGACATAGGTAATTGTAGCATTGTCTGTGCTCCATGATGATCCTTCAGAATGATTGCCTACCGTTAAATAGTTTCCACTATCTGTAAATGAACCAACAGTCAGACTATTAACAGGGGATACAGAAGAAGAAGCTATTTTCCATTTTCCTGTGGCAGTTCCTGCTCCATCATAGTCTAATTCTGTTATACCTTGATAAACTCGTATTGTCCCCCCAGAATTATCATAACTGGAGACTACTCCACTAGAAGAGGCTGGGAGCAGAACACTCTCATTTGGGAAAGCAATAGAGATAGTATCTGTACCATCATATAATTTTATAATAGTTATTTCATCAGCATACTCATCTGATAGACAACGAACCCGTAAATTAGTTTTCACCCCCCATTCAGACTGATTATATGTTAAGGTGTATGTCTGTTGGGTAGATGCCCCTGAAAGATTTTGCCATGTACTGTCATAATATTGCCATTGATATGTAGTTAATCCTCCATATAGTGTTGCTGTTAAAACAATAGAAACATTGATAGGAGAGGGAGCAGATGAGGAAGTATATTTAAAAGTTTGTTCCCCTGTAACTGCAATATATTGAGAGGCATAACCTTGTTTAGCTTTGGTAAACTTCTGTGCTACTAAATAGTCTACAATTACACCATTAATATGCTTTATACTTAATGGGTAGGTAACTGTAGCAATATTTACTGATCCTGAAAAATCAGAATGTTCCCCAATTTCTAAGTCATATAATCCAAATTGAACATCCTTTACACCAATAGTACTTTTAACTGCTCTGAAAGAGGAGTCTAAATATAATATTGGATCACCACTATATGGGGTAGTTCTACAAACAACACCATCTTTGTAATAAGTAACATTTGTACCATCTGCAACTATCATCAATTCTGTTGATGGTGTGAAAGAACCAAATCCAGTATATTCAACATTACTCTCATAGATAGCTAAAGTATTATCTTGAAGTAAATCCCAACAATAATCTATTCCAGTATAATTACCATCTATAGAAGGATCGGAGTTTAGTCCTATTAAAATATATTCACCAGTAATATGAGTATTTAGGGGCTTAAATTTTACACAACACCGAGTATACCCTTCTACAGAATAGACTTGAGCATTAAAAGCATAAGTTCCCGATGTTTTAGCAAAAGTTCCAGAACTTATCTCTTCTACACCCTCAGTACAAACAGGGGTAAAAGATGTCCATATATCTCCTACCTTCAATGGTCCTACTTGTAAAGCATCTGGTGGGTTTACTACAGGTAATCCACAGGTGTATGACCCTACTAAAAAATTGCCCTGTTCAATACTTAATGACTTAGCACCAAAAACAAGAGAAGTATTAAAAAAAATAGAATCCCCAAATCTAACATAATCCCCGGTATAATTTAAATGGTCTGTTCCTGCATAAACTAAAAATTTTGTTCCAGAATTACTATAATCTAATACATTTCCACTCATATCTGAAGGAAAAATATGTGATTCATTTGTCTGATGTACTACTATAGGAGATACCCCATTTGCTCCGGTTTCTCCTGGGGAACCTTGTGATCCTTGTGATCCTTGAATACCTTTCGTGAATAATTGCATTCTGGTAAAATTTAATTCTTGACCAGCAGAGTTAGTAACAATAATAGGAAACTTTATGTTTGCAACAGCTACAGATTCTATCATATCTGAAGCATCTGATACTACTGCGGTTGAACTTCCCAATTCTTGAGTAATAGTACCACAAGTAATATCTGTAGTAATTGGAGTTCCTATTCTAAAAGTTCTAGGATTACAAGGGGGGGTTCCATTTTCAATAGTTAAGGGAACATCTCCCTCCCATACTTGAATTTCTGTCCCTGAATTTGTATAGGTTACTATACCACCGGGAGTAGTAGTAGGTAGAGTACAAGCAAACTGTGTTAAAGAAATTGTAATCCCCCCAGATAATGCTTTTGTACCCTGAAAAGCTATTTGGGTAGTAGCAACAGGAAGACCAGTAGTTGAGCCTTCTCGCGCTTTAACGGTTAAAAGTTGGGGTAAAGAATTATACCCAATAGGAGGGATATATTCATAGGAACTGGCTGTTGAATTTAGAACAGTAGTCTCATCTACAATAAATTCATAATTAACAATGCCCTCAGAATTTAATATAGTAGCATCTACTATGGTAGATGTAGGGTAGGGGGTGCTTCCTGCTTCATTATAACTAAATACTAATGTTCCTGCATTTACTAGTAGGGTTCTAGCATTTGCACCCCCAATAATATCAGAATTCATCTGAAGTAATAAATCTGCCCAAGACTCCTCTGCCAAAGAGCCTGTATTATTAGTAAATAATTGGTGTAATGTTTGTATTAATTCATTTCTAACCATATTCAATTAGTGGAGTGAGAAAACAATATTTTCTTTCAAACCAGTCTAGTTACAAAGCTAGAATCTATTTCTATATCATTAACTCTGGTATTACATTGTGTTTTCAGTTTCTCAACTAAATCTGTGAAAACTTTAATATATTTTACATTCTCTATTAGAGGCTCCCCTACAAAAGCAGTATTAACCAATAGGTGTCTATAGTTGTTATTTAGGATAAGAGAAGGTAAGTTCCTAAAATTCTTATTATTTTGAAGCCCCCTAAGTATAAAGTGAATATTTCCTACCACTTCACTCTGCATTAACATAAAATTAATATTTTTATTATTAATAATATGTAATAAAGGCTGGGTAAATTCCTCTACTAAATAGATAGACCCATATTCGGGTAATAATCCCTCTAATACTTGTTTTACCTCCCTATCCTCACTATCATACTCATTTACTTCGGTACAAATTTCATTTATTTTTTGTTGCACTTTCTCAAAAAAATCCCCTGTACTCCCTTGAAATACTAATCCCAACCCTAAAGATTTAACTCGTATTAAATCACAACAAATTGTAAAGGTATCATCTCTTAGCTTATTTGTTATAGATATTTTATTATTTTTTTTTCTTGGATCATGTATATATGTCCCAGCAATTATAGACCCATCTAAGTATGTTGTTTCCCCCAAACATTCTATTTCATTATTAGAATAGTCAATACTCTTACCTACAGTTACCTTGTACTGAATTTGGTATGCTCCTATAGATTTTGTAACCCCCCCACAATCGTCTAATTTACTTATAGACTTTTCTATAAAGTCACTGAGTATTTCAGTGTCATATAGATTAACAGGTAAATTTGTCCTCCCCTGATAGAAAATACAATCAGTAATGTTGATTGGATGAGGTTCCTCTTCCTTGTTATCATATCTATTCCAAACCTCAGTCATCCCCTTAAAATATGTAATTTGTAATACTTCTTTCCCCCAGTCCAGTTCATTAGTTGAAGGTCCACGATCATGGTAATCTACAAAAATTACAAAAAAACTGGTATTAGCATGGTAATCCCAATATTTTCTATTTTTTTGCCAAGCAATACACCACTTTCCTTCAACTTGATCTGACCCAATATTTTTTGAGGCAATACGTTGTGCTGCTTCCCAAGAAAGTGGAATATAACCTTCAATTATTCCAGTATACTCTTTATTACCGTCCTCTTTTTGTAAACTATCTGCATACCTAAAATACTCACCCCGATACACTAAAATGTAGTCTTTTCCCTCTGTTAAGCCTTTAATACCCGATGTTTTAACGGCTTTTTTTACGGATGTCTTAGATGGGTTGTTGATAAAATTTTGAATAAAATACTCAAATGTCAGATTTTCCCAATTAGATTTGTTCCAGTCAACTTGATTTTCAAAATTAGCATGGGAATTAAAATATCTTTTTACTTCCTCTTTTTCCTCAGAGGATAGTTTAGGTAACTGATTAACAATTCGGTCTTTATTTTCTTGCAAATAATTCATAAATAATTAGTATTTTACACTAATAACTTTTCTAAGAAGTTTGAATCCTTAGTATATAGTGTAAATTTTGGATAAAAGGGGTTTTTAGAATAAAAACTATCCAAATCAATATATTCTGAAATATCTCTCATCATATATTTTGAAATTGTTGTTCCTCCTGAAAGTAGAGGAATAATTATATTTTTTAGTAAGTAGTCTTTATCAAATAAATAAGAGCTATCCTTTAATCCCTTTTTCTGATCTAATAATAATAAATATTTAAAATCATCTATATTTGATAAGGTTATATAATTTCTTACCTCTTCTTTTATTCTGTCTTCTCTCCCCTCTTTAGAAATCATAAATTTTGAATTAGGGTATTTTTTGTATTTTGACCAAAAAGCTGGTAAACCACTATAAACATCTTCTAGGTTACTTTTTGTATCATACCATAATAGTAAACATTGGTTTGTAGGTATTTTATATAGAGATAGAACTTCTCGTATTTCACGATAAAAATCTTTATTATCTTCAAAATATATCCCAGGAAGTAACATTCCAGGATTTATGGGGGACATTTCTACTTGAGAATATTCTTCTTGCGATACATCAAGCCATGCTGATCCTATAGTATTAAAATCACCCTTAGAATCAGTCCCCATAATGTCTTCTTCAGTTACTTCATCAATACTTTGAATACCATCCTCACCCTCTACCCAGCTTTTTCTTTCAAATATACACTGTATAGCACAAAACTTTTTATTACGTCCATACCATGTCCCAAAGTTTAATCTAAAAAAATTATACTGTCTTTTATATTGAATTAATTCATGTACATTTTCAGGAATATTCATACCTGAAGTATAGGTATCTTTTTTTAAATAGGGAACCAACAGAGGGAAATTCTCAACCTTCCAGAATTTCTTTGGATTAAACTCTTTGATTGCTAATCTAGCACTATTAAAATTTTTTCTATCAAATCTATCATATAAATCAATTTCACCATTATTTAAAACATGAATGGCCAGTTTTCCCCAAGTAAATTGATCCATTTCAGGGATTTTATCTTTTAAGTTTTCTTCATTACTTTCATCTTCATGAATTTTACCTCGATCATTATAGTCTACTAATATTATAAAGTAACCATCTCTATTATATTCATCCCAATATCTTATTTCTTTCTGATAGGCAATACACCATTTTCCTGTAACTTTACCTGATCCAACATTTTTAGAAGCAATATGTTGTGATGCTTCCCAGGAAAGAGGAATATAACCCTCTATTTTTCCACTTAATCCATCTAAAGTATATTCCCTCTCGTGAACAAATAGATAATCTTCCCCTTCTGTTAATCCATTTATTCCCGAGGCTTTAACTGCTTTTTTCTTAGCCGTTTTAGTGGGATTGTTGATGAAATTTTGAATAAAATACTCAAATGTCAGATTTCCCCAATTAGATTTGTTCCAATCAACTTGATTTTCTAAATTAGCATGAGAATTAAAGTACCTTTTTACTTCTTCTTTTTCTTCAGAGGATAGTTTTGGTAGCTGGCTAATAATGTGATTTTTGTTTTCGGGTAGGTATATCATAAATAATTAGTATTAGTGGGGGATGTTAATAGTTTCCCATTTCAATGTTTTTTGTGAACTTAATGTATCATCCTCAACTATTTTAACGGTATTATAGAATAATTTCATTTTTTTCTCAATACCAGGAATAATCTCTGATATAAATTTATCCTTAAAAGATGTAGAATCTACTAATTTTGGTTCTATCACTATGTAATATTGTATACTATCATAATTTATAATAGTATATCTCTTAGAACTAATATCTCCACCAAAAAAGTAATTACAAATATCCGTTTGTTTACTACTTAATTCTGTAAACTCAGTATATACTAAAAACTTAATGGGATCACTTACAAATGATTCTATCCTTCCTAAAATCTCAGGATGCATATATGCATTTCCTTGAGGGAAAATGTCCTGTAAAAATAAGTTATATCTTAACCCATCAAAAGGTTCATATCTATGTGTAGTCTGAAGAAAAATACCCTCCCCTAATGATTTACTATGTAGTGGACTAATCATAGTAGAAAATGGTTCCTTTCTGGAGTAATCTTTGTTATCTATAAAGTTTTTTTCTTTTGTAGTACGAGGACACACATATATAATAGGTCTATGGAGGATTATGGAAAAGAAAGCATCTTTATCCTCTTCTAAAGATTGGAAAGACATATCTAAGGATAGGGATTTATCTTTCCTGCATATTCCTTTAGATTTTTTTATTTTTTGAGCAACTTCTTCTCCAAACTTATTTAAATCTTCTTTTGAATCAAATAACTTATCCCATGTTATCATTACTGGAAATGGAGAGTTCTCTTTGTTATCATACCTATTCCAAACTTTTTTGAAGCCCAAATATGTGAATTCATCTTTTGTTACAGAAAATTCTCTTTTAATCGCAAATTGAACTGCTTCTTTCCCCCAATCCAATTTATTTGCTGATTCCCCTCGGTCATGGTAATCTACAAAAATTACAAAAAAATTATCTTCAGCATGAGAATCCCAGTACTCTCTTGATTTTTGCCAAGCAATACACCATTCTCCTGTTATTCTATCTGATCCAACACTTTTTGAAGCAATATGTTTTGATGCTTCATAGGATAGTGGAACATATCCTTCAATTATTCCAGTATCTCCATTTTCTTTAGTATACTCTCTTTCGTGAACCAATAGATAATCCTCCCCCTCAGAAAGACCATTGATTCCTGATGATTTAACTGCTTTTTTCTTGGCTCTTTTTGATTGTTTGTTAATAAAATTTTGAATAAAATACTCAAATGTCAGATTTCCCCAATTAGATTTGTTCCAGTCAACTTGATTTTCTAAATTGGCATGAGCATTAAAATATCTTTTTACTTCTTCTTTTTCTTCAGGGGATAACTTAGGGAGCTGGCTAATAATGTGATTTTTGTTTTCGGGTAAGTATATCATAAATAATTAGTTAAAATTACTAATTAAAAGAAGTTCATGGAGGAAAATATGATTAGTTCAGGTATCTTGTCCCCTCTTCAAAAAGAGTTTCCTGAAATTACATTTAAAATTGTCAATAATAAAACATTATTGGCCAATCAAAAAGTTATACCCCTAGCAATTAAGGGATTAGATTTATTTCATAAAATGTCATCAGGTATAAAAGAAGTAGTTATGGCTCAAATAATTTCTGAAATAAAAAAAGTATTAGATATAAATACTTTATCTATCGAGCCTTCAGATACTAAAGATACTAAAGATACTAAAGATACTAAAGATACTAAAGATACTAAAGATACTAAAGATACTAAAGATACTAAAGATACTACTAATATTTCTTACCCTGTAGTAAATACTTTTACTATAGAGGATAGCCCCTTAAAAGCTACTCCAGTTAAGGAGTTTACTCCCATGGTTGAAGAACCTATGGAAGTTACTACTAAGACAGAAGAAAAGCCTATTCAAAAAAAGAATTTTCGTAAGAGAGAAGAATAGTTATTACTGGGAAAGTCCTATTTCAATTAGGACTTTCCCTCTTTTTAAGGATTTGAAGAGCAATTAATGATAATTGGTGAACTGCCTCGAATCCTATCATATTTTCCCTACTTCAAATTAACACCATCTGCCATGAAACCAGTATTTAATTCTGCCCTAGCATTTGAGGATAGTACATTTAATGTATATGAATAGGATTCCCACATTTTGAGAATACTTGCTATGAAGGATTCCCTATGTTCTATACTTAATTTAGCTTCTTTTCTCCTCTTAAACTCTTCAGGATTATCTATTCTAACCAGTGCATCTAATTCTCGCTGGGATGCCCATTTTTGAGCTGCTAAACTAGGAAGATTGTGTTTAGCCCTCTCCTCAATAAACTTCTCAGCATACCACTGATCAAAAGATTCTTCAGCAAGAGACTTTTCCATCCTGATAATGTGAAATAAGGATATCAGGGTCAAATGAACATGGGAATACCCCTTTAATGCCTCCTCCAGTTCAAAAAATGTAACCTCCTTTCCTGATCTTAGTTTAAGATATTCTCTCATTTCATCAATCTGCTTTTCAACAAATTGAAAAAATTCATCATCCTTTGAAACCTCAATTGTCTTTAATGGCCTCATTTCAAACGTATCTTCCATCATACTTCCAACTCTCCTTCCTCATTAGTTAAGGGTGCACATGCAAAGGTTGGGCCATTAAAATTATAACGTCCAATTACCCCCACATCCCCCATAGATTGCTTCAAAATCTGAACCTCCAAAACATCAGACATAATTTCTCCTTGAGGATCATCAGGAAATAATCTTTTAGCATAATACTTTGGTCTAAATACAGATATTACTGTTCTAGCCCTTTCACCCAATGCCCCGGAATTCTTAACATTATTTAGTGTTGGACGTAATTTATTTATATCTTGAATAGAATTAATCCGCATAGAATCTGCATCCCTATTCATCTGAGCTAAAGCTATAATACAAACATTCTCTTTCTTAGCTAAGGCGTTCAATTTATTCACAGCTAATTCTATTGTTGATGCTAATGTACCTCTTGAGGAAGCTGTATCCACAAAATCTTTTACTTGAGTAATAAGGTCAATAAATACACACAAATACCCTGTTTTGTGTCTAATTTTATACTCTTTAATAGATCGTGAGATATCATCCAGCCCAATAGATGGATCATCTATAAAACTATATTTAATAGCCTTAAATTCTTCTCTTGTCTCTTTTACTTTATCAATTAAGGGGTCTATTCTATCTCCAGAAGTATAGAACTCGGAAACAGGTATTCCTGTTACAATTGACATAAATCTGTCCATAGTAGAAATAGTATCCATTTCAAGAGAAAAATACTGACAAGGAATGTTGGCTTGAATCATCTGACATATTAAGTTTAATCCATATGCTGATTTACCTGTTCCTGTAGCTCCTGCAATTAGAATAACCTGACCAGGAGAGGCTTTTCTAATTAAATACTTATCCAAAAATATATCATTAAACTTATGATATAAACCTTTTTTTCTAATAAGAAGTTCTTCCTCATATGTATTTAAACATTCCGTCATGGTCTGCTCTTTTATTTTCTTTCCACCATTTATAATAATTTCTTGGGATTGGGTTAAAATTGTATTGACCTCATTTACATCAAGAATATTTGGTGATGATAATAATAATACCTGTAATTTTGCTATTTGCTCCTGTAAAGCAACCTTTCTTGAATTAGCAATTAATTCTTGAAGGGCACTCTTATAATTAGATACATTTGAAACTAATTCAAATACACCTTGGATCATAGACATTTCTATGATTGAGTTAATTTTGTTAGATTCCCTATAAAGGGAACCATGATTAATTTCTTCCCCTATTTCTCGTAAGTTATTAATAGCCCTAAATACAGCCTTCGCTGCATTGTTACTGAACAGTGATTCAGTAACATCTGTTAGATCAGGGTTATTAATCAGGTAGTTTAATACCTGATATTCTGAGGAATGAATATAATTGTCATTCTTTCGTGTCTGTTCCATCATCATATACCATCCAAAATGTCTTTAAAGTCATAGTGCTGACCTATAGCATCCTTGAACTCAAAAATAGCACCATTACTCTCTATCTTAGTAGTAATAATATCTAGTATACCCGATGGAAAAATCTCATTAAATACTAATCCTTTAGAAGATGGCCCTGGATTAGTGTACATAAAAAGAATCATTTTTTTCTTTATGAGTATTCTTTCTCTACAGAATGTATCAAAATTGTTTTGCTGAATTTTAGTAATCATTGTATCTTTCTTCATTCTAATTATTAGGACATCGCTGTCTAATGCTCTGGCATAAAAAAATGGATCATATTCTATTTTTGAAGTGTCCCCTGATATATCTTTTTGAGAATCTTTTTGAAAATCTTTTGGGAATCTAGTGATCCTCCTACATAAACTTGTATATAACTCATACTCCACTGAATAACCCTCCGTTAATAGTTTTGTACAAAAATAACCAAATACATGTTCTAGTACTTCATCACTAGGACCATAGATATAAATACATTGACTCTTAAACCTTGAGAAGTTATCTACATATTTAACAAATCTCTCAACATCTTTCTTTGATGCTTCCCAGTGAGTGATTTCAGATAAATTCTTATTAATAAAATTTGAAGATATATTGAGTTTTTCCAAAGATACTAGTACTCTGTTCTCCATTGCCCATTGCTTATGACAGTTACATTCAACAACTGTACCAATTTTAGAATAATAATATCCTTTTTGTTCTTTCGGTCCTTTCTTATCTCTACAGTAGTTACATGGTATAAATCTCATTAGAGAGGACTCATTAATGTCTCCCATTTTCATCCCTTTCATGCAAAAGTAATTCCTGTTGAAGATACATATTTCAAATGTAAAAAGCAAGTACTCTTTTAGAATTATTTTCCTTCCATAACAAATAACTCAGCTAATTTTTCTTTGGAAAGAAATTGTTCGGATAAAAAGTTTCTATTAAGAAAATCTTTATCCTCTAGATTATTCTTCCTAGCTACATCTATAGAACGATCAATAGCAATATAATAAGTATATACCTGTTTGTTTTGTCCTATGCGATGAATTCTTTTCATAGCTTGGGAATACTCAGTATAATTAAAATTGCAATCAAAAATAATTTGGACATTTGCCTCCACAATAGTTACTGCGGTATTTAATACCTGAATACCTGCAATCAGTATCTTATGGTTTTTATCCTTCTGAAACTTAGAAATAATTTCACCTTTATAGGTATCCAAAGTCATGCCAGAAGGAAGTATTTTCCCACCATGAATAACTAAAGGATTATATTTTTTTAATATTTTTTCTAATTCATCCCCCACTGTTGGATGGGAGTTCCATACAATAATTTTAGAGTCTGGATGCTGTTCTATAATATCTAATAATGCTTCTACCTTTGAGTGATGTGTAGCAAATGAAAAAGACTCAACATCTTGAGTTAACTGATCTATTTCATCATTATAAGATTCTGGCAATATTTTATCTAAATGATCTATTAACAATTTAGGATTATCTATTGATAATACTAGATATGGGAAAGAATTAATTATAGAAGATGATTCCATTCCCCCCCTGTTCTCTTTCAACTTTTTTAAGAATTGATAGGTTAATCCTTTATAAATATCCCGATGCAAAGGAGTAAACTCTACATAATAAGGTTGAAAATAATTTTCTGGTAGAGACAGAACCTCATTTGCAAATCTACAAACACTATGTGTTTTTACAATATCCTGAAGTTCTCTAGTTTTATCTTGACGAAATCCTGCAATTGCCCAAGGGGACCATCGTGTACCCAATTCAGCATATTCTTGTAACCATTCATAGTAGGATTTATTATTTACAATGGAGGAGTCTAACATCCAAAGTTGAGAATAGTACTTCTCTAATTTATCAGCAGGAGTTCCAGAAGCTAGATATCTAAAATCAAAAAATGGAGCAGCTAATCGTAAGACCTTAGTTTGTCTTGCTTTTGGATTAGAAATTAAATGAGATTCATCTAAAATGAGAGCAGCCTTATTATCTCCAATCCATTGTGAAAAAGGAATTGGACATTTTCTATAATCTAATTTTGAATTCTCCCCCTCATCATTCTTACTCTTTTTTCTCTTTTCTTTCTCGGAGGGATTACTCAGAAAATAATAAGAATCTGAAATTAATAGAAAACTCCTATAATTACAAATTACTATGTCTATATTCTCTTCAAAAGGAAGACGATTATCAACTCCAGCTATTACAGTTCTAGCTGGATTAAAATCAGAAAATTTGATCAATTCTTTTTGAATATTTAGAACACCAGAATTAGAAGTAATAAATAATACTTTTTTTATTGCATTTAATTTTCTGTAATAATCTAAACCAGAAATTAATTCGTAGGACTTTCCTAAGCCTTGTTCATTAAATAATGCAAATCTATTTCTTCCAATTATAGAAAGAATATCATCAAATTGATAATTTTCAAAAGGAGGTTTCCCCTTGAAAGGTGGAACTTTTAAGTCATTAACACTTAATGCGTTCCTAAAATACTTAATGCCAGTATTAGAACTCATATTATTAATTTTAGAGATATAATTATCTCCTGTGTTTACACGTGTAACACGTTTAAGTTGGTCAATAATAGATATAGATTTATATAGAGGTAATTCCCAAATTTTTGATTCATTATCATAGCGAGCATTAGATTTCTTCAAAATATCTAATACATTATTAAATGATGATTCCTTTTCGATCTTTGCTTGTATTGAAGAATCAGAAATATTGATTGAAACCATTTAAGTACTCCTCTTCATCGCTGGGTTAGAAGTCTAAAACTTCTATACTTAATATAAAACAATTTTCAAGATGTATGGAGCATAAGATTATTTTGTGTAATAGTCAAGTGGTTTTTTATGAAATTTTTAGATTCTTTTCTCTTTAACAAAAAAGTTATGTTTGTATCACGGATTTTGAAAAAAATCCTAATACATATTTATTATATTAAAATTCTTAATAATATATATAAGAGTCGGTTATATTCAGCTTTTACAATATTTGTTTTTCCTCTATTAGGAAAACTCTACATAAGAAATAATTCCTTATTAGATAAAGATTTAACTTTTTAACAAATTCTTTGGTTGAGGTTTTGGAGATTCATGGAAGACTGGTTAGGAATAGATAACTTTTAACCTAGCCTTACCAAAGTACTCTTAGTGGCTATTGACATTTTAACTTGAAATCAATATACATATTCTCTATGGACATTACACGAACTAAGACCAATAGAACTATTTCGGAAGACGAAATGCTACGTCTTATTAAATTGAAGCCCTTTGAAGGTTTTCGGCAGGATGCCAAAGCTATTAATTTTGGGTTTATATTTGGAATGACATCAAATAAATTTGCTAAAATAACTTTAGAAACTTCTTGGACTCCAGAAAAACTTGATAACTTCTTGAATTCAATGAGGTTATCTCCTAAAGAAGATGAAGTCTTATTAAAAGATAAATATATTTTAGCTGCTGACTATATTCGCAGTCAATTTTTTAAGTCATACCCTGGGTTAAAACAACGTATTGTCAGGAATAGTGATTTACTAAAAACTCAGGGATATCTTCGTTCCATATTTGGGGTAATAAGGAGATTGCCTCTACTATTTTTTGCTTATAATAATAAAGGATTTTTGAGAAAAAATAATGATATGAAACTATTTTCATCAATGATTAACATTGGGGCAAACTCCACTATTCAATCAGCAGAGTCTATAATCATGATGAAATCTATTGATCAGTGGATGAAAGGAAAATGGGGAAAGATTACCCCCATCATTGGTATGGTTCATGATTCTTGTGATTTCTATGTTCCAAAAGAAAATGCTTATGAAATTCTTCAAGATATGAAGAATACTTTTGAAAAAAATGAATCTTGGCAGAGAGGGGTTAAATTTCCAATTGATATTGTTATATGTGATCTCCAGAAAGGGGATTACTATAAAAAGGGGACAAAACTTGAAAAATATAATTTTAATTTCTCTGAGTGAACTAATTAAATGTAGCTAGATTTAAAAAAAGGAGACTCCCTATGCTAAATGAACCTCAGACCGATAATCTTCAGACATTAAAAGATATGGGTCTACTCGCTGTGTCTGTTGCAACCATGCGAGGGGATATGAGTAAGATGGAGGCTGAATTATCTGGGGCAATGCAGATATTACGAGCAGTAGTTATTGGGGAAAATGGACAAAATGGACTTAGGGGGGAGTTAAGGGAGGCTATGGGCAGATTGGCCAATGATATGAGAACACGGGATGCTTCATTTGAAAATAGATTATTGAAGTATGAAACCACGATGGAAGACTTGGCTAAAAAAAGTGATTTGAGATTTGAAAAACTTGATAATATTTTTCAGCAGCATATGGCCCAGTTAAAAACTACTATGGAAAAAGAGAACTCAAGAATAGAAACTCTAGCAACAGATCATAAGCTACCCGGAAATTGCTTAGGAAGAAAGGCTTTAGAGGATCACGAAAAAAATAGGGAAGACTCTGACAAGAGACGTAGAGAAGAAATGTCCGCAGCAGTTTTAGAAATGAAAAAAGTCAAAGCCTCAGTCAGAGGTAACATCATTATTGCTGCCATCACTATTGGTATTCCTGGTATTATTACTATGGTTACTCAAATAATAGGTTATATTTCAAAATAATAGAAAGAGATAGGGAAAAAATGAGAGAATTAAAAGAACTATTTAGGAATACAATATCTGGCTCTTGGAAAACATTGGGGATAGATACTCAATATCGAATTGAAGAAGAAGAAAAAGAAGTTTATTTGTTTTTTCAACAAACATCTTCTACCCAAGATTGGAAAGATAATTTTATGTGTCTTCCCTATAAAAATCAAGAAATTAGATGGTTTGCCCACCAAGGATTTACTAGAGTTTGGAAAAGTATTAGAGATACATTAGTCCCTTTAGTTTTAAAAAAGTCAGAAAATAAGAAATTGATTATTGCAGGATTTTCTCATGGTGCTGCTATTGCAACATTAGCACATGAAGATTTTAGATATAATGGAAAAAATCCACAAACATATACTTTTGGGGGTCCAAGAGTACTTTGGTTACCTGATTATTCCATAAAATTACGATTTGAAAATTTAACTCGTATTGTAGCTATAGGGGACATTGTTTCTATGCTGCCTCCATGGATTATGGGATATGGTCATGTAGGAAAGTGTTCAAAAATAGGGTTATTTGGTTTTCCATCCCATACTAGACATTATCCAACTTATTACATTGCCCACTTACCAGAGTAGTGCCTCAAAAAGGAGGTTTTAAGAGGTTTTAAGGGCTTTTTCATGGTGGAGTACAACAAATGATTTTGGGTGCAGCCTTGACCCAGGAATCCACTATAGTGAGAGAATTTTCTATAGAGGGTGAGAACAAAAAATTCTAAATTTTAATCCTAGTTAATCTTTTGTGAGAAGCTTTGAAAATTTTTAGTTTCACAGTAGCTCACTGTTTGGTATTAGATTAAAAAAGACAAAGAATATTCTAATTGGAAGACAAAGAATGAGGGGGGTATAACTTTGAAAGTAGCTATTATTCCAGGGTATGAAACAAAAGCTCCAACACGAGGAACTGAAAAGTCAGCAGGTATAGATGTATATCTACCCTCATTTAATAGAGTATTTCTATCCTCATTTAAGGAGAGAAATAATAATATCAATTTCTTCTCCAATCATATAACAAAATCGAGTCATCCAAATTCTTTTTTTTTAAATCCTCAAAAAAAGGTAATGATACCCTTAGGAATTAAAGTAAAAGTGCCTGAAAATTATGCTCTTATTTCTTTTAATAAAAGCGGTGTATCTTGGGAAACTTCAACCCTTAGAATGGCATCTGTTATAGATGAAGATTTTCAAGGAGAAATATTTGCAACATTTATAAATGCAGGAAAGTTGACTATACAATTTCAGGAGGGTCAAAAATTAGTTCAATTAGTTTTAATACCTGTTTTCTATGATGTAATAGAGGTTGTTCCTATTGAAACTCTCTATATATCTTCATCAGAACGAGGTAACGGTGCATTAGGTTCTACAGGTAAATTTTAATGTTACCAAATATTACTTTTAAGTATATGGTTTATCAACCAAATCCTAGTAAGGATTCTATTCATTACTGGATAGATGGGGAAAGTGTAAAACGCTATTTAAAAATAGATGATTTTATAGAATTAGTAAACGATATAGACCCAGTATTAAATAGGGTTGCATATGAATCATGCAGAACATACTCATTTTATTTATATTCCCCAGCAGATAACCAAATTACTCATCTAAATCCAATTTCTTCTAAGAAAGAAGAATATTTTGATAGTAAAAACTTATCTACATATGCAGCAAATCCCAATAAATATTTAGCAAAAACTAAGACAACATTATCTATTGAAGAAGCCCTATTATCATATGGATTTGAATTTCCAACAGAATCTAATATTAAAAATTTGAAGGTAAATATGACTAAAGATGCTGGAATAGAACGTCAATTAACACTTCAATCCTTTCTTAATCTTTTCAAGAGAAAGGAAAGAACTAACTAATAAGAGGAAAAAAGAAAAAATGATATCTAACCTTAAAGAACTATTTAACTCTTACCGGGATGAAGAAGTTAATGCTACTAATTTTTCAATCATTTTTAGTATGGTTGTTACTGAAGACCTTGAAGACTACCTTAGAAAAATAAAATTGAAACTAGACTCTTTATTTGTATCTTTATCTTCAAATTCAATAGAGGTAGCACCTTCTTACCAAATACTTCCAAAGTCCATGAAAACTTCTTATTCCACTCAATCACAGCAGGAAGCAAGAATACCTCCTAATAATTTTTCTAGGGAAATAGATTTATCAGATAATAGGGTGTTGATGCTTAGTAATATTCTTACTACAATTCAATCTTTTCCTAATAATAAATATTTTTATGAATCTTCTAAGAATACTCCTGAATGTATGTCTGCATACTATAGAACCTTAGTTCATAGTGTAATTCAGTCTTTAGATTTAAAAGATGTTCTTAGTAAGATTGAGGAAACTAATGCCAGGGTTGGTTTTTGGAATATTATTTATCAAAATTCAATAGATAAACACATGGAGATTGATAATTTACAAAATTCTCTTGTAGTGGATTTTCAAGGTACATCCTATATTATAGGTATAACAGGAATATCCCTTCAAGATTATTTTTTAATTTACAGACCAGAGAAAGTACCTAAAGCAGATCAAGATCGTTTTATGAGTAAGGAATCACGTTGGAGAACTCTATACTATTACTTAAAAACTCAGATAGCAGAGGGGGTAGCTGAATCTTTTTTAATGCGGATATTCAGGATTCCATCTCTTATATGGAAAAAAGCTATGACCCCTATTCCTCTAGGTAAAACAGCTTTCCCAGATATTTTAATAGATACCTCATTTCTCACATCAGAAAATAAACAATATATTTTTAGGGATTTCTTAAAGTTATCCTATCAAACTCAATATATCTGCATGGATGCTAAAGCCACAGTAGATGTTACTCATTCTAGTAATATAGGAAGTATTCGATTACGTTATACCTATGCAGAAGCAATTAACAGCTACTTAAAAAATAAAATTCGTGTTGTAGATTATGATGTTATTAGTAATGATGTTTCCAAAGAAGATTTTAAACCTGTTTCTCTAAGTCAAACCCATTTTAATGAATTTGTTAAGTTTTTTGTTAATGCAGGATATGGAGCTATCTTAGAGGAAGTAGCTGGTACTAAGAATGTAGGTACTTTTGAGAAAACAAATCTAGTTTTATCTGATCCAAATGTTACTATTTTATATATGGAAGTTGGAGCAAACTCTGGCTCTGCTCCTACTATATACAATATAAATATAGATAAAAAAGCTCCCTTCACTATTTTAAAAGAAAATGATGGGTTTTACCCCATTGTTAATAAAATGGGAGTACGAGTAGCTAAGTTATGTTTTTACATGGGACAGACAATAAATACAGCTATAAAGAAATACAAAAAAGAACATGCAGATGAAGACCCTGTTTTCTTAAAGAAGATTAAAGATGAATCGGCTAAGGATATTTCTAAAGAAACTCAAGAAATGACTGAGTATTTAAATACAGTAACAGAAGTTTACTCATCAAGATCATCCCTAGTAAAAAAAGTTCTTCCTGTAGGGGAATGGCTATTCATGTGGAAATGGGACCGAGAAGCACTTGACAAGTTAACTATTCCAGAGTATGTTCCTAACAGCACTAAGTGAAAAAGCTCTTGAAAGAGATTTTTTCATAGCAGGGAGGCATACATGCCAAAATACTCACCCTCTCAGTATAAAGAGGCTATTTTTCTGTTGGGGCTTTCTCCAAAAAAAGGAGTTAGTTTAGATAATCAAGATTTTATACCATGTCCATATCACTCTGACAGAACTCCCTCCTTATCTCTTGATTTTATTAGAGGGATATATCATTGTTTTCAATGTGGAGTTAGTGGTGCAATCACAGGATTAGTATGGGATTTAAAGAAAATAAGCATTTCTAAATTAGTAGGTATAAATTCTACATCTGAATTAAATTTTGTGCCTGGGATTAAAAAATCTTATATAGAAAAACCTAAAGAAGAATTACCTGAATTAACTGTTCGAGGAATAATAGAAAAAATAAAAAATTATCCATTAGCAATGCAGTACTTGGAGAAGAGGCATATTCCTTTGCATCTAATAGATGAATTAAATATAGGATATGCAAAAGAGGTATACATAAATGGAACCCTATTTCAAAATAGGGTAATCTTCCCAATTACCGATAAAAATAATAGAGTCATAAATGTAGAGGGAAGGGCAATAGACTCTACTCAAACACCAAAAGTACTTTACCCAAAGGATAGTACAAAAATATTATATATGGGTCATGCTTTAGATAGGAGAAAACCTTTATATCTATTTGAAGGTCTAATCAAATTATTAGTTGCTCAGACAGATTCTTTTTTCAAAAATGGTTCTACTATTATGGGAGTGGGCTTCTCTGATCTTCAACTGCATGAATTAAAAGAATTCAATGAAATTGAAGTAGTTCCCGATAATGATGAAGCAGGAAACAGCTTAGCTAAAAACTTGCAAATAAGACTTTCTGAAATTTGCTCTGAGAAGAAACCAAAGATTAATGAGTTTAAAATAATGGATAAATCTATTAAGGATATAGATGAAATCCCGGATAAAACAGGATTAAGTGTTCAAAAATATAGGGAACAAAAAGGAATACGCCTTCAATCCAAGTATACATGGTATTGAAAGGCTGGGTACTAATTATAGGCAACTTAAAATGGAGGCTACTATGTTATATAGTAAAAGTGATTCCAATCAATATGTATGGGAGTTTAAAAGAAGATTTACTAATTTTTGTGAGAAATGTCCATTATTATTATCATTTACTACAACACCTGGGGGGATTCAACTTATAGATGAAACACTAAATGATATTTATGAAATTTCCTGGGATTTTTCAATACCAGTAAAATCATTTATTTTTGGAATTAAAAACTTACTTATAACCAATAATAGATATCCTGTTATTCATGAAGTAATAGAAAAAGAAATACCTATATCATCTGAAGAACAAATTCAAATGGCAATTTCTGGTACACCTATTGAAACTATACCAATAAAGACATATAAAAAATATATTACTCCTTATCGAATAGATAAACTTATTGTTTTTAAGGATATTTTTATTTTAGAAAATTTAAATACAGGGGAGAGGAGTAGATGGCATCTAAAGAAATCATCTATTTTTTTCTTGAAAAAAATGAGACAAGGAAAGCTCACAAAAGAGGAAGCAGGAACTTATTTTTTTAATAATGCAGAACTCATGAATGTAATTATCTTAAAAGATGAGGATTTCAAAGAATGATAAGAAATTCTTCAAACGAGAGATGGGTGGAGATAGTATCTATTATAAATAATAGAGATAAAGGTTGTAGACTACTCCCTCTTCTTTCTGTCAAAGAATTTATCCTTTTAGGAAAGAATGCTAAGTTCTATATTAATAAATTAGACTTAGCTCATGTATTTTGTGTAGGGGCTTATCCTCATATGGGATATAATTATAATAATATAGTTAAATTAAATAGATATAGTCATGATTGCCTGGATTCTTGTAGAAATCCTATAACAGGGAATTCTATATCAAAACAAGTGAGGGAAGATTGGTGGAAAAGAATTATTGGAATTGAGTTATATAATGAATTACTGGAAGAAGCCATGCATCCTAAAAAGAACCCAGATAACTAATTAGATAGGAGAGATTATAACATGAATATTCAAAGGTCTTTGGGTCAAAACTCTGGATTAGGTAGCCCCATTATTATTAATGGGAGACCTGTCTCTGTTCAGGAGTATTTATCCTATAAAAATAAAGCAGATGAAGGGGAAATAGAATTAAAATATGTATCTCCATCCAATTTTATTACTAAACCGGCTACCTATAGTAAGCCTAAACAGAAAGAGGAAATAGTATCATCAAAGATTTCTTTTCCAGAGAACTCAGAAGTAGAATATGTAGTAAGTAATGGTAATTTAGAGTTCTTAGGCCCAGTAAACTATTCATTTTCTTCAGAAGCATAGGGTGGTATAAAATGACAGAATTAAAAGAAGAATTAAAAGAAGAATTAACTCTTAATGAAAAATATATTACTCCTCAAGAATTAGAAGAAAAAAAGAAGAGAAAGGATATTAAAATAATTCAAGAGGGACCAAATTCTTATCGACAATTACAAAGACTCCAAGAATGAAGACTTGACTTTCACTTCTCTCCTAGATATATTTCAAAAGAAAATTACTTTGTTCAGAAATAACAGGGGGGAGCATATATGGGTAAGGAATATGATACTATTATAGTGGATGTTGTAAATCTGGCATATACAATAACCAATGAAAAAACTGGGTATAATACCTCAGTATTTAATTCTAAAAAAGTATACCCAGAGCTTTTTTGTAATTTTATTAAAACAATGGATAATATCAAAAACACCTTCTTAAAAGTGGGTGGGGAAATAATTTATTTATTTGATAATTATCATAGTAGGGAAGAGCTTCAAAAAATACTAATTCCTCTTCAGGATTGGAATTCCAGAAAAAAATTTAAAAATACCTATAAAGCTAATAGGACAAAACAAAAAGCAGACTTCTATAATACTCTTGAGCTATTACGTTATTGGTTTTTAGTAGGAGAACCATCAGTTCATACAGCAAGAATTCCTAATTTAGAAGCAGATGATCTGGTTAAGCCAGTTCTCTCTCTTATTAGAGAAAAGAATCCAAGTAAAAGGGTTTTATTTATTACTAATGATTCAGATTGGTGTAGATACTTGGATGAAAAAACTCATTATTTACCAAAATTGGATAATGATCCGGTCACTGTTGAAGATTTTATAGCTAAATGGGAGTTTACTCCAACAGAAGGGTCTATTGTTCTTTATAAGATTTTATATGGGGATTCAGCAGATAATATCCAAGTAGTTTTTCCTGAGTTTTCTTCTACTCTTAAAAATAAGATTCTCAAAAATTTTATTTCGGTGGAAGATTTTTTATTAAATCCTGAAAGACTGCCAGAATTACATTCTTTTACTCCTCTTATAAAGGATAGAGAGAGGGATATTAAAATAGCTTACCAGCTATTGACTGCTATTCCTGTATCCTATAATCATATTCTAAGAGTTTTTACTACAGGGAGACAATCCAAAGTAGTCAAAAATCAATTATACAAAATAATGTATCCCCATGAAGATTCTGAGAACTCTGAAAATAGTTTCTCCTTTGGAGTAGATGTCCCTAGATATATACCAAACGCTTGACAGCTAAGTGAAACTATACTATATTGGAATTAGGGGGAAATTATGGCGGTTATAGCAATTGGTGATCTACAGCTCTCAAATCATAGACCATGGTCCTATGAAGTATCAAATAGAATTGTTGATATGATTATTAGTCACCCTACAAATGATAAGAACAATATTGCTGTTTTTCTTGGGGATGTTACAGAACATGCAATTCTGTCAGGAGACCTGATTTCATTACTAATGAAGTTATTCTCTGGTCTTTTATATAAAAAGATATATGTAATTGTTGGTAATCATGAATTAAAAATGAATAAGGTTGGAGAGGAAACCTATATTTTAGATTTTTTAAGAGGACCCCTCTTTCCAAGAGTAGAAATAATATCTGAGTGTAGTTCTTTTGTGGAAGGGGATGATTCTTATTTATTTCTCCCATGGTTTAATGCTAAGGGTGGGAGTTCTATGAAAGAGGTGTATGAATCTCTTAAGTCCCCTCCCGGACAAAAGCCCTATACAGCTATTTTTGGTCATCTACAAGAATCATCTTTAGGTCTTCCAGGGGAATCAGTCAATTTATCACATATTCCTGCCAAGTTTTTATGTCTTGGGCATATTCATTCCCCATCTGAGATGTGCTTAGGCAGTGTAGTACCAAATTCTATTTCTGAGGCAGGTTTTCCAAGAAGATTTCAATCATTCTCTAATGGTAGGAGGGAAGATATTCCAATTCCAAATATTATGGATTACTATGATGTAATATATCCAAACCCCTTACCTGAAGTAAATTGTGAGATACCCATCTATACAATATTGAATTGCAGTAATGAAGAAACTGCAAAGGGGCACTATGGTAATATTTATATTAAAAAATGTAGTTATGATGCTTCCATAAAATTAGATTCGGAGGCAGGTTCTGAGAAATCTATTGATTTTTCTACATTAAACCCGATCTCTCTGTTCTCAGAGTTTAAAGAATCCTTCTCCTTTTCCCCCCCAGAACTAAAAAATCTGGCAGAAAAGTACTTTACTGGAGCGAGTCTTACCTGATGGGGTGGCCCATGGGGTGGACAAACATTACGCCATTGGAAACGAGGCAGGTCCCAGAGGTGGTTAGGCTTGCATGGGATATCTTGAGTAGTGGCATCTAACAACTGTTTCAACCTAACTAAAGCAGGTTAAGCAAATGTTGGGCGGATTGCTAACCATGTAACTGCAGTAGCTTGTTACACAAATAGTCAATTAAGGAGGATAATATGGAACTCGGTGAATACATCAATTGTTTGGAAAAGATAAAGAACCTTCAATATATTGTGCCTATTGGTATTGGAAAATGTGGGTCTTGGCGTGGCAGTTATGATGAATTGTATTTTTCTCCGGTTGAAAACACAACTGTCCACGATATGCTTGCAAACGCAAAGGGCGCATTGAAGGAGACCTTCTACGGATACAAGGGGGGAGAATACCAAATGACCCGAAACACAGAAATTCATATTGAAAGAGATTATGGGTCTTGGACAGACGGTGGGTATGTTGCTTGGTTTATTAAAACCAAACTTAACCCAGATATTGATGTTGACGGCAGGACAGAAGATTGGCTTGTGAGAAAGGCTATCAGCCTTATTACAGGAGGGATCATCTAACAACTGCTGAAACCTAACTAAAGCAGGTTAAGCAAATGTTAGATGGATTCTACGCAGTCTTTCCGCAGTAGCAAAAAAGACTAGCTATGATCTAGGGGGGAAAGATGAAGTATGTCGTGCATTGCAAGCGTGAAGCATATGAGGTCTACATCGGTAGACCTTCAAGATGGGGTAATCCGTTTGAAATCGGCAGAGATGGTGATAGGGCGACAGTTATCGAAAAGTATCGTGAATGGATCACTAATGGAAATGGCAGATACTTATTGAAAGATATTCACATGTTACAAGGTAAGATTTTAGGTTGTTGGTGTTATCCAAATGCTTGCCATGGGGATGTTTTACATGAGTTATCCGAAAGTGCCAAAAACACCGAACAACTAATTCAACCTAACACTTCGTGCAGATTAAGCGAAGTGTCAGGACGAGGTGAAGAAGAATAAGATGCAAAGGAGGAAAAAATGAAAAGTATACCAGATAATTTTGAGCTACGAGATATTATTCTTTTTATGGTTAGGACAATCTTGGATCAAGAAAAAACTGGAAGAGGAATTATGAATGATATGAAAAATAGTGGTCTTATCTTGAATCAGCTAGAAGCCGAAGGTTATGTGCGGGCTTGTCTTACTATTAAAAATGAGTTAATGAACTATAATGAATGGCTTTCTAATCTTGTGAAGGAAGAGGATAATGAAAAATAGTACAAGAGGAGGTGGAGGCATCGTGAGTTTATGCTGGTCAGCATAATATCTGTTAGGTCGCCCAGTGTGCGGCGAAAGGAGATGACATGGATAATCTTAACCAGATACTCATCAACAATGCGGACGGACCCGATCGTGCGCTTCAAGACTATCGAGCCTATTCGGAAGACAAAAAGACTTTGGCACTGTTCAAAAACCTCGAAGAAGAACTCCTTGAGCGTATTGATCGTGCAGATGTTGTAGTGGGCTGTGTCGCGTGGCTTACAAGCGAACCAATTCTCAGAGCTTTGGCAAGAAAGAAGGGTGTTGCAGTTGTTGTGCAAAAAGAGGATTTCTTGCGTCCCGATACTGATTCAATATCAAACTGGCCAAGGTACTTGCATAACTTGTATAAAGCCATACAAAACAACTTATCGCGATACGACTGGGGATGGGACGGAACAGTGCTCCACATGATGTCTTGTTGTTGCGATCCAACTATTGATGCTATACGATGCGTAGGAAACTACAATTCGGATAAAAAACCCGCGTTCCCCCGCGCCCATCACAAGTTCGTTGTTTTTTGTAGGGAAACAGCTCCTTTTTCGATTTCTCAAGGAAATCGACGCTACCCACTCTACAATTTTGAGCCATATGAAGTATGGACAGGATCATTTAATTTCACAAAGAACGCCGTTCATTCATTTGAGAACGCAATTGTTAGCACCGACAAGAACATTGTTCGGGCATTTTTTCAGGAAGCTGCTCAGGTGCAGGCTTTAAGCGAACCGCTGAACTGGGAGTCTGCGTGGGCGGCACCACAATGGCGTATCGGAACCTAGTCGCACATAACACGTCGCTCAACCTGATGTAGTAGTGTAAGTATGGTAGTTGACTTTTACTTCAAGACCTAGTATCCTAGATGAAGATGGAGGCGATATGGCTAGGTTGGTAATAAAAAGGGCTATTGAGATAGCTAACGAAGATGCTCCCAATATGATGACTTGGACGGAGGCTCAAAAGTATGCTAAAAGTTTAGGGGAGGGTTGGAGGCTCCCTTCTAGGGAAGAATTAAATGAAATGTGCAATAATAAAGAGCTAATTGGAGGTTTCGCGTCCGGCTACTACTGGTCCTCTTCGGAGGACGGCGGCTGCTACCTCACCTGGACTCAGCACTTCGGCAAGTGCTACCAGTCCTACGACGGCAAGGCCAACTTCCTACGGGTTCGGGTTGTGCGGGATACTGAAGTATTGAGATAATATTAGTGGCACCATAGCCCAATTGGTAGAGGCAATGGACTTAAAATCCATACAGTTCGGGTTCGAGTCCCGAAGGTGCTATAGTAGGAGTCATGACCTTACTAGGAGATGTAGAGGCCTGAGGAGCAGGCAGTCCATGGAGGTTGATCGTTTCATGGAAAGAACAAGTTCAAGTCTTGATACATCTAGTATTTCTTGCCCCGGAATCCAAGCTAGTGGCATGGACCTGTCTTATAAACAGAGTTAGGAGAGTGCAATTCTCTCACGGGGTATAAAGAATTGTAAGCCATCAGAAAAGTGGCAGATACTTCTTAAAATAATGAGGGTAATTTATACCTGCCAATGGCAACACATAAAAGAAGGAGGCGTAGTATGACTTTGAAGAGAAAAGGTAATAGTGCTATCAATGCTGATATAATATCTCCTGAAATAGAGGTGGCAAGTTTCTCAGGACTTTCACATAGTACTATAGATGAAATAGTCCTTAATCATAACTATGGTCGTGATATGCTAATGCTATATAAAAGGGTTAGAGATAATATGCATATTAAGAATATTATGGAATTTTTAGAAGAAGCTGATAAACTTTTTAAGGTATACGACTATGAAACTTATGAAGCAAGAAGAAAGTGAATGGATAATAGTATGTCAAGCATAATTACTTTATCCATAAACTTTAATGTATATTCTCAAGATACCCCAGGATTTTGGAAATGGAGGGATGCGGTAGAGTATTGTAATAATCTAGGGGATGGTTGGAGACTACCAACTATCTATGAGTTAGAAGCTATGTCAAAAAATAATGTGAAAAATATAGTTCCAGCCTTTTATTGGTCTGAGTCTGAGTCTGATATTGGTGATGCTTACGTTTATGATTTTCGTAGTCATGGTATTTTTCATTTCTCTAAACAAGGGTTACTTAGATTTAGGATGGTGAAGGAGGGGTAAAGACATGAAGGATTCTTATTCAGATTACTATAGGGAATTAAAAGAACTGGACTACGACCTTTATCAAAAAACTATTATTTTTTCTCAAGGTCTTATTCATAATATTGAATCAGGTGTTTGGAAACAAAATATGAATGTATGTATTGAAAGATCAGTTGTATCTTTTATTCTCTCAATGAAGGAGAAGCAATATTTATGATGTTGTGCCATAGATTGCAAGTGTATCCCACAGATGCTCCTGAATTAATGTCCTGGGGCAAAGCTATACAATATGCAATTAACATTGGAGATAATTGGAGATTGTCTTATTTAGAGGAGTTGGCTTGGATATTTAGAAATTAAGAATATTTAGATATCTCTGTGAATACCAATTATTGGTCTCTTGAAAGGCATAGTGCATATTACCTCTGGGCATATCAAAAGGAAGGTTCACTAACTAAAAGGTGATTCTCTAAAATTATGGTTTAAAAGAATTAGGGCTGGGACAGCTCGATGTAAAGCCTGTGGAGATGAAGACCCAGGGAGCCCCGAAGTTTTTTAGCTCCGAGGTAGTTCACAAGTCTTACCCACAAAGCCGTATCTCACAATGTGCAATACGGCTGGTTAGAAATGTGAGAGATACTGTAGAGAATGATGAAATTGTGTAGATAGCCAGTTTGAATAAGGAGAGTGACAGAAATGCTTACTTCAATTGAAGTTGCCTTAGTTGATGCTCCTGAGCTTATGACATGGGAAGAAGCCCATACATATTGTGATAGTCTAGGAAATGGTTGGAGATTACCCTGTAGGAAAGAATTAGACTGGATGTATAAGGAACGAGAAAAGATTGGATGCTTTAGTATTAGCACTTATTGGTCATCATTGGAATTAGATTCTATATTTGCTTGGAGTACTTATTTTTCTACAGGTTCTCACACTCCTTTTATTAAGGAAGGGCACTGTCGTGTTCGTGCTGTACGTGATGCTGAAGCTAGGATGTTTTTCACAAGAGAGTACTTGACTTCACGGTGTGAAAGTGCTATACTTGGACATGAATAGGGGGTATGGATATGTATGGTTTGGATGAGAGTATGGACATTTCTGAGGAAAAAGAAGCATATGCAACAGCTCTCTTTTGGTTAATTTGCAACCCAAAAAAGGGAATTCTGGGGGCAGAGAATCCTACCATTATTAAAATGGTAGGTCAGAAAATCATGGACTGGGCGGATTCAGGAGAAAAAGAAGATAAGGAATAATGGGGGGCTTTAACCTGTTTTCTCCCGCTGGAATCCCATAGGGGGAGCAAGTCATGTTGTTGAAGTGGGAAAAGTTGCTGGAATAGATTTTGCAAGCCCCTTCCTTTAAGTGGAGGTAGCTGATGGAGGAGGATATATGGAACATGGTGAGTTTAAGGGGATGCACAATGGGACTGTCAAAGGAAAATCTTTTGAAGAGTCTCGGAGAAAAAGGAAGCCACATCATATTAGGCTTCAAGAACGGATTCAGAAAGAATTACTACTGCTAAAAGGCAAGTAGCTCCCCTGGGATTCAAGGAAAAAATGTAGTATAGTTCCTGTAGTTCAACGGTAGAACATCAGACTGTTAATCTGATTATGAGTGTTCGATTCACTCCGGGAACGTTCTTTGGGCTTTCTTGCCGGAATGCTGTGAAAAGTGAAAATACTAACTAATAGTTATGGGGGATCAATTTACTAATTATGGGGTATGAATTAAAGCTGGCTAAAATTATAGATTCCAGAATCTATAAAAAAAACTTATATATAGACCTCTTTAGAGTTCGAGTTCTCCCTGATATGTCCGATATTCCAGAGGATCAAGAGAACTTATTACCTGTATACCCTAATTTCTTTAGAGGGGACAATAAAGCCTATCAAAAGGATGATATTGTCTGGGTAGTGTGCTCTGAGGATTTTCAAATTGGATTTATTTTGGGAATAGCCCAACCCCCTAAAGGTGAAGGGATGCTTGGTTTCTTTACCCTAATTAATACAGCAGAAACAGAAGCTGGGGAGCCATTTGTAGCATCAGGAACAAATGATATTACGGTCAAAGCTATTTCTGGGTCATTCATTCTATATTCTAATGATCGAAGAGGACAATCAGGACAAATATATAATAATAAAACAGTAGTATTGTTTGCAGGAGATGGTACAATTTGGGTAAAGAATCCTGGTATGACATTTAGAGCATCTAAGAGTGGTCATATATCCATTAAGGGTAAAACTCTAGTACAAGATTTTTCAAATATAGAAACTACTGCTATAAATAATAAGTTAAAAGCTACTGCTATGACTATTGATACGGATGGAGCATATAACTTAGAGGTAGGATCGGCATATTCTTTAACAGCCAATAAAAAATCTGAAACAATTGAGGCTAATGATGATTCCGTAGTATTAGGTAAAAGTACAGAAATTATTACAGGTGGTAAAAAAACTACCGTAGCTAATGGGGGTATTTCCTCTACAGTAGTTTTAGGTGATTATAATATAGAAGTAGCAGCAGGGAAAGTAAGTATTACCACAGGAGGGGGGATTGATTTAATTTCCGCACTACCTATAAACTTAATATCTCCCATGTTGAATGTGAAAGCTCCTATTACTAATTTACCCGCTAATCCTCTAAGTGGATTCTGTACACTTCCTGTTTGTTTACTTACTGGAGTTCTTCATGTGTCTCCTACTCATACAGGTGTACCAACACCATAAAGAAAGGATACTATATGTCTGTAAGTGGTGATACTTTAGGTACGCTAATTTATACTAAAATGCTTGCTAAAAATCCAACATTACTCCAGTTAGAAGCTAATCCTGAAACTATGGGTAAAGTTTTAGCTTCTTGGCAAGTAGTAGGAAATGCTATTTGTGAATTTTTATCCTTACAACAAGTAATAACAACCCCAACAACATTAACTGCCCCTGGTGCAGTCACATTAGCCAATGGTGGAGGTCCTGCATTAGGTGCAGTAGTAATTCCCCCAATTACAGGAAATTTGATATTACCATGATAGAAGAAAGTACACAACAAAAACCATTAGTTATTCCTCTATCCAAACTCGTTAATTTACCTGAAAAAGATCAATTATTGGATTGGAAAAAGAAATTAAAAACACAACTAGAGGAAATAAGGATGTTACGAGTCTTCTTAGAAAAAGAGGAAGGCACCTTACATGAGTAAGGTAACACAGGTATCTTCGATTTGGTCCCCCTCTCCTTTTGAAGGTGGTTCTCTCCATGAAGATATTTCTCCCCATTTAGAAAACTCTATAACAACTATTAAGAATGTCTCCCAGCTTATTAAGGATGTCTTGGATTTAATTGCCCCATTTTTTCCTGAAGATGGGACTGATGTTGCTACTTCTGCTATTAAAGCAATATTAGACCCTATTTTTACTTATGTGAAGGGAGCTTTAACTTCCAGTGCTTCTGGAATATTAATCCATCCTGGGAATAAATCTAAAAAATATGAACTTCCTCTTTTTCCTTGGGGAAGTGATATTCCCCCTATACCACTTTTAACCCCAAGAGGTGCTTTTAATGAATTATTTTCCTCCTTCAAAAACAGTAATGATCCTTTTAGACCAATGTGGCCTAGTGATGGGGATGTTGCTGGTGGATTTGGTATTCTAATATCAGTTTCCTATATAGAAGAACTTTTATCATTTTTACCACTGTTAAAAATGATAGGGGAATCCTTTAATTTTAAAGAAATTGAGGATTTATTTACAAATTATTGTGATAAAATGGAAGAATACATTGCTCAAGAAATATCCTTTAGTGATCAAAAAATAAACTTTGGTGAAGATTCTTCATTAAAAAAAATAGGAGAGAGTACTAGTAATATTATTCCTAATCCTACTAATAATCCTTATTGGAAGGAAATTGAAAAATTTACTACAATTTGGAAGGGGGATAATACTTGGGACAACATAGTTGCTACGGCTCTTTTAGGTTTTGATCTAACCCCTCCACAAAAGGATGATTTACCAAATCCTCATTGGGTATCTGTAAGTGCTCCTTTACTCTTTCCAGGAATTAATTCCATAATAAAAGAGCTAGAGGTTTTAGGGGAAAAACTTGCTTTTATTACTCAAGAAACCGTCTCTACGGTTAGTAAAATAATAAAAAGTATTAAAAAGAAAGTTGATGTATTAGAAACTCTTATTATTAATGTTATAAACCTACTAGATAAATTGCTAAGTTTAACATCAATCTCAGCAGCCGCTATACATACAATACTAATTCCCCCAACAACAGAAACCTCCCCAATAAAAGGTGTTGACTACCTAATCAGTGAAATCAAAAATGAAGTATTCCCAAATGACAATATAAAGACTATTTTGGACACCCATTCTCTTTCTATTTTATTATTTTTTACTGCTGGATCAGGAAATATTGTGTTTAACAATTTAATGAATACACTAGACACTAATTTGAAAGAACTTGGTACGTTACTATCAAACCAGGGAAATGAGACTCCTTTTCGTTTTATTGATTTTGAGGTGAGACCAAGAGGTCGAGATATTGACTTTAAGGACCCCCCCTCATCCACTGGTTTTGAGTCCAAAACAGGGACAATAATAAATACTTCTGAGAATGATCCTAAGTCTATAACCTTTGATGTTTTATGTGCATCAGACACTGATGACGATCCTGTTTATTATACATGGAAAGTAGAAAAAGCTGATGGAAGCCCCCTCGACAAAGAGAGTAAAGGACGTAATTCCTTTATTGGAAGAATTATTAGTGCAGGGTGGGATAAGGGTAAACCGAGTGACGAAAATAAATTACTAAGAACAAATAAAGACTCCTTCACTATATCAGTAGAAAATTCTAATACATTAACAGTTACAGTCTTTAGAAGATTGGAAGGAGTGTTTTTACCACCATGAGTACTACCCCTATAACATCTAAATCCAGTGAAATTAAGTTTATAATTCCCTCAGGATATTCTGCTTTATTGAGTTATTTGCAAGACCCTGAAGGGTTTACAGCTAAGTTTAATAATAATATGGATTTAATAAAAAATGAATTATTAAAACCATCTGATCTTACTGTGAACTTAGTAGATAAAAATGGGAATCCTATAGAAGGAACTTCAAGTAGTTCACCATTGTCACAACTTCCTTCTAATTTTCCCCCTTTTTCGGAAATATATGCTCAAGTCAGAGATATGCAGGGTACATCCGCAACTATCTCTATCCGTAATGATAAGGGATTTAGTATTGCAAAAGCAACATTACCATTAAAATCCCGATATACATTTGAAGTGTTCCCAGGGAGATTGGATATGAATTTTCCAGGTACTTTATATTTTAAATCTAAGAACTCTTCAGATAACTATACATATGTACCATTACCTGGGTATATTGATCTATTAGATAGTGATGAAATTGAATATAAGCTATGGTTAGACGATGGATCAAAACAATGGCTTGGACCTTTTACTATGAGCTTTGCCCTGAATAGTCAAGGCACAACTAAGTTATGCTGATTTTTCTACTAATTAAGAAAGGACATACTAAATGGAAATTATAGAGATAAATGTACGTGGTGATAAGCCCTATTATACTCAAAGAAATAATCAAATACGACCCACTATTGCTTGTGGAACTACTTCTATGGTAGCTGCATTAGATTATGTCGGATTTACTTTTCCAAAGGATGAAGTCTATAATCAGCCAGAGGATAGCTTATTAAACTTTATTCTGAATAGTAAAGAAATTGATGCTGAATATGCTAAAGTATATCCCTATGAATATAGAAAATATTTATCTGAGAATAAAGACCCTAAGAAGTCAACCCCTCCTAATGAAATACATACTTTATTATCATTAGGAACAAACTTATGGATGGGTAGACCAAAGAATGCAATTACTCAATTAAAATGGGACTTATCCCTACAATCTATTTTATTTGAATTTATAAAGGGGAGACCCGTTGTAATATCTGGAGTCTTTAAGAAGCTACGTCATATTGTTTGTGCTACCGGATTTGGAACATTGCAACAGGATATTTTTTCAGTAGAAAACTCTTCACAGATAGATATAGATAAAGTTACATATATTATTATTGGGGATTCCTATGGTGATTTTAGAACTTCTTACCAAAAACATAGTGGAAAAGATGTAAAAATGAGTTTACAGGATTTTAACCTAAATATTAATGTCCAAGGTCAACCCCAAAAATGGGGGCATCTATTTTCAAAGGTCAAAGGATAAATCTAGTTGACGATCCCTTTTTCTCTGGTCATATGTAGATACAATATTATTTTCTCTATTTAACACCTCCGGAAGAACATAAGCTATTAAGTCGGATTTTCCTGAATCTGCTTCTATGATTACTTCTTTTCCCATAAATGGAAATAATTTTTCCATCCATTCAAAACCAGTTTCTTCTAAGTCAATTTTATTCATAATAATATATTCAATGGGGCGATTACTCACCAGTTCTTTAAGTAAACCTGTCAATCCAGTATCGGAATACATATTCATATCAGAATAAACTTTATATTTTTTACCACCTTTGTTAACTAATTTGATATTTGATAAAGTTCCCTCCGGTAAATTATCTAAGAGATACTGGGGGTTATCAGAACCACTTTTTATATAGAGACCATACTTTGCTTTTTCTATAAAATCCTGAGAAAAGGCATTTCGTATATTGTCAGAAAAAGAACCAGAGTGTACACTTATGAGATAAATCTGAAATTGGAAATCCCCATAGAATTCATTCTGCTCTATATCAGAGGTTGAGTTACCTTTTTTTGAGAATTTTTGATTTATGAAACGCTCCTTTTTTGTAAATTTACCACAATGTTCAATTCCTATAATTTCATTCTGTTGGGGTGGTATAAAGTTTAATTTATACTCATATTCTAAGTAAGATTGTTTCCTCTCTATTCCACCTGCATCCCTAATTTTTCTTATGGCCTCTATAGCAATGTCATCTGCATCTAAAAGTTTAAGATTAAAACAGCTCTCTAAGAATGATCCACTTGAATCATCCTGACTTGTCCATGTCTTATAATAATTTCTATAAGTATATTGATCCTTATCTTGAAAAAAATCAGGGTCATTATAATCATTTATATCCTCAGAATCACCCTTAAATAATTGTAATACATTTTTACCCCAATCAATGTCAGTACCCCAATCTATTTTAGGTGATTGAAATCTTTGATACCCTCTTTCATATCTATAATGACCAGGAGGAACAAGATTTTCTATATTAGATACCTCCGAATAATTAACAAAATAAATTAAGAAGCTACACCTATTGTACTTGTCCCAAAAACTTCGATCTTTTTGATAAGCAGTACACCACTCTCCTGTTATTCTATCTGGTCCAACATAATGGGAGGCAATATGTTTTGAGGCTTCCCATGTTAATGGTACATAACCCATAATATATGGTTTACTCTCATTAATAAACTCTGGAGGAATACCCTCAACTATACATTGATCATAATATTTATTATTATCTTCCCCAATACTCTTTAAGTATTCTCTTAAGGGTATATAAGAATACTCCCCTTTATCCTCGTCTTCATCTTCATCTTCATCTTCATTCCCATCGTATGATTCAATACTATCTGGATTATCTAACCCAAATTCAGTTATGACCTTATTTTTCTTAGTACCTCGCATTTCTACAATAAGTTGTCCAAAAGGATTATATCCTTCAAAAACTACTATATAGTCTTGTCCTTCTGTTAGACCTGATATCCCCTTATTCATAACCAGTTTTTCTTTTGATGTTTTAGTTATATTTGTCATCACTACAAGAAAATCTTCATATTTTAGGTTGATATTATTCCAGTCAATAAGGCTATCTTTTCCTGGATTGTTCTGGAAGTATTTTATAATTTCTTCACCTTGTTCGGGAGAAAGATTACCTCGTTTAACCAGTCTCTTTATTAAATTTGATTTATCCTCTGTTAGAAATTTCATGTGGAACCTCTCTCTCTTCTACTTTTTATCTCTAGTTAGTATTATCCTCGTGCTTTTCTTGGTCTACCTGGGTATTTAATGAAGGGAATTATTTCATTAACTAGAATACTTTCATTAAAGTTCTCATCGGTTGCATCATACCAAATATAATATTTATATCCCCCATCTGCTATACTTAGTTCACTATTAATATTCATAGGCACACAACTGTGAATATATTCTAAGAACTCTTTCTCTAATGGTGATGGTGCTAATATATAGGATATTTTAGATTCAACCAATACATCAATATGTTGATGTAAATCCTCTATACCATAAAAAATATTTTCATTTGGAAAAGACTTCACATACTGTAATAAGACATCTTTATTAAAATTTTGAATAATATTCTGTCTTATGCCAGCACCATAAAACTTTTCCTGAAGATATAAGCCTGTTCCTAATTTTTCATGGGGTAATACTGCAATAATTAATTCAAAATCATAGCTAGGAGACATATCTGAATCAAAAAATTCTTTTTCTTCAGAGTTTCTGGGATTTATAAAAATATTATCAGATGAAACTCCTCCAGAAACGAAAATAGTATTAGTGTATTTTTGTAAGTCTATAGTACTAGCTATTTTAGGGAAGATGGGAGTTTGTCTTGTTATACCTACCTTAGAACTCTGTAATTTATTGCAAGCAAATTCCCCTATATCAGTTTGATTATTTTGGGGGTAAACTTCTTTTAAACTAGAAAATCTAGTAGACACCTCCCCAAGTATTTTATTATGAGTTATTATAGAATATAATGAATTTTCTGGTGAATAATCTTTCTTATCAAAAGATTGCTTATATCCTTTATATAGAAAGATATCTTCCTTTAAATCTCCAATTCTTTCTATATTGAAAAGAGCTGCTTCCTTTCCCCAGTCTGATTCCTTATTTGAAAACCCCCGATTATGGTAGTTTACAAAATAAATTAAGAATCCATTTTTATTGTATTCATCCCAGTATTCTGAATTTTTTTGATAGGCAGTACACCACTCTCCTTCTACCTTGTCTGATCCCACATCTTTGGAAGCAATAACTCTTGAGGATTCCCAAGAAAGAGGAATATACCCCTCAATACTCCCAGTATCTCCATTTTCTTTTGTGTATTCTCCTTGATATACTAGGAGATAATCTTCCCCTTCTGTTAATCCATTGATTCCTGATAATTTAACTGCTTTTTTCTTGGCCCTTTTTGATTGTTTGTTAATAAAATTTTGAATAAAATATTCAAATGTCAGATTGTCCCAGTTGGATTTGTCCCAGTCAACTTGATTTTCCAAATTGGCATGAGAATTAAAGTATCTTTTTACTTCCTCTTTTTCCTCAGAGGATAGTTTAGGAAGCTGGCTAATAATGTGGTTTTTGTTTTCTTGCAAATAATTCATGAATAATTAGTTCACTTCTTCGTCTTCCTCATCCTGCCACAGCCTATCAGTTTTAGTGAAAATGAAATATCCTTCTTTTGATTTTATGTCATTATGTTGATAGAACTCCTTATATAAAGAGGCTTTTCTATCAGATATAATTATTTTTTTAAGGAGAGGGCCAATTTCTTCATATAACTTATCAGAAAAAGAATGAGTATCATCTTCTATAAAGATATCACTAACATATACGTCGGTTATATCATAATTATTCTTAAAATAGGTCTCAACCATATTAGTATTCTTGGGGGCAAAAGATTTACAAAATTTTAATAACTGTGTATCATTTCCTGTTGTAAAATCTGAAAATATTAAAAAAGTAATAATTTTTTCATTAACTAAAGATTTGAGACCATTTTTAAAATCAGGTAATTCAAATATCTCTCCTTGAGGGAAAGCTGCATCCATAAATGATCTATAATCCATCCCGTTAAGATTATGGTAATATCCTCTCATAAAATCATGTGAAATAGAATATTCACTTCTTAGGTATCCCCTTCTAATCATTAATCCTGTACCAAAATTATCACTTTCTATGAGATTAAAATAAAAACTCTCAGCACCTAGATTATGCCACTCTAAAAACTCTTTTTCTTTTTTTGTTTGTGGATTTTTATAGGTTGATGGGGCATCTACTAATAAGACATATATCATTTCTTTATCAGTAGAAGATGAGTTAAACCATACAAATGTTTTGACTGCTGGAAGACTTATTTGTCTAGTTATTCCTATTGATTTTTTAAGGTGGTGACAGACATCACTTCCAAAAATATGGGGAGATTCAGTTGAACTATATCTTTTAATATCTCTTGGAGTAACATTTATGAAATTGTTATTAGGAGCTAAATCACTAATAATATAGTTAAAAATAAGGGGAGGTTTTGGTTTGGTTACTTGATTATCATACCTATTCCATATTTTCTCTAGCTCTTTAAATCTAAATTCATCATACTCTAGGGTACGATCTCTTTTAATTGCAAATTGAACTGCCTCTTTCCCCCAATCCAATTCATTTGTTGATTCCCCTCGGTCATGGTAATCTACAAAAATTACAAAAAAATTATCTTTAGCATGAGAATCCCAGTACTCTCTTGATTTTTGCCAAGCAATACACCACTCTCCTTCTACCCTGTCTGATCCAACACTTTTTGAAGCAATATGTTTTGATGCTTCATAGGATAATGGAACATATCCTTCAATTATTCCAGTATCTCCATTTTCTTTTGTGTATTCTCCTTGATATACTAGGAGATAATCCTCCCCCTCAGAAAGACCATTGATTCCTGATGATTTAACTGCTTTTTTCTTAGCCGTTTTAGTGGGATTGTTGATGAAATTTTGAATAAAATACTCAAATGTCAAATTTTCCCAATTAGATTTGTTCCAGTCAACTTGATTTTCTAAATTGGCATGAGCATTAAAATATCTTTTTACTTCTTCTTTTTCTTCAGGGGATAACTTAGGGAGCTGGCTAATAATTCTATCCTTGCTTTCAAGAAAATACATTATATTCTCTCTTACTACAGTCCAAATGGAAGGTCTAGTTGACGATCCCTACGCCTTTGTGCAGGGCTTGAAACCCAATTATCACGATTTCTTGGAGCAAAATCATAAAATGGGTTATATTTAATATGATATGTGATTTTGTTTTTTTCTTCGATTTCTAAAGTATCCCAATATAGAAAATTAACATTGTCATCTAATTTATCTTCTAATAATGGATCAGAATCAACATTTTTAAAAATAATATAGTCTACAGTATCTTTCCCTAGAAAACTTTCTAATTCCCTACTAAACTCAGTAGAGTCTGTTTCTTCTGTATCAAACTGCCCCCATCTTCTCTCTGCTCTTAATTCAGCATCTCTAAAAGTATAATCATTTTCATAGTATATATATAGCCCAATGCCATTTTCAGTATTAAATCCTTCCAAGTCTGTCATTAAATCAGATGTTTCACTATTAATACCTTTTCCAATTTTTATAATATTAACTGTGGAAGAAGTCATTCCATTACCACCATCCTCCACCTCCATACCATCTTCATGATGATTATATAGAGCAAACCGAATCTCTCCCAAAAAATTTTCATCATCAAGAATTTCCCCATCCAAAAATCCATATACTGAAAAGTAATCGGGTTCCTCCTCTTTTGCAATAACTCCTCCTGCGTCATCAACAAGTTTAATGGCTTTCCTTATAATAGTATTCATTTTTAGAGAGTCAAATAGGAAATCTGGGTATATATTATCTTCATTACTTTCCATTTGATAATCTTGAGAGTTCCAAACTTGATATATTATATATTGTCCCCTTTTTTTTTCAGGAAATATTCGTACTGCTACCTTCCCCCATTCAGATTTATCATGATCCTCTTTATCATGATCCTCAGATTCATACTGGCGATAATCCACAAAGTATATAAATATACTACCCTCTTTACCACAATATTCATCCCAGTATTCTGAATTTTTTTGATAGGCAGTACACCATTTTCCTGTAACTTGTGAAGTTCCTACATAAGGAGAAGCTATAGCTTTTGAGGCTTCCCAATTCAAAGGGGCATATCCTACAACTACTCCAGTATAATTTTCTTTTTCATACTCCTGTTCAAATACTATAATATAATCTTCATCTTCAGTAAGACCATTGATTCCAGATATCTTGAGAATTTTTTTCTTAGCAGTTTTACTAACCTTGGTAATTATATTTTCAAAGTCTTTGAAAGTAAGACTGGAAGATTTATTCCAGTCTATTTCACTCTCAGCTTCTGGATGAATATTAAAATATCTAATTATCTCTTCTTTTTCCTCAGGAGATAAGTTTGGAAGTTTTCTAATAATGTGATCTTTTTTCTCTGTTAAATAGCTCATAATTTTTCCTTTCCATTAGTATTCACTAAGAATTTCATTCACTTCATCATTTGATAGAACTCTATTTACTTTTATAGCCCCCGCGATTAACCACATCCCCCCCTGATTCTTTGGTCTTTTAAATCTATAAAATCCACCTTTGGGAACCCTATTCTTTATATCTTTTGATTTACTGGCATCTGCTACAGGTTGCCAATCAATATCTGCTGGTATTTCTACCTCTGCCCAAACACGATCAGGAGCATATGTCCCTGTAGATTTTTGTTTTAGATGATCTGCAACAGGTAATGTTCCTACGTGCCATCCTGGTCTTTTATCAAAACCTGGGGTAGGAATAAACTTGGCTTCTACCCATACACCCTCTGGAGTAGGGATAGTTTTTCCAATAAATAGAGGAAATAATCCAGGTCTATTTTTCATTTTTCTAAATAGCTTGTATGCTATCATGGTTTTCTTTGGGGGAAGGGTATATTGTAAGTTTTCATAGGAATCCCCTGCCCAGAAATTAGCTTCTTCTTCATTGGATACTGCTTCCTCAATAATACCCATCGTGATTAAACTTTGATGAGCATCTGTATTGATTCTTTTCCCATCTTTATGAAAATTATGTTTACTATCAAAAGGGGCAGCTTCAAAGGCATCGGACGTAGTATCCTCCTGCTTGATTGATTCATCTTGATATTTTCCTTGATAAATTAAATCAGCAACTTCTGGTGAAATACCTAACCTATTTACTAAAGAATAAATAATTTCATTCTTTTTTATTCTTTTATTCTTTAGGTGTTTTACCATTATAGTTGCAGTTTGTGCCCATCCTGAAATCTTTTTTGTACTCTCCCCATAAGAGGGATATCCTTTTGTCTTACTTTGATTTTCTTTTGAAAACATCCCAGGTTCTGTATTGCTTCCAATTTTAAGAGAACGAGAAGGACCAGTATTACCATTAAATGAATTATTTTGAGTAGCCCCATCTACAATAGGACGATCTGTGGCTTGTTCCAATCCCAGTAAATCGTAGGAAAGTTTTTGGACATGAGGCCAGTATTCTGGTTGTTCTGGACGATAGGCTGCTTGGGCTTGGGTTTTGGCCAATTCCCAGGCTTGAGAGGCTTGATCTGCTGCATTATCACCCGCTCCTTGAGTTTGTAATTGCTGAGTTATGGAATTTACTATATCATTATTACTATCAAATAATTCTCTTATTTTATTCTTTTTTTCTAACAATCTATCACTACATACTATAAAATATGATGCAAATGGATATTTTGTGGATTCTGTATTCATAAAATAGGGGGTTCCCATTTTTCGAGATAACCAGAGGGCCATAGTTTTATAGGCTCTCACCCTGGATGGTTCATTAGATGCTGCTGCAAAGAAATAAAATGAATACTTCTTTTTTTGAATGTAGTTTTGAATATGATATGCTCTTAATAATGCTAATTGTACTCCAAATATAATAGCTGGTGAACCATCATTTGTTAATGAAGAATCCTCAATATTCCAAGAATGTGCATTACTCGTAATACCAAATGCAGGGGAACATCCAAAAATTGGTTTTGAAATGGAAAGTAAAAACTTATTTTTTTCTGGTAAGGGTAAGTCAATAGGATATGTAGTTGAAGATAGCTCATTAGAAAATGGTAAAATATTAAATTGAAATATATATGTTCTTCCTTGATATGTCCATCTATATTTTTCTTCATTTATATTGGTTTGCCGATATTCAATATCCTTTGGAATAGGAGTATCCCCTATTTCTCGCAACAAAGTTCTTTCCATAATTTTATTGTCCTTGTTCTTAACTAAATCAGGATGAAGAATATAGTAGTAAGCATACATATATTCAGGAAATTTACCAACAAAAGATATAGTATCCCATTCATGAGCCAATCGCTTAGTAAATAATTGATATAGTCGTACACGGGATGGTTCCTTTTGCCATGCAGCGAAAGTTACATAATCAAATTGATGTGTTTCCTTGAATTCAAAAAGTAATTTATCAATTATACTAAACAGAGGGGCTGCACTTCCAGTATTTGTTAATTCATAGGTATTGATCCTCCAAGAAGAGGGTTCATATGTAATTCCAAAAGTTATTTCACACTCTGTGAATTCTTCCTTATTCGGACAACAAGATATTAAGGTTGTTCTATCTTCTGGAGATAACTTTATTTCATGGGGTAACACATTTAATATTAAAAATTTTACAATATAGAACTCATTACCCAATTTGAATTTATATAGAGAATAGAACTCTTCTTTTTTAACATCCATATCTCTTGGAATTGGAGTCTCACCCAATTCTCGTAATATTTTTTTATTTTTTACCATCCCAATATTCCTCTTCTTTGGGCTAACTGCTCACACCATTCATATATTTTAGGGTCTAATGGATTATCATAATAACCTAAGTTTACTTTCATCCAAATTATTTTCCTGGACCCAAAAGTACCTAATCTATTTTTAACTTGGAGTGGTAATATCCATGGATCGGAACTAATAGGATTATCAAAAAATTTTAATATAATACTTCCTTCATCCAATGCTTCATGTACTCTTGTATAGCATGTAAAGGGTTGAGATTGATTTTGAGTAGCTGCATCATTGGCTGATATAAAAGACCCAGCACCCCTATCAAAACGGGTCATAGGAATATCTTCTAATTTTGGAAAGATTATTTCAATAATATCAATACCATCAACAGTAATTTTAGAAGGATCAAACATTTGATTGGTATCTATTCTAATTCTAATCACATCAGTAGCTACTCCTGCTAAAGCAATAGAGTTATCTACTAACTTCTGAGACATAGTATTTAATTTTGCCGCTAATTTAGATTGAAAACTTCTCATATTACTACATAATTAGTATTATAATATACATCACTCATAATACCAACGAAAAAGAGTGTCAATACCCCGCATTCCTCCCCCAGCTAAAGCAAGGGGATTCCAGCAGGGTAGTTCACTTTATCCAAGCGCGATATGTCCTTTTGTTATAAAGAGAATAATCATCATGCTCAGGAACATTTGACCATTTGTACCTGTTGTAAACAGGATGGGATGAATAATCAGAAATGTCCCAGCTATCAACAGTATGACGATACTGCCTGGGAGAAAGATAAATCCCATTTCTGGCCAGCATTCTATTCCGTGTATGAACCAGTCTCTTGTAATAAGCATCATTCTTATCTTTGAAGACTGCCATACTTTTCCTGGACTGTGCCATATCATCCTCCGTTAAAACTAATATAGTACAATCCAGAAAAATTGTCAACTATTTTTTCATTCCTCAGATTCATCTTCAAAAAGATCATCTACCTCCTGTTCATCTAATACAGATTTATTAGCAAATGTAGAATTAGCATGATCTTTTTCCCTGATATAGAGTTCTTCATTTTCTTTCAGGAAGGAAAGAACTGCTGCCTTCCCTTGGCAACGCATTCCCCAATCTATATTTTCATACCATGCCCCTTTTTGAGTGATAATACCTAGTTTAATAAAAAAATCAATATATTCTTCATCGGGGTTAAATCCAGATGCATAGAATAGATTTAATTTTGCAGATCGTTTAGGAGGAGCAAGTTTAGACTTGGTATTTTTTATATTAATTACATTACCAATAACTTCTTTTCCATTCATGATATCTTCACCTCTTGATACCTTTGCCCTCCATGAAGCATAATAACGTGGTGCATACCCTCCACCTGATGGAACATCTGTAGGCATACCAGGACGAATAAATCCTCCAATCTTAGCACGCATTTGAGTTAATAGGTTTAGAGAAGTATTATACCTTGATAGGTAAGGATTTAACTTCTTTAATCCTTCGGAAAACAAAAGAGCACCTGATCCAAAAGACTTCTTTCCATAGTCCTCTTCTGTAGAGGCTGCTGTAGGTGTAGCAGTAGTAGAATCCCAAATAATTAAACCTATTTCTCTAGTCTCTACAAATTTCTGAACAATTGTGAAGGCTTCCTCTCCATGAAGGGGATGAATTAGTATAAATTGATCACTATCTGTGCTTAACCCCACATTATTGGCATAGTGTTGATCAAAAGTATGCTCAATATCAACATATACTACTATTCTTTGATCTGAATCTTCCCGCCTTTGAAATTGTCCCCCAATATAGGAAGATAATACACTTTTTCCGCCAGATTCAGGACCAAACATCTCTGTTACACGTCCTAATGGATATCCACCTCCAAAGATATAATTGAGGTTTGGACTGTCCATTACCAACTTTTTTGTATCTTCTATTTTTTGAACAATAGAAGACCCATAGGCATTCCTCAGATTAGAAATTGCCGATTCTTTCCTTTCCTCTCGTTCTCTCTTCATTGTCTTCCCCCTTTTCCTTTCCCTTTCCGTGAACTGTGAACTACCTCACAACTAAAGATTTTGAGATTTTCTTGCGGTGAAAAATGTGAAGTTATTCACCATGAGTTTACTTCTCTTACAAAGGTTTTAAAATCCATTTTATCCAACATATAACTTATTTCATAATCTTTAACAACTAACAAGAAATTCTTGATGGTTGGTTCTTTATTCTCTGAATTAAAATACTTCAAAAAAGAATTAAAATTAAACATTCCATTGGTTCCATAGGCTCTTTTTACATAATTAGATAGAATCCCATATGTTTCTGATTGCCAATTCCAATATTTATTATATTTTTTGTAATAAATTAAAGACCACGCACATAGTACAATCCCTATATTTTTGGAAATATTCCCCAAGAAACTTAGAGTTTCCCATTTTCCAATTTTATCATTTATACCTTTGTTGAGATCAATATAAAAATCTTCTTTTGATAAAGAAATAAAAGGTACTATTTTCTTTCTAGGGGCAGGTTGTTTTAATATAGAGTAAACTACCTCACTATTTAATTTAAAATGACGAACAGGGGGTTGACCCATAATTTTTAGGTCTATGAAATTAAGTTCTTTAATTTTTTTTAAAATACTATCCTGTTTATTTCTTGTTAAATAAAGTTCTTTTTCTAGTTTATTTACAGAAATAGGTATCCATCCATCTTCTATACTATTAAGTTTATCATAATATATAAGTTCACCCATAAGTAATGCTGCCATGCCATCTTTAACTATGGATAGTAATTTTTTATTAACAGAAATAAAAGAATTATTAAATAATGAATAATTTGGTGCTAATTCCTCCATACACTAATCCCACCCTTCTTCACCAAAGATTACTTCATCCAATAGAAGCAAACACTTTACCCTAGAGGGTACATTCTTAAATTTTTTAATTAGTATTTCTGCTAACTCTTTTGTACCTGTTTTATCTACAAATGGCAAAAGAGCAATATTAACTAATTCTTTCATTTCTTGTAAGGAATACTTTTTCCAATTAGCACCTGAAAATTCATTGGATAATAACTTTTCTCCAGAAAGTACAAAAAATTGATACTTATTGGAGGAAGTTGGTTTTAATTGTACAATATGTACACCAGAATTATGTGACATAGGACTTTCCTTACTCCTCTATACGTTTGGACTTCTTCTGATTATAATACTGAGATAACTTACTGATTACAACCCCTTTTTTCAAAAAAGGATATAACTGTATTTCATCAAATACCTTCAGTAAATCAAACAGGTTCTTATTCTGTGAAATTGCCCTAGTCTGTTCTTCATAAAAATCATTTACTGCAATTTTAGTAAACTTATATGCTGCAGCCTGAGAAAGGGTGTAATATGATAGATTTATAAACTCCTGAATATCTAAAGAATCTAAATCATAGAGAACCGAAGAATCCAAGGATAGCAGCTTATTAATAGCTTCATAAACTGAAGGAATATCTACTACCCCTAAATTCTTTCTCATCAGTTCAGGAGTCCAATATTCACCAATAATACATTTTTCTAATGATTGAATAGCATCCCTGAATGATCCCATAGCTATATCTGCTATAGCAGGTAAACCCTTTAGATAAAACTCTTGAGGAATATTTGGGGATAGCCATAAATTATTTAATTCCATTACCTTGCGTAAACCTATTACAATATCCTTGGATGTAAAAGAATTAAATATGAACTTTTGGCAACGTCCTTGGATAGCAGGAGGAAGGCCAGTATTATACATAGATAGTAAAATAAAGTATACATTATTACGAGGCTTTTCCAGGGTCTTCAAAAGAGAGTTCTTAGCTGAGATAGATAACTGATCTGATTCCTCAATAATAAAAATTGCATTTTCATCATACATAGGAGCAATATCTGCAATTGCAGAAAAGTCAATCACTTCTTTTTTTGAAGATTCCCCACCATCTAATTGATGGGTATCCCTATCAAACCGTTCTTCCATGATTGATAGACAGGATGGGCACTTACAACAAGGATTACCAAGAGAATCGAGACTCCGGCAGTTAATAGTCATGCTTACTATTTTAGCAACAGTTGTTTTTCCAACCCCAGTAGAACCTCTAAATAACATGGCCTGTGGCCAATTCTTGGAATTTCTCCTGGAAAGCATTTCTTTAACAATAGCTGGCTGTCCTACCACCCCTTCAAAAGAAAGTGGACGAGAAAGTATAGATAACATATGATCCTCCCTTGGTTCACAGTTAGTATACTTCTTTCAGTAGCCGTTAGTCAATGTCCTCCCGATGAAATAATCCCGTGGCCTCAGAGTCTTCTTCATAAGAAATCCCTGGGGAGCTTAGTGTAATAACAGTATTTAACTTAAATCCTTGGAATACATGAGATATGCTTTCTATTATATATTTTTTCCCGAATATAGAAGGAGTTATAGCATCACGTATTAATTTTAAGTCACAGAATTTTCCAAGGGTAACTCGGATATTAGGGAGAGTTACTAGTATTATTTGATGATATTTCATCATCAATTTACTTTGAGTATTAATAAATGGTTGTAATATACTATTTGTATTATATCCTGTTTTACTGGCAATTACTCTAGTTCTCTCATTTTTTTTATCTATCATATAATAAAACCATTTTCTATGGTTATTTATAATATCCTTCAATTTTTTACCAGGGTCTTTATCTTTAAAGGACATACCACTTAATGGATATACAAATGAAAAGGTTGGATCACTATCTAAAAATAAATCCCCAGACTGCCCATTTATTTTATTAATTACTATAGTCATAGCCATAGGGTTAATAACCTTTCCGGGGCTGGTTTTTGCTAAATCTTGATATGAGGACATTTGGGGATGGTCTAAACTGATAGCTACTGTTTCTTCTGCTTCAGTTATAACATGACTTTTTAGGGTTATTCTATTTTCAACATCTGTATATAGAAAAGTAGCTTTATTGTTCTCTCCTAAAGCATTAACTGCTATGGAATCAAAAAACTTAGCAGGGGTCATTTTAGTACGATAATATGTAGAACCTTTTTCATAAGTAGGACTCATTATATCTTGATATGCTATTTTTTCTATTAATTCTGTGGAGATAATATTTTTTATTATACTTCCTACATTACCTTTATATGCCCCTGATCCTATTTTTTGAGCAAAATACCATGGGCTAATTAGAGTTAATTGAAAGGCTTCCCCAACAGTTGAAGAGGATGAACCAGATATATTAACTACAGAAAGAATATTCATATAATAGGTTAATACCCCTACATTATCTGTTAGAACAAACTTTAAGGCTCTGCCAATTACAGGAATTTTATCTTCTAAAAAAGAAGGGGATGTAGATACTGCCCATTCACCATAAGCAAATAAGCTATGAATTGAGCTAGAGAATTCCAATTTAGTTGTGGTTAAAATAAGTTTATGAAGAGATATCCAATTATTTTTATCATCTAAATAATATGGATGCCATACGAGGTTATTATCAAACAGCATTACTTATAAACCTTTGCATATCTGTTAATACTGGAGTATAAATAATATTATACTCAGTTAATTTAGAAAAATGGGGAATATTATTTAAGTCTAAAATTATATCATCATAATATGTAACCCCATACAATTTATATGTTAAGATATAGAATCTATTCATAAATGAAATATCTAAAGGTATTTGAATAGGATTACTACTATATGGAAAATCTTTATAATCCACAGATAAGGGGTCTGGATAAACTTCTTGGGTAAGTGAGTCTTGAACATTACTAGGCTTCATTACTGTATATCTTGATATCATTGTCTACCTCCATCAGCAGCAGCAGCTTGTACTTGACTATATTGAATACTAACGGGCTCCGCCTGATACCCCCCGGTTCTGCCGGGAAGCAGCAGCAGCAACAGCAGCAGCAGATTTTACTTGGTTATATTGAATACTATTCAATGTTATATCTAATTTGAGATTGATGAAGGATGGTGAACCAAATGGTGTTAGTGCTATTGTCCAATCATTTGGGTTAAAGTAGTTTATATTTACACCAAATACATATGATGATGGTGATGATGATGACCCCTCAGAGGGTTGTGTTCCTTGCGACTGGTTATTAGAAGGAGTTTGATTTATCTCTTCGCTTGTTGTTATACTTAAAGATTCAAACTTTATTTGGACTGTTCCTGATATAGGATAATAATTACCCCCCATTTTTTGAACATCTTTTGAAAAAGTCATTACTCCTGATTTTGCTATTAAATTATTTATTTTGTATAAAGGAATAAACTTAATATGACTATCAACATATCCAAACTCTACATCCCAAATATTCATTTTTAATATTTTATTAAAATCATCTTGTTTTCCTGACATACTTTTAGATACTTCGTATGATACTTTTTGTAGTTGTTCTTCTGCGTCTTCACTAGTTGAATTAGGTTTAAAACTCTTAGCTATTTTTTTTATTACGTTTCCTAATTCAAATAAAGCAGCTAATCCATATGCTGCGTATATATCCATTCCAGAGGGCATAGGGGCAACTAATGCAAGGACATCTCCTCCTGGGGCTATATATGACATAATCTTTTTTACTGGTTCATAAACACTGAGTTGTGCATTCCAATTATCCCTATTACCTAGAAAAAAATTCATATCAATATTAAAGGATGTTGGCTCTGATCCTGCCCATGCCTGAGCTTGTAACCATTTAGAACCAAATTGCATTCCTATTGTTTGACCAAGTGTTTGTGCTGTCTCTAATAGTGCATCTACAATTATTACACCGTCAAAAGCCTTCCCTAAAAAAGAGAATAAAGAACTCATAAAAGTCTCAATAGGCTTTACTGTTTTATGTTGGATAGATAATGTTAGACCTTTATCCCCTGAAACTGGAACTACCCAACTAACTTCATTACCATTATTTGGTTTAAATTTAACTTTTATAGCCGGACCAGCTTTTCTCATATAAATCTCTGGATTACTCATAGTTTATGTTACCCTTTGAAATTGCTTACTAATTGAAGGAACGGAGTATTCTTTCTCTTTTTTAGAGATTTCCTGTTTTTCTGTGACATCTGTATTTTTTTTCATTTCTGATAATAATTTTTCTAATATTTCCTTCTGATCATTTAGTACAGAAATAATCTCATTATCCTTAATAGTAATTTGTTTATCTTTATGTAAAGGAATTTCCATAACATTTTGGGATATACCCGATACTAAATCTTGTAGGTTATTTGCAAATTCAGCAGATTTTGGTGGACTTAAAACTACTTCACCTCCTAATAGTTTAGCATTAACCTCAGAACCTGTAGGCCCATGTACTTGCCATAATGGAGTATTTTGATAGGGGACTATACCACCTGTGTGAAATGAAAAAAAATCAGAATTTAAAAGATTTATATCCGGCTCCCTGACGCCGCTAGAAAGCTCTTTTCCCTTTTTTTTAAATAATCCCCCACTATAAAATGCAGTAGAATTATTAGATTCAATAGATTGTTGTA
>Ga0209835_1000094_pt1 | contig 62817 bp, 56 predicted proteins | sample LakKivwa52mmetaG_FD_184138 | JGI IMG/M metagenome (GOLD analysis project Ga0209835, IMG submission 184138) | Anoxic lake water microbial communities from Lake Kivu, Rwanda to study Microbial Dark Matter (Phase II) - Lake Kivu water 52m metaG... | ecosystem: Environmental > Aquatic > Freshwater >...
CCCGTCTCGTCCGCATTTGTAATGCGGATGTCCTTTTTAAAGCATTTGTAATGCTTACCCCTCTCTAATCCGCATTTGCAATGCGGATTTACTACCCCTCTGGGCGTAGATTATATCTACGTCTAAATATAAAAATTTACCCGAACATCATTTCTTCCACAGATTACTATCCTTTTGGCTCAGCTATGCCAGGCAGAAGTTTTGGTGCTGAAGAGAATAGAATACACATGGAATACCTTAAAACTTAAGCAAAAGACCTTTTAACTTAAAAATATCAGGCTAAAACTTTTGATTATCTTTTATTTTCTGGATTTTTGCATCAAAAAATTATAGTTATGAGGGTTGTAATTCAACGAGTTTCAGGTGCAAATGTCGAAATTGAAAGTAAAATAGTTTCTGAAATTGAAAGCGGTTTGTTGATTTTTGCCGGTATCGAAGAATCTGATAATCCGGAAGATATAAAATGGTTAGTCAAAAAAATAATTTCATTGCGCATTTTTCCCGATTCCGATGGGGTAATGAATCTTTCGGCTGTTGACACAAAAAAAGAAATTCTGGTAGTAAGCCAGTTTACCCTGCATGCAAGTACCAAAAAAGGGAATCGCCCTTCTTACATCAGGGCTGCACGTCCCGAACAAGCGATCCCTTTATATGACTTATTTATGAATGAACTTAAAAATGAAAGTGCTTTAGCAGTAAAATCAGGAGTTTTTGGTGCAATGATGAAAATTAATCTAATTAATGACGGCCCGGTAACCATTTTGATAGACACAAAAAACAAAGAATAAATTTAGTTCCATTTCCTTAATTAGCTTAACTTTGCTAATTATTTAAATTTTAAAGCTAAAACCAGATTAAAAGATGAATATTTTAAAACTGAAAAATTATCATTCTGTCGCTAAAAAAATATTAATTTTATTGCTTATCAGTTTCTGTTTTAACCCTGCTAAAGCAATTGTGGTATTTTTTAATTATTCAGTCTTCAAAAACGATCATAAAAATGCCATCATCGAACTATATTTTAAAATTCCTGTCAGCAGCATTTCTTTCCAAAAAAACACAAACAACAAGTATTATGCTTCCCTCAATTATGATTTAAAATTCAGTATTGGCGACAGCACTTATTTTTACAAAACCTACAATTTAATCAGCCCGGATATTTCGGATACTTTAAATCTGAATTATGCTTTGACTGACCTGAAGCGTATCGAATTACCATACAACATCTATAATCTTGAAGTACAATTTACTGACAATTTTGACCTGAACAACTTATCTGAATTTAACACTTTGCTCAATGCTAAGGTTTTTAACAACACAGTTTCATTCTCAGATATTCAGTTTTTAGATACATTTTATCAAACAAAACAACAAAATAAATTCAGCAGAAACAATTACGACCTGATTCCCAATGTTTTCAATGCATATACTGCAAAGCAGAAAAAACTTTATTTCTATACTGAAATTTACAATCTGAAGGATTTTGCACCCAATAGCCAGATTTATATTCGTTATTTTCTCAAAAAAGATTCATTGCTGTTAGAAGGACTTGAAAAAATTGTAAAACAAAATTCTGCTGAAATTAATATTGTAATCGGGCAGTCCGACATCAACATTTTACCTGAAGGAGAATATGAATTAGCAATTGAAGTATATACTACTGATAATAAAATACTTAAAACACATTCAGCATGGTTTTCCAAACGCAATACCCATGAATACTTTCTGACCTTGGGAAACAAAAGTGGTAAAACCGAATTTATACAACTGATTAATTCCTATTCCATTGACTTGCTCCGAAAGTATATTGATTATGTTGGAGTGATTGCTACAGCTTCGGAAGAAAACAAAATTAATTTATTGGCAAACGAAAACGATAAGGTTGAACTGGAAAGCTTTTTTCTGAATTTCTGGATGAAACGCGACAGTTTAAATCCGGCAACTGAATGGCTTATCTATCTGAAAAAAATAGAAGACTGCAACCGTCAGTTTTCAAATTCGTTTCGCGAGGGCTACCTGAGCGATCGTGGCAGAGTTTATTTGCAATACGGTCCACCAAACAGCCTCAGTGAATCGAGTGGTACCATGCTGGCATATCCTTATCAAATATGGCACTATTACTCTTTACCAAACAATCAGCAAAACAAAAGATTTGTTTTCTTCAACCGCTCAGGTGCATTAAATGAATATGAATTGCTACACAGCAATGCCAACGGAGAAATTCAAAACGAAAAATGGCGGGAAATAATCAGTAAGTTCAATAATATCAATCCGAACGACAGCCGCTTTTTTGGTGATTTTCTTGATAAAGACTTTACTGAATAATATTATTTTTACAACCATTTTTAAACTGCATTTATTTTGAAATACATCATTTTTTCATTTTTTTATCTTCTATCGCTTCTGCCATTAAAACTCCTGTATTTATTTTCTTCATTAACAAGCTTTATTCTTTCTGATATTTTTAAATACAGAAAAAAAATCATCATTCAAAATTTACAGACCTGTTTTCCTGAAAAATCATCAGCAGAAAGAGAAATTATTATGCGGAATTATTACCGCAATTTTGGTGAAGTATTGGTTGAAACAATAAAACTTCTTAGTATTTCGCCAAAAACACTTAAAAAAATGATGTTTGTTAAAGAGGATAAGGACTGGGAAGAGTTTCTTTCAGAAGATAAAACAGTTATGTTGTACTTCGCTCACCGTGGCAATTTTGAAATCGGATCGCAATGCTTACCTTTTATCATGAATAAAAAACTTTTCGGAGCCTACAAACCCTTTAAAACCCAATGGGTGGAGTGGTTGTGGCGAAAAGTTCGTAACAGGTTCAATACGCATCCGGTAGCTGTGAAAAATATAGTCAGAACAATATTTCATAATGAAAGCTCCGACATTGTTTATGGATTTTTAAACGATCAAAGCCCTACTTTAGGCGATCAGCATTTATGGGTTAAGTTTTTCGATAGAGATACTTTGTTTTTTACCGGACCCGAGAAATTAGCCCGTAAATTTAAAAATCCGGTGTATTTTGCCGATTTAAAAAGGATAAAAAGAGGACAATATCAGGGCTCTGTTAAATTATTATCAAAAAAACCCTTTGAACATGAGGAAGGATTTTTGACCGAAAGATATGCTAATGAACTTGAAAGAGCCATTTGTGAACAGCCCGACAACTGGCTTTGGTCACATAAACGTTGGAAACACATAAAAAATAATTAATCCAATGAATAACAACAAATTACCTCTGGTAAGCATATTAGTTTTGAATTACAACGGAAAACAATTTCTTGACGATTGTTTTTCTTCATTGCTCGATTCAAGCTATCCGAATTATGAAATCATCATGATAGACAACCTGTCAACCGATGACAGTGTGGCATATACTGAAGAAAAATATCCGCAAGTAAAAGTATTTCAGAATGGGATAAACGGAGGCTTTAGTCTGGCTTACAACAATGCCTTTAAAATTGCAAAAGGAAAATATTTTGTTGTTCTCAACAACGATGTAAAAGTAGATAAAAATTGGCTTGAACCTTTGGTAACACTGTGCGAAAACGATGAACAAACGGGTGCTGTTCAACCAAAGCTGCTATCGCTTCTTGAGCCACATAAATTTGAATATGCAGGTGCTTCGGGAGGATATCTGGATAAATACGGTTATGCTTTTACCCGCGGCAGAATCATAGATTTTATTGAATCAGATGCAGGTCAATACAATGATATTACTGAAGTATTCTGGACTACTGGAGCAGCCATGATGATACGAGCTTCAATATTGCCTGAAACTGGTGATATGGATGTTGACTTTATGCATCATTACGAAGAAATAGATTTATGTTATCGGATTAATCTGGCCGGCTACAAACTACAGGTAGCACCCGAGTCGGTAGTTTATCATTATGGTGGTGGAATTATTCAATATCAGAGCTATAAAAAGCTTTACTGGAACCACCGCAATTCAATTTTTATGATGTTGAAAAGCCTGGAGAAAAAAAACCTGTTTTCTTTTATTGTCATTCGCTTTTTACTCGATTTAATGACATTTTGCTGGGCACTGGTCAAATGGGAAAAACTTCGATTGAAAGCATTAATAAATGCATATCTGTGGCTGATAAAACATATTTCTTTAATTAAAAACAAAAGAAAATTTGTTCAGCAGATACGAAAAGTTGACGACAATTATATTTTTAAAAAAATGTATCCTAAAAGTGTAGCATTACAATACTTTATCAGTAAGAAAAAAACATTTTCAGAATTAATGTCAAAGCAGAAATAAACTTCAGATGGATTTATTAAGCATAACCCTGATTGCCTTAGTCCTTTCATTCGACACATTTGCCGTATCGGTTTCAAGCGGACTAAAAAACACAAAATTAAAATTTTTTGAAGCTCTGAAAATAGCATTTTTCCTGGCTTTTTTTCAGGCAGCCATGCCTGCTTTAGGTTGGTTTGCCGGAAGTAGTCTTAAAAACACTTTTGCCGAGTTTGACCATTGGATAGCATTTTCGTTATTGTTTCTGATTGGTTTAAAAATGATATTTGATGGTTTTTCGAAAAAAGAAAACAAAAAAGACATCAATCCGCTTCATTTCCCAACTTTATTATTGCTGAGCATTGCCACCAGCATTGATGCTTTGGTGGTAGGATTCAGCTTTGCATTTCTTCAGGTAAATATCTTTTTTTCAGTAATAATTATCGGAACAATTACCGGAATTGTTGCTATGATGGGTATGTTGTTTGGGAAGAACGTAAGCGGAAAATTAGGAAACAAAGCCGAAATTGCAGGTGGTTTAATATTAATTGGTATCGGGCTGAAGATTTTACTAACTCATATTTTGTAAAAAACTGATTTAATCATTGTTGGGCTTCTCTTCAGCAATTAAATCTTTTTTAGAAGCAAATTTTTCAATCCACCACACCCAAAGCAGAAACATTACTAAATAAAAGAGCGGTCGGAAAAACCAATCGTGAATAGGATCGAACCAGTTTAACTTATAAATAGCAACTAAAAAAAGTGATATTATTCTGGTCAGATTGACAAGGTGTAAAATAAAAAGCCCCATTAACCAGAACCAAATTTTGTGTTTCCATGGTCCGTAAAAGAGTAAAATGATTGCCGAAAACTGATAAAACTGCTTTAAACCCGAACATCCAAATGTTACTCCCATCCGGTAATATTCATCATGAATAAGAATTTCGCCACGAATAATAGTTTCAATACCCAAAATATTTTCTAAAAACCATACACTTTGCACCCTGACAACATTTAGTATGGAATGAATCAACGGGGTCATAAAATCGTAGCCGAAAAACATAAAATCTAACTGATGTTCCCATATCCGCCAGGCAAAATGAAAAATCAGAAGGATTAAAAAAAACAAACCTACATCATAATAACTTTTTGTCTTTGAGTTGGTTCGAAGCGACCCTATTTGTTTAAAAATTGACTTCAAAATGTTGCTGTTTTCCTGAAAATTACTATTTATTCAGGTTACAAAGTTACTTTCATTCATTCAAAAGGAAAAAAAGAGTTAAAATTTTAGCTCAATGATTTTGCTTTCATCTTGAAAATAATTCAGAAAACCAATAAAAAACAATACCGACAACAAACAAATTCATCAGAAAATGATGTATTTTTGCCAGCTTTAAAATATTCATCATCAATGACATTACGCACATTTTTTATTCTTATCAGCCTTTGTTCATTTGTTCTTGTTTCGTGTTTGAATACAGAAAAAAAGGAAAATCAAAAACTGATTATTGAATTGCCTGTAAACAGTCTGGACAGCCAGTTGAATGCTCTGACAAAAAAAATAATCCGACATCCTGAAAAAGATGAACTTTACTTTCAAAGAGCAAAACTTTTTAAACAAAAGGGCAAATTATTACTTGCCACCCATGATATGGGAAAAGCAATAGCGCTTCAAGCACAAATTTTTGAATATTTTAACCTTGCGGGCGACCTCTATTTCGAAACCAACAATATCAAATCTGCCATTGATGCTTATGAAAAAAGCTGTAAACTCAATCCCGACAACGAATATGCCTTTTTGCAACTCGGTAAAATCTATTTATATACAAGCCAACTCAGAGAGGCCATTGCTTATCTGAATAAAGCTGTAGAAGCAAATAAGTTTAACCCCGATATTTACAATACCATTTCATTGTATTTTTTACAAAAAAACGACACCATACGAGCAATCGAAAGTTTGAAAACAGCTGTAAAAATTGACCCTGAAAATTTAACAGCATACCGTAATCTGGGTGAACTGCTTTTGCTTACCAAGAACAAAGACGCCCTCTTATACCTGAATAATGCTTTAAGAGTAAAAGCCGATGACATTGCTTCGCTCTACAACAGAGGAAAGTATTATCAGGATAAAGACAGTTTTAATTTAGCCATAAGCGACTACGAAAATATTCTCAGTCTTGAGCCCAATCATAAAAGTGCAAACTACAATTTGGGTTATATTAATTATTTACTTGACAAATACGAACAGTCAATTAGTTATTTTTCAAAAGTTATATCCTTGAATCCTGACAAAAAGGAAGCATATTTGGGCAGAGGAATGTGTTATGCTGCTTTAAAAAACAACAAATTAGCAGCAGACGATTTTAACAAAATATTATTAATAGACCCGAAAGATGAAATTGCCCGAAAAGAATTAATGAAATTATCAAAATAGTACTATCTTTGCACCCCTAAAACTTCATCATTTTTTTAGAAATTTATATGAATTTAACATTTCCTGATGGTTCAGTGAAACAATTTAAAGAAGGGATAACAGGTCTCGAAATAGCCTCATCCATTAGCCATAATCTGGCAAGGGAAGCATTAGGCATTTTAGTTAATCATGAAGTTTATGACCTTACACGCCCTATTTCAACAGAATCAGCTATAAAGATTTTAACCTGGGATGACGATGAAGGTAAAATGGTTTTCTGGCATTCTTCAGCTCATTTGATGGCAGAAGCAGTCGAAAATGTTTTTCCGGGAACAAAGTTTGGAATAGGTCCGGCTATCGAAAATGGGTTTTACTACGACCTTGATTTAGGCGATAGGTTATTAACCCAGTCAGACCTGGATGGTCTTGAATCAAAAATGAAAGAACTGATTGCTCAAAAATCAGTTTATAAAAGAGAAGATATCAGCAAAGCAGAAGCTTTATCGTATTTCACTTCGAAAAATGATGAATACAAAATTGAACTCATCAATGACCTTCAGGATGGTGAAATTACTTTATATAAACATGGAAGTTTTACCGATTTGTGCAAGGGTCCCCATTTACCCGATACTTCTTACATTAAGGCATTAAAGCTTCTTAATATAGCAGGTGCTTACTGGCGCGGAGATGAAAAACGCAAACAACTGGTCAGAATTTATGGTATTACCTTTCCGAAACAAAAACTGCTGGAAGAATACCTTTTGATGCTTGAAGAAGCGAAAAAACGTGACCATAGAAAGTTAGGCCGTGAGTTGGGAATTTTTATGATCAGCGAAAAAGTTGGTTCAGGATTGCCAATCTGGTTGCCAAACGGAGTTATTATTCGTGAAAAACTTGTTGATTTTCTGAAAGAAGAACAGAAAAAAAGAGGTTATATACAGGTTATTTGTCCGGTCATTGGTCGTAAAGAATTGTACATAACATCTGGTCATTTTGCAAAATATGGAGCAGATTCATTTCAGCCAATCAAAACACCCAACGAAGGTGAGGAGTATATGCTCAAACCCATGAACTGCCCTCATCATTGCGAAATTTATAAAAACGGATTTTACAGCTACAAGGACTTACCGATAAAAATAGCTGAATTTGGAAATGTTTACAGGTACGAGCAAAGCGGAGAGTTGAACGGATTGGTAAGGGTAAGAGGATTTACTCAGGATGATGCTCATATTTTTTGCACACACGATCAATTAAAACATGAGTTTTTAGATGTAGTTGACATTATTGAAATACTATTAAAAAAATTAGGTTTTAAAGAATATACTGCCCAAATTTCGCTTCACGATCCTGCCAACAAGGAAAAATACATTGGTGAAAGTTCTGCATGGGAAAAAGCTGAACAGGCCATTATGGAAGCAGTTGAAGAGAAAGGTTTAAAAGCAGTAAAAGCTATTGGAGAAGCTGCATTTTACGGCCCTAAGCTCGATTTTATGGTCAAAGATGCATTAGGACGTCAATGGCAACTGGGTACAGTGCAGGTTGATTATAATTTACCTGAACGATTCGAACTGACTTACATAGGAGAAGACAATCAAAAACACAGGCCAATTATGATACATCGTGCACCATTTGGCAGTATGGAACGATTTATAGGATTATTAATTGAGCATACAGCAGGCGATTTTCCCTTATGGCTTGCTCCTTTGCAGGTAATAGTACTGCCAATCAGCGATAAATATATTAATTATGCTGAAAATATTTGTCAGTCTTTATCTAATTACGAAATTCGCAGCCGCTTTGATGATAGCAATGAAAAGATAGGAAAGAAAATTCGTGATGCAGAAATGAAAAAAATACCCTATATGATTATTGTTGGTGAAAAAGAAAGCAACGAAAATCTTGTCTCGGTCAGAAAAAGAAAAGAAGGAGACCTCGGACAAATGAGTCTGGAGGAATTTATTAATAAAATTGTTGAAGAAATAAAATAAAAGGAGGTAATTATAGCAACTGAATATAAACCACGAAGCAATCAGGAGCCAAAAATTGAAGACAAATACAGAATTAATATTGAAATCAGGGCTTCAAAAGTAAGGCTTGTTGGTTCTAATGTTGATGAAGGGATTTACACTTTAGATAAAGCATTAGAAATAGCGAGAGAACAGGAACTCGATCTGGTTGAGATTTTTGCTAATTCAGAATATCCTGTTTGTAAAGTGATTGATTTTAGTAAATTCATTTACGAACAGAAAAAGAAGCAAAAAGAGATAAAGCAAAAGAGTGCAAAATCTGTTGTAAAAGAAATAAGATTCGGCCCCAATACTGATGAACACGATTTTAATTTTAAAGTAACTCATGCGAAAAAATTTCTGGCAGAAGGTTCAAAAATTAAAGCTTATGTTCATTTTAAAGGAAGAACAATCGTTTACAGCGAACGTGGTGAAACCATTTTACTCCGATTTATTCAGGAACTTGACGGAGTTGGAAAAGTTGACCAATTACCAAAACTTGAAGGTAAAAGAATGACAGTAACAATAAACCCAGTAAAAAGTAAATAATAGAAGAGATGCCAAAGATGAAGACAAGTTCGGGAGCTAAAAAAAGATTTAAGATTACAGCTACCGGGAAAATTAAAAGAAAACATGCTTACAAAAGTCATATTTTAACAAAAAAAGAGCATGTACAAAAAAAGAATCTTACCAAAACAGCATTGGTAAGTAAGTCGGATGAAGCTAACATTAAAAAATTGTTAGCCATTTAATAATATTAAAAAATTGATAAAAAATGCCAAGATCAGTTAATTCAGTAGCTTCAAGAGAGCGTAGGAAAAAAGTCCTTAAACAGGCAAAAGGATATTTCGGAAGAAGGAAAAATGTATGGACAGTAGCTAAAAATGCTGTAGAAAAAGGCTTACAATATGCTTATGTTGGTCGTAAACTGAAAAAAAGAGATTACCGTTCGTTGTGGATACAGCGTATAAATGCTGCTGTTCGTCCTCATGGCTTATCTTATTCTCGTTTTATTGACCTGCTCAACAAAAACAATATTGACCTCAACAGGAAAGTGCTTGCCGACCTGGCTATGAACAATCCTGAAGCTTTTAATGCAATAGTCAATAAAGTTAAGAAGTAGGTTTTTCCGGTTAATACACTGAATGTATAAATTCAATCTTCTTAGTAAGAAAACCATATTTGAACGCTTTATCAAAGTTGAAGAAACAAATTTTGAACTTCCCGAACAGCAGGTTCAGATAAAGCGTTTTGTTGTCAGCCGTCCTGAAGCGGCTGCAATTGTTTTACATCACAGGCTTCATCAATCTGTTATTTTAATCAAGCAATTCAGAGCACCTGTTTTTAACCGCAATGAAAATCCGTTTATTTATGAAATTCCGGCAGGAGTGATCGAAGACGGGGAAGATGCATATTCAACCATAATCAGAGAGTGCGTTGAAGAAACTGGCTATAAAATTGATAAGGCTTTACGTCTCAACACTATTTATCCCAGCCCGGGTATTCTTGACGAAAAAATTCATCTTTTTTATGCTACTGTCGGTGATGAACAAAAAATTCTACCAGGTGGCGGACTTGATATTGAAAATGAGTTCCTTGAAGTATGTGAATTTCCTGTCGAACAGCTTTTTGATATGATAAATTCAGGACAAATCAATGATGCAAAATCTATTGTTGCTTTGTTTCTGGCAAAAGAATATTTAACCAACAGTAAAGAAGCTATTTTTTAGCCTTTTGTTTCCTTTTAACTGTTTGACCGTCTTTCAAAATCTTTGATATAATACTGTACGGTGCTGAAACTACTTCATCACCTTCTTCTAAACCACTTTTAATTTCAATGTAAAAATCATCCTGAATACCAATTGTTACTGCCTTCATTTTCACTTTTCCTTTGTTGTACAGAAAAACAACTTCCTTTTTGGTTTTATCAGCCACTTCTTCATCCTCATTCTTTTTCTTTCCTTTCTTAATTTCAGTTCCATCTTCAGATAAATTACGTGTGGTAACTGATAAAATCGGAACGCTCAATACACTATTTACTTTTTTAGTATTAATATCAATCATTGCCGACATTCCCGGACGAAAGGGCGTTTTTATATAATCATTGCTACTGATAAGATGATTGTATGAGCTTTCGAGAATGAGAACTTTCACTTCAAAAGTCGTGATTTGCTCGGTTAAACCCTGCTGGTCTTTACTTGAATTTGCAATTTCGGTAACAATACCTTTAAATTTTTCATTTCGGAAAGCATCTACTTCAATAATAGCTGAATCGCCCAACGAAATTCTGACAATATCGTTTTCATTTACATCAATATTTACAGCCATTTTATTCAAATCGGCAATACGCATAATAACGGTTCCCTGCATTTGAGCAGTACCTACCACACGCTCACCCAATTGATTGTTTAAACGGGTTACAATACCATCAATCGGGGCATAAATAGCTGTTTTGGATAAACTTTCTGAAGCTTTTGTTTTTCTTGCTTTTGAACTGACTACATTATACTTTGCTGTTTCAACACCCTGCTGAGCCGATTCCAGTTGTGCTTTTGATGATAAATACTCCGCTTCTACCCTTTCGAATTCTGCTAATGAAACTGTTTGGCTTTCTTTTAATTTTAAATAGCGTTCGTAAGTAGCTTTTGACCTTTCAAACATGGCTTTAACCTGAGCAAAATTAGCTTTGGCATTTTCAAGACCTGCCAACGAACTGTTATATGCTGCCGAATACTCTTCGAGCATTGACTTGTATTCATCAGGTTTTATTCTAAGCAATAAATCGCCTTTTTTTACTTTATAACCTTCTTTTACATTAAGTTCAATAATTTCCCCGCTCACATCGGCTGAAATTGAAATCTCTTTTTCAGGTTTTAGTTTTCCGCTGGCAGTAATGATTTCACTGATAGTTCTTTTGGCAGCCTTATCGGTTTCAACTTCAATATCATCTTTGTTTCCAATAACACCGGTAGCGTTTAAAACTACTAATAAAATAATTAATATTCCTATTCCACCACCAATGTAGTAGAGATTTTTATTGCCTGACTTTTTGTAATGTCGTTTTTCGATAGCCATAATTGATTTTTTTATAAACTGATATCAACTCCTCTGTAATAATCAAACACCTTAATACGGAAAATGCACTCATATTTAGTATTTAACAAATTTGTTTCAGCACGGTTCAATCCACTTCGTGCCGACTGCCATTCATAATAACTGATTAAACCTTCTTTGTACATCAGAGACGATTGATCGAACAATAGCTTTTGGGCTTCCTGATTTTTAACAGCAGCATTGTATTTATTAATGGCATTTTTCAGGTTAAACCATGCTTCATAAATTGCATTTTTTGATTCCTGCTCTAATTCTTTATAATTCAGTTCAGCAAGTTTAATGTTAAGTTTTGCATATTCAACATTAGCCCTCACATTGTAGTTATTGAATAGCGGAATATTTAACCCTAAAGAAAAAAACTGACCAAAATTATTGTCAATTTGTTCTCCGAAAGGTGTAATCAAACCTGTTATAGGATTTTTAACATCCGAATACCGGCTGCTGAAACTACTTTGCAGGTTCAGCGAGGGATAATATAAAGCCTTTGTTGCTTTGTAGGAGTAAGTAGCACTTTGCAATTCTGCTTTTGCTTTTTTTATCTGAGGCAATTCCTGCAATTGTTTGCTGATAAGCTGTTCGATATCTGTATTGCTATAATCGCCCAAAGACATTATTTCAACCGATTGTTTACTGATACTTAATGATTTACTCATGTCCCAGTTCAACAACTGTTTCAGCAGCAGATACGATTGTTCCAATTTGTTGCTGGCTTCAACCAGTGCCAGTTCGTTATTGGCAAGCTCAGCATTCAATTCAAGTAATTTTGATTTTGTTTCCTGACCAACCTCTACTAAAACTTGTGTTTTTTCCAGCATTGATTTGGTCAGATTTATTTGTTCATTGGCATAAGCCACCTGTTCAGCATTCATCAAAATATTCAGATAGGCCGATGCAACCTGTAAAATAATCTGATCTCTTATATTTTCATAATTATACATACTTCCTTCTAAAGCAAATTGTTCTGATTTGATGGTATTAATTTTATTAAATCCCTGAAAAATCGTTACCTCCGAATTTAACTGAAAATAGTTTGAACTTGTTTTGTCTTTTACATATTCATAAGTAGTATAGTCGAGGGAGTTTCCAAAACTAAATGATTGGGAAGCAAAAGAATTCAATGAAGGCAATACTGACATTTTACTTTTCAGCAAACTTGTTCCGGCACGTTCATTAGCGACCTGAGATTTTTTTATATTGATATTTTGTTCAATAGCCATCTCAATGCACTTTTTTAAATCGAGCACTTCCTGAGCGTACAGTTTAGGTCTTGCTGAACCAAAAATCAACAGCAGCAAAACAAAAAACAATTTATAGTTCATTATAAATAAGTTCAACTAATGTTTTTAAAGTTTCAAAATTAGGAAGAATTCAGATAAAAAACATCCCCTAAAAATAAAACCAGAGATAATTATTTTTTCTAAAACTTATTTGCTCCGGTTGAATGAATACAATAACTGATTCTTCGAATTTAAAGCAGAATAAACGCAAAAATGATTCCTATTGCAACAATGGCAATTAAAGAAATAACAAAGTGATTATCTTGTTTTAGAAAGATATTTATCGTTTAAACCTTCTCCCTTGAAAATTTTCGATTTGCATTTCTCAATTCTTGAAATTCGTGTTTGTGCTTGTTTGGGTTGAGAAAAATAAATGATATAAGCTCTTTGTTTGCCTGCTGTCAGATTTTGAAATGCCTTTTTAAATTCAGGTTCGTTGAGGAAAAATTCTTCAAGTTGTTCGGGAACAGGTTCAGGATTTTTGATAAAATTAACTTTTTTACCCTCTTTTTCTATTTGTATAGCTTCCCTGATATACGACAAAATAACTTCTTTTTGCTCAATAATCTGGTTTATGTCAGTAAATTTAATAATTCTTGACGACTGTGAACTTTCACCTTGTTTTAACAGAATTTTATACTTATCTGTCATTAAAGCACCTTTAAAAAATCCCAGACTGGCAAATTCTTTAAAAGCACTAATAATAACTACATTTTTATTGTCTGTAGTATAACAAGGAACTCCCCACTTAATATTTTCAGTTAAACCACTTTCCAATACAATTTGTCTTAATAATTCAAGCAAGTCCCTCCAATTATTAACTTTACACAGAGGTGTTGCTCCGAATTTACATCTCATACAGCCGTCTATCAGGTATTTATCAACCATCGGATTTTTTAGCTTAGTTTGTACCATAACAGAAATTTATAGTTATTGTAAAAGAGTTATTATTGGCAAAAATCAGAGCATTAATTGCTTTAGAAATCAATGTTAACAGGCATTTGATTATTAATAACCCATTAAGACATCAGAAAATGAAGATTGATCCAAATAGTAAATTATTAACTGAACCATTAATCAATATTATGAAAACCTAATGATTAAACAGGTTAAACCCTGTCTTCGATTCATTCTATCATCTATAGAAAATTTATAAATTAAAGAGTTAAAACTAGTATTGTTGATTAAAAAAATTTTTGATAAGCATTGCTGATTTTAAATTTACCTGATTTTTAAAAGCCTGATTTTATCAGTTAAATAAAAAAGTACAATGTCGAAGCGTCAGATATTGGCAATTATTGCAAGTATAGCCATAATTATTGCTGCAGTTTTAGGAGCATTTTTAACCAATGGCTATGGATTAAGTAAAAAGAAACAATCACCATTAGTTGCTCTTCCGTCCAATCATATTTTTTATTTTTATGGTGAAAAGATTTCTGATGAGATTCAAAAGTTATATAAAAGCGGATTTTGGGAAAATATTGCATCATATCCAACTATTTCGGTATTTAACCATAAAATGATTGAAATTGATTCTTTAATAAGAAGTCACGTTGATATTTATAAGTATATCAATAACAATAACAGCTTATTAAGCATTCATAAAACAGGAAAAAATCAAATTGATGCACTTTTTGTCATTTCATCTGCCAACCGCTTTGATGCTTCCAGAATAAAATCACTGGTTAAGAGTGATAAAAAAAATAAGTTTATCGAATATACATTCCGTAACAACACTATTTACAGCCTGCAAGGTGCTGAAACCGATATAAAACTGGCATTTGCTTTTTGTGGAGGCTTATTTATCATGAGCAAAAACAGCGGACTTGTCGAAGATGCTATCAGGTCGGTTTATGAGAATAAAAATCCAGTAAAAAAACTAATCAGAACAAATAGAGCAAATAGCAAAAATGACAAATTTCATATCAATTTTGCTGAATTTCCTTCACTGTTAAACATTTTGCTGAATAATAAAGGAAATCTGGCAATCAAAGATTTACGCCATTTTGCCAGCAATGTAGAATTTGACTTTGATTTTACTGAAGAAGAATTGATATTAAGAGGTAATTTGCCTTTTAATGACAGTAGTAGCTATTTTGTTAATTTATTTGAAAATCAAAGCCCCAGAACAATTGATATTGATAAAGTTGCATCCGTCAGAACAGCCGTTTTAATACTAAACAATGTAAGCGATTATCCTGCTTACTTTGAAAAAATCAACAACCGGAAAAATCAGTCGGGAAACAATAAAGATATTACTGACAAAATCAGAAAAGAATTAGTATCGAAAATAAACGGACAATTTGCTATTACCTTAAGTGAACCTGTCCTTGAAGATTTATCAAAAAGCCAATGTATCTGGATAAAAACAGAAGAAGCTGAAGATTTGAAAAACTATTTTTATGACAACACTTCAGCATTACAAGCCGGCAACTTCAACGACAGAATGTATTATCCTACATCAAAAACACACCTTTTACCCCTTCTATTAGGGGAACTCTATAAAATCAATGGAGATGCATGGTTTACTGTAATCCGCGATTACATTGTTTTCAGCTCAAATATTAACCTGCTTCAAAGCAATACTGAAGACTTTCTGAATGAACAAACATTATCAAAATCATCAGATTTTTTAAAAATAATAGATAAAATGTCTTCTGAAACCAATTATTTGTTCTATGCAAACCCGACAAAAGCTTTAAAACTGCCAGAATATTACCTAAACGAAATATGGTTGAATAAATATAAATCACAGAATTTTTTATTATCCATTGGTCAAATTGCATTTCAAATGACCAACAATTTAAACAGCATGTATGCTGAAATGATCGTACAGCAAAATAAAACAACTATTTCAGGTTTTCAAAAAGTCTGGGAATTTGAACTGGACACATCAGCCATCAGTAAACCATTTATGGTTATTAACCACAACAACAATCACTCTGAATTGCTGATAATGGATGAGTTAAACAATTTATATCTTATAACAGCCGAAGGAGAGTTGTTGTGGAAGAAAAATATTGGCAGCCCTTTAGTTGGAGATATTACTATGATAGATTTTTACAATAATAAAAAATATCAGTTCCTGTTTGCTACCGAAAGTCATCTGCATTGCATTGACCGACTTGGCCGAAATGTAGCCAATTACCCGATAAGGCTGGGGTCAAAAGCTGTAAGCGGAATTTATTTGCATAAATCGGGACCTGGCAAGCAGCTAAAATATTTTATCGGGACATCAAATCAGGCTGTTTATGGTTATGATATATCAGGAAAACCGCTTAATGGCTGGAGTTTGATAAGAGTTGACCATAATCTTGCATCTTCACCCTCAGCTGTTATGGCAGGAAGTAAAGAATACATTTATGCAGTTACCCAAAACGGAACTTTGTATATGTGGGATATAAAAGGAAAAGTTGTTGTAAATGCATTGGTAACTGGCTCCGGTTTTAAAAATTCATTTTACCCACATCATGGAATAGACCAGAACGACAGCTATATTATATCTCTTGACAGCAACGGAAATACCTGGAAGATTTATGTAAATGGTAAAAAAGAAATTCAGCAATTATCAAAATGGACATCAGATACCTGGTTCTTATTTACTGATATCAATAGCGATAAAAAATATGAACAGGTTTATTTCGACAAAAATACCATTTCATTTTATGAAGAAAACTCAAAAGTTATAAACTCATTTGAAGTAAGAGATAGGTCAGGTGAAAAACCACAGATCATATGCCTGAATAACAATTGTCTGCTGGCCTTTTATAACACTGATAACTCAAATTTGTATTGTTATAATCTGACTGGAATACCTGTTAGAAATTTCCCTGTAAAAATCAGTAAATACTATTCATTTTACGATTTAAACGGTGATAATGAAATAGATTTGACAGGTACCAACGGTCGTAAAATTTTCGTAGCACGTTTTTAATTAAAGCAATGAAAGATAGAGCAAAATACATCGAAATTATAGAAGATTGCTGGCAAAACCGCCAAAAATTGGAATCGTACAGGGATATTATCTCAGATGTTGTTGAACAATTAGATAAGGGAAAACTTCGCATTGCCGAAAAAATTGATGGTCAATGGATAGTTAATGAATGGATTAAAAAGGCTGTAATCTTGTATTTTCCTATTAATGAAAACAAAGATATAACAGCTGGAGATTTGCATTTTTTCGATAAAATCCCACTTAAAAAAGACTTTAAAGAAATTGGGGTGCGTGCAGTACCTTCTGCCATTGCGCGTTTTGGTTCTTATCTCTCAAAAGGTGTGATTCTGATGCCTTCATATGTAAATATAGGGGCTTATATAGGAGAAAATACGATGATTGACACCTGGGCAACGGTAGGCTCTTGTGCACAAATTGGCAAAAATGTACATTTAAGCGGAGGTGTTGGCATCGGAGGCGTGCTGGAGCCGGTTCAGGCAGCACCAGTTATTATTGAAGATAATTGTTTTGTCGGATCACGCAGTATTATCGTTGAAGGTGTAAGAGTAGAAGAATCGGTAGTAATAGCTGCAAATGTTACGCTCACTGCTTCTACAAAAATAATTGATGTAACTGGCAATGAACCAGTTATTTATAAAGGAGTAGTTCCATCTGCATCAGTAGTTATTCCCGGTTCATACCCAAAAAAATATCCAGCAGGCGAATTTCAAACTCAATGTGCATTAATAATCGGAAAACGTAAAATTTCAACCGATTTAAAAACATCACTCAACAATGCCCTCAGAGATTTTGAATTAAGTGTCTGAAATTTCAATACGTCAAATTAATTTAAATCTGTACATTTGCAGCCTTAAATAAATTAATTACTATGAATAAATTCACATTTTTACTGATTTTAATTTCGTGTTCAGCTGTTACAGTTTTTGCACAAAATAAAGAAAAAGAAATTAAAATGAAAACCCGTGTTGACTCAGTTAGTTACATAATCGGTTATGATTTGGGTCAGAATTTTAAATCTCAATCTATTGAAATCAATCCTGAAGTAATGCTTGCTGCTATATTGGAAGGCATGAAACAATCCAAGCAACTGATTTCAAATCAGGAAAGCGAAAAAGTTTTAGCAGCTTATGTTGATGAAATTCAAAAGAAAAAACAAACTGAGCAATCCGATCAAATTAAAAAAACCAAACAGGAAGGTGAAGCATTTTTGATAGCAAACAAAACTAAACCAGGTGTTAAAACAACCACCAGTGGTTTACAATATAAAGTTATTCGTGAAGGAACAGGTGCCTCACCAAAACCAACAGACAAGGTAATGGTACACTATGCCGGAAAACTTGTTAACGGTACCAAATTCGATGCTTCTTACGACAGAGGAACTCCGGCTGAGTTTCCGGTCAATGGAGTTATTTTAGGATGGCAGGAAGGTCTTCTGTTGATGAAAGAGGGAGGCAAATATGAACTTTATATTCCATCTGAATTAGCTTATGGTGATACTGGAGCAGGCGAAAGTGTTCCAGGAGGCGCAGTTCTTATATTTGAAGTTGAGCTCATTAAAGTTATTCCTCAGTAATCTGAATATTGTAATAAATTTGCATTTCATTTTAAAATTAAATAATAAAGAAAAATCATGAAAAAAATTGTTTTATTATCTGTATTAGCTCTTGCTGTAATGATGTTTGCTACATCATGCAAAAAGGGAGGTTTATTTGGCCCGAAAGAATATAAAGTGGAAAACCACATGGATTCAATAAGCTATGCTATCGGACTTGATATTGGAAAAACTTTCAAGAATCAAAGTATTGCTATTGAACCTGATGCTTTAGTTCAGGGAATGAAAGATTTTCTAGACGACAGAGCATTATTTGACGATCAGGAAAAAGAAAGAATTTTAATGGCTTTTCAGCAGGAAATGTCTGTTAAAGCCCGTGAAGAAAGCATGAAAAAATCTGAAGGTTCACGTAAAGAAGGACAGGATTGGTTAGATGAAAATAAAAAGAAAGCCGGAGTTATTACTTTACCAAGTGGTTTACAATATAAAGTAATTAAAGAAGGTGCAGGTCCAAAACCAAAAGCAACCGACATGGTAAAAGTTCACTATCGTGGTAAACTCATTGATGGAACTGTATTTGATGCATCATACGACAGAGGCGAACCAATTGAATTTAAATTGAATGAGGTTATACCCGGTTGGACAGAAGGTGTTCAACTCATGAGCAAAGGTGCTAAATACGAATTGTATATTCCATCTACTTTAGGTTATGGCGATCAGGGTGCAGGTGAAATGATTCCAGGTGGCGCTACTCTCATTTTTGAAGTAGAATTACTTGATTTTAATACTCCGAAAGAAACTGAGAAAAAATAAGAATCTATTATAATTATTGAAGAAGGGTCAGTAAACTGACCCTTTTTTTTAGAAAATTGCCCTTATAAAACCGTTTGTAACATTGATAGTGTCGCCTGTGAAGGAGTTTTTAAGCCGGCAATTAAACTCTATTTCAACTATTTTTACTTTTGTCGGTACATACCTTAACGATACGATAGTATCTTTTATGCTTTTAACAAAAAACTTGCTTTCTTTTTGATTTGAAGGAAAAGTAGAATAGGATTCTTTATTAGAGTTGTACCATAAAAGCGACACTTCTTTTAAATGCCTGGGATTACCGACTTTTGCGAAGTAATAGTGATAATTATAGCTTCCTGATGTAATAGTACTATCTTTATCAATACCAATATCCTTCATAGGTACCCTGAAATTATTGATAGAAAGCTTTAAATATCGTCTTGTAACATCGTTCAGGTTGTCGAGAACAAAATTATAGGTTAAGAGTGAATCTATTCCGCTAACAGAGTTGTAGATATTGGCATAACAAGCATTTTCACCGGCTAAATGAATTACTTTTTCACCATTGAAAGTTGCTTCAAATTTAAGGTAAGGACTTCCTTGTTTTGGTGGTTCAAGGCTTTGTCGTTCACATGCGAAAAAGGCAAATAATACCAGTAAAAAAATTAAATATTTGATTGCTTTTACTTTCATCAACTAAAGGATTAATAAATCATCCATTTAAGAAAAAACGAAAACTGATTGATATTTTCATGTTTTGCCGCTGAAAATAAATTATCATCGGTAAAATCGTTAAAAGTTATGTTGAACCTGATACCAGAATAAATATTTGTAAAAATACGGTATTGATAACCCATACCAAAGCCATAATTCAACAGGCTGAGACCTTCAATATATCCTTTTTCTATTGAGCTTGTTGAATTGTAATAAAATGGATTAATTAAAACCCTTGTTTTTGAACTTGAAGTATTCAGACGTGAGGCCAGATAAACTCCAAGCGTAACAACATGTTTATCCCCAAAATGTCTTTGTAAATCCAGATTCAGGTTCACAAAACTGATATCTGTTGTTTTCAGAAAAATTGAATCTTTTTCTTTAAAAAACAAATAATTGTAACTGACACTATGCCTTGACAGACTATTTTTAGTACTTTTTAAGTAATCAGCATTTAACGAAAATGAAAACTTATCGTTATAATTCCACTGGTAACCCAAACCTATTGAAGGTGATATACTGAAGGTTGATTTTGATGACAAATCATTTATAAAAGTATTCATTACAATTCCACCGGTACGAATTGACAAGCGGTTGTACTTAATTCTCAATAATTGCTCTTCAGTTTTTGTTAAAGAGCTGTCCGGGATCTTGAAATCAACTGAATCTTCCATTGTCTTATCCACTACCAGTGAATCAGTTTTGCTTTTTTGCGAAAATGATAAATCAGGCTGACCTGATTGTTCTGTCACCAAATTGAGTTTTGGAGCAATTGGTTCTGATATGGTATTATTGATTTTTTCAGGTTCAGATGTTTCAGTTGGCTTAGTTTTATGAACTTCTTTCTCAACTTTATAAGGCATATAAGCATGATGAGGCTGATTTTGAATATCCAAATTGTTTTTCTTTTCAGTTATTTCAGTTTCTAAGGAACTATTGTTCACATATTTGGTAGAGTCGAAGTCAATAACTTCTGATTGTGAAAGATTGTTGCCTGAATTTGAGTCAGTATCAACAACATCATTATTGTTTTTAGTGAGAACAACAATTCCGACAGTAACAACAACAGAAATGACACTTAACAGGGATACAAACTTCCATTTTGCCAAACCCAATATTTTACTTGCAGCCGAAGTAAGTCCGCTGTTTACTGCCTGATTAGTAAGCATCTTTTCGAATGCAGACCAATACTCTGGTTTAAAAGCTGACTCGCTCTGAGCAAGTTTCTCTTTGAATAAATCGTCAATATTTATTTTTTTTTTTGTCATTTTTCCTGTTCAGAATCATTTCTTTTAGCTTTTTTCGTGCCAGAGATAAATGAGCTTTTGAAGTTCCGTCACTTATCCCTAGTTCTTCACCTATTTCGTTATGTGAATAGCCATCAATAACATAGAGGTTAAATACAGCTCTGCACATATTTGGCAACTTATCTATCATTTGATATAGCTCCGAAATATCAATGCTTTCAGAAAGCTCTTCATCAATTAAATAATCATAATCAGCCGTAATTTCTTCTTTAAGTACAATGTTTTCATCATATTTTTTATTAGCTCTGATAAAATCTAATGAAGTATTGGTAACAATACGCGACATCCAACCCTGAAAAGGCCCACTACCTTTGTATTGATTAAGATTATTAAAAATCTTAACAAAAGAAGTATTAACGACATCAACAGCCCTATCATAATCCGCAACATATCGTCTGGCAATACTCATCATTTTTCCAAAATACTTTTCGTATAGTCTCTTTTGAGCTTCTCTTTTATTTAATATACAATTTTCAATTAATCTTTTATCATCCTCTCCAACTGTTACCAAAAAAGAATTATCCACCAGATACTTTACCAATGGTAAAGTGTACCAATGAAAAACTTTGATTTGTAAAAACTTAACCGGCAATGCTGTATAATCAATTTATTATGTTACTTTTTCACATTGCGAAGTTCTGTTATTACTTTCAATAATTTATAAAATTAGCAGTAAAAATTCTCAATAAGCAAACAGTTTAAAGATTTTTTATGGATGACGTATAAATTGAAAAATGGTTTATTTTTTCAAATCGGGTCAATATGAATAGTAACAGCGATACCAAGATCATCACAGATTTTTTCTTCAATATGATGAGCGATGCGGTGACTTTCAAATACTGTCATTTCAGAAGGCAATTTAATATGGAAAGTAATTTCCTTATGATGGCCATATTCATGTAAATGGAAATGATGAGGATAAACTTCTTCTTTTAATTCTGTTGAAATAATGCTTTTAATGGTATCAACAATTTCGTCATCAGGTTTTTCACCGATCAGGCTGCTGACAGTTTTTTTAAAAATTTCAATAGCAACAATCAAAATCAAAACAGAAACTAAAATACCCAAAACTCCGTCAATCCATCCCATTTTATTGCTGAACAACATCCCAATGACAATAAATAAAGAAGCAATGGCATCACTACGATGATGCCAAGCGTCAGCTCTGAGTGACTGCATTCCAGTTTTGCGAGCCGCCCAAAAAGAATATTGCGCAATGGCTTCTTTAACTACTACAGAAATCAGCATAACTATTAAAGCCAAAGTGCTAAACTGAGGTTGTTGATTGGAAATAATTCGTTTTACCGATTCTGTGGCAAAATTTACAGCAACAATGGCCAATAAAATTCCAATAACTAAAGAGGCTATTAATTGAGCACGACCATGCCCAAATGGATGCTCTTTGTCTGCCGGTTTTGAGGCTATTTTGACACCAATAACAACAATTACTGAAGTCAGTGAATCAGATAAGGTGTGCCATGCATCAGCAACAATAGCGACAGAACCTGTAACTGTACCTGCATAAATTTTAAATCCGAATAAAATTGTATTTATGACAATTGAAATCCAGCCCTCGCTTAATGCAAGTTTCTTATCTTTTTCTTTCATAAATTGTATTTTTAGATTTTAGAGTGTTTTCGATAATTGCTTTACGATTTAGTTTTAAATTTTCGGTTTCTGAAAACCTTTCTTCAATATAAATTTTCCAGGGTATTTCATACTTCTCTAATACTTCAGCAATTGAATTGAAAAAGAGCTCAAAATTGGTTTTATGAATTGAAACACACTCCAGTATTAAAACAGGTATTTCGCCAAACTGCTGATTTTTGAAACCGGCAATAATAAATCGTTCAGTATGAAAAAACTTGCTGACATACAGCATGATACGTTGCTCAATGCTTTCAGGAAAAATTTTTATGCCTCCTGTATTGATTATATTATCAGCTCTTCCCCTAATTGTAAATGTATTATTTGATAAAATTTCGACAACATCATTTGTTTTAAGCCATTTATTTTGTGTTATCCGACTTTTCACCATTAAACATTCATTCTCATCCATCATAATCTCGTTTTCATTAAGCAGAGTAAAAAATGGAGCTTGATTTTCTCCATTAAGCTTTTTTAAAGCAAAGTGACTTAAGGTTTCTGTCATTCCATAAGTTTCATAAACAGCTGTGTCAATAGTTTTTATTTTTTCTGACAGCTCAAAACCAACAGCCATTCCTCCCAAAATAACTGCTTTTGTGTACCGAAAAAAAGACTGATAGTGAGAATATTGATTTAAAATTATTTCGAATTGACTTGGAATAAATGCAGCAAAACTAACACTCAGATTTTTCTTTAAACTGTCAAGGGGATATAGTGAAGGCTCAGTTATAATTAAATCAGCATTTGCTTCCAAAGCTCTGATTATCATCATAAAACCAGCAACTTTATTGACAGGTAAACAGCATAATAATTCATCATCATTGGTAAGACCAAAGAAATCAATGGTTTGTTTTGCACTAATTTTTAACTGATTATAACTAAATTTAAGCTCTTTTACAGCTCCGGTGCTGCCGGATGTGGTCAGAGAATAATAGCTTTCCTTTTTTTGCCATTGACTAATAATTTTTGCAACTTGCCCTGCAAAATCGTTTTCAGAAACATATTGATTGACAAAATCATCAATGAAATATTCTATGTTTTTATAAACAAGCAGTTGCATTTTTCTTTATGTAGATTTTTGAAAGTACAAAATTCAGGAAAAAATTAAAATAAACTTGCTTCTTTTTCGTTTTCTTGCTTTAAAAATCAAATAAAATGAAAATGGTTCTTGATCTTAAACGAATTGAAAAAACTTCAATTTTACTCGCATTTATATGCATTTTGATCCTGGCTTTAACCGGAATTATCGCAATAGCAGATGGATTATATAAATGGGATATATTATCGGACCAGCTTGAACAGTTTGCTATACTTGCTATGCTGTTTTTGGGAATTGTATTGCTGGCATGTATCATCCTAAGTATATTAATTAGTTTAAGCCGGATTGCCAATAATCTAGCAAGAATTGCAGATAAAACAGAAAACTTAAATCATAATAGAAATGAAAACGGATGAAATTATAATCAGCCGCAGACACATCATAGTGTTTCTGGCTTCAATTTTTGTTTTAGGATTAATACTTTTTGCTTTCTATTCGATTGATAAGTTCAAATCGGAGAAACTATATGAAAAACAACAAAGCAGATTAGACCAATTTTACAAATCAGATGTTTTCAGGAACTTCATCAATATTTTTTTACCAGATAAAAATGAAAATTCAAAAGACATTAATTTCTTTATTGAACAAACAGAAGAACTTTATCCGGAATGGAAAAACTTTACTATTATCATATTTGCCAATAATCAATATTACTATTTTGAAAAATATGAAAGATTCAGTACAGTTTCAAATATTAAGTCCTCAACAAAATTGTTGGTAAACTTAAAAAATTATAGTGATTTACTAATAGAAAATAAAGAGGAACAAAAAAAATACTTTCTTAAAAAGCTCACGAAAGAACACTATTTTACCCATTTATCTGGTCGGCCTGAAGCATTTATTGTTGTCAGAATTGACAAAGAATAATCAAAAAAACATGATTACCTTTGCAAGAAAAAGGGTTTTATGAAAAAATGGATTCTACTGATTTGTTTAGTTGTACCGGCAGGATTTATAGTAAAGAGTCAGCACCGGCACATGTACACCGATAAAGTGGTACTTACTGTTTACAGCAATACATTCCTGCTCGAACCAATCAACAATCAACACACTTTCAGTAAATTTTTTCATGGAGTAAGTTATCAGTTTGCATTTACCAAGTATGTAGAAGCACTTCTCGGAGTTGGATTTAATTTTATTCCATTGACCGATTATTGTCGCAACTGCAATGATGCCTTTTACGGTCAAGGAAAACTGATTGAATACGAAGGACAATTAGGAACAAATATTAATATTGGAAGAACCAGAAAAGTGCCATATTATGGATTTGTACAATTGTATGGGTTTTATGGAAAATCAACATATTCAGGTGATTTTAGTGGTGGATTGAGTGGACAGGGATACAATTTTAGTAATGAATTTGAAAAATACGGGGGTTGTTTAATGGGAGGCATAGCTTACGACCTACCCGAAAGAGGTTATATTGGCGCATCAATCGGTTTTATATCCGGATATCATACACAAAAAGGAACGGTAATTAACTCTGGCACCTACTTTTTATTTACCCCTTTTCAGGTAAAAGTTGGTTACTATTTTGGCAAATCAAATTTCAGAAAAAAAGGTTGCAATACAATGTAAAACAGCTTGCTGAATCTCAGCAAGCTGCATAATCAAGATAGTAGAATGAATTGTTATTTAAAAGGGATATATCCTTGCCTTATAATCTGAAATGGATATTTACGGGTAGTGTCTGCCATATCGTAGTTATAAGCTTGCTCAATTGCCATTCCATCAACCAAAATTGCAACATAAAACTGAGACATCATATCCACATCATCTTTGTAGCGAACATACAGATAAGTTAAAGCACCGGGTTTGCCGTACCATGAATAAACCCAGCCTTTTGCCTTATCAGCAGTAGCTATTTTCACAGAATCGAGCTTCACAGTTTTCTCGTTTTCATCCAGGTAAGCAAGCTGAAAATCACTGCTTAAACCTTTAACCACATAGGTAACTTTGTGAAAATCATTGTTTTTTTCACAACTCAAAATTACAAGACCTATGAAGCTTATTGCTGCAACTATTATTATTCTTCTTAAATTTTTCATGACTTTAACTTTAAAGATTTACTGAATTTTAATGATTAAGTTAACAAAAAACACTCTTCCAGGTTCATATAAATCATCAGTAGAACCAATTACTCTTCTGCTTAGGTGTTCATAGTATGGTGTATCAAAAATATTGTTAACCCCGCCAGAAACTGTAACTACTGAATTATGAATATAAGCCAGTAAGAAATTAGCTACTGTAAAAGAGGGTGTTGTGCTTTCACTATAAGCTGCAGAAACATAATTTTGAGCGGCAGCATAACGAACAGTTAAACGGGGAATTAAACGATTATGAAATAGTTTATAATGAATATTCGTTCTGATATCAAAAGGTGGAATTTCATACAAAGGATCGTTTTCAATAATATCGAACTTATTAAAGGCTTTTGTCATTGTTGCTTTAGTTAACGAAGCAGTAAATGAACCTCCTAACTGATAATCATCCGGTGATGAATAAGTAAATTCAAATCCACGAAACATAACCGGATCGGCATTGTAAAACTGTTTGACACCTGAAACACCTTTAGTATTGGGTAAGTACAATGAAGGAGGTAATTGTTTGGCAGCAATATAATTTGTAACGTATGAATAAAAGCCATTGACCGTAAACCTGCCTATTTTATCATTATCATATTTCAAACTTAAATCAATCTGATGATTGGCTTCCGCTTTGAGTTCAGCGTTACCTAAATAATCATATTTGTCATAACCGATAGGTAATAAAGTTACATAACGCTCAAGTAAATTAGGACTTCTTACTCCCCTGCCGATTGCCAGCCCGATAAGCAGATTTTCATTCAGATACTTATTAAGTCCAAAACTTGCACTGATGTTATTTAAAGCGACAGGTTCAACCTCCAATGTATCCAGAATGACAGGTTTGCCGGCCTTTATACCATAAACATAAATTGGACCCGAGCTTGATTTGTTGTAATCGTACCTTGCAGAAGCAGTAATTGTTAGTGTTTCCATTTTTCTTTCAAACTCAATAGCAGTAAAAATATTATTCTGAATACCATCTATTAAAAACTCTTTTTGAACAGGAACAATAGGCTCAGCAGGCATCATAAACATTGTTTTTGTTCTGACACCTGCTTTTGTAGTGTGTTCAAAACCACCAACCCAAAAGAGCTTGTTATTTTTACCGGGATTAATATCTATACTCAAATTACTACCTGTAACAACAGCATCAATAACTGATACTCCAATCATACTGTCGCTGGAGGGCTTATCTTTAGTATCCATTACATGATAGACATCTGAATTAAAAGCATAAAGCTTAATATTCTTAATTTTATCGTTAATATTCTTTATACTGTACTCTGCCGACATTAGTCTTGTGTCGTCAAGTCTTTCATTCATTGGCAATGCAGGAAAAAACACATCACGACCATGAGATGATACAAAGGAATACATAAATTCATGATTTTTTATGGGAACGAAGGCTGCTTCAGCTGTAAAGGAGTATTTACGGAATGATGAAAATACCAGATTCCCATTTCCATCTTTATAATTACCATAATCCTGATTATTAGCAGAAAAATTAAAATACAACTTATCGTTTCCTAATTTTACATTTAAACGGTCTTTTGTTCCGTTCCAACTGCTTTCATAACCTTTAATACCTCTTGCTATTATTTGAAATTTTTTGCCGCTGAAAGGAGTTGGTCGGGTAGTAACTAAATTCAAAAAACCACCCATAGTTGGTCCATACCTAAGTACATAAGGTCCTTTTATGACTTCAATCCGGTCAATATCATCAACTTCAATGTGAGAGATATTAGGGTCCATACGGTTAGGGCAACCTCCTTCAATACGCATAAAACCATCAACTCTGACATTTAACTGGTCATACTTATAACCTCTAATAACCGGGTCTAATTGAGTTCCTCCTTTCCTGATTGCAGATACATTGGGAATTTGCCTTAAAAAATCTCCTATGTCACGGGTAGGTAAAATTTCAATCTCTATTCTTTTCATATCCGATTTTACAAAAGGATTCGACTTTGAAGACCAATCTTTTAAAATAATTTCAGATAATTCATAATTGGTAACCAGCATCCCAAAGTTTTGCTCGTAAACCTGATTGGCTTTTACATTAATTCTTTTAGTGATTTTTTTATAACCAACAAAAGATATCTGAAGACTATAATCTCCAATATCAATCTGCTCAATTTTAAATTTACCATTTTCATCTGAAATAGTACCTTTTGAAGAAGGCATCAGTACTACATTTGCACCCTGTAATGGCAAACCGGTTTCCACATCAATAATAACTCCTGTTATACTGGCCTTCTGTGCAAAAAGAACAACAGGAGTGATGATTATTAGTAAAATCATCAAAACTAATTTTTGTTGCTTGTTCATATTAATTGATTTAAAAGTTGAAAAACTCGAATTAGTTACAAAAGTATGAACAAGGTAAACAAATAATGAAAAATATTTTAGTGTAAAAATATAATTTTAAACAATAAAAAACTATACTTAATCTTCATTCCTGCTTAATTAGAATGAATTTAATTTTTCATATTTTGTTGAAAAAGGCATTATTAACTGTTTTTTACTTAATTCTTTAATCAACTTATTATTAAACAACGATTAAAATGCAGTCCCGGATCATTTCACTTTAAGTAAAATACTGAAATTTTAATTTTTTATTTTTTTCTTATAAATTTAGCAGGTTATTTTGAATTACCAGTTTAACCAGCTCAACAGAATTTTTCGTATTCAACTTGCTCATAATATTAAATTTATGAGTTTCAATGGTTCGCTGCGATAAAAATAGTTTTTGAGCAATTTCAGCATTGCTTAAACCCTGAATAATCAATTCAAGAATTTCTTTTTCCCTTTTAGAAAGAATATCAGGTTCTGTTGTGTTAATGTTTTTATCGGTTTCTGTTGCTAATAAATGATTTAATTTTGGGCTAAAATATGTTTTTCCTTGATAAACTTCCTTTATTGCTTCAATTAATAAATTGCGGGATGTTTCTTCCTTCGACAAATAACCATTCACTTTTAACCTGATTGCCCTTTTAACATAATCAGGATTTTCATGCATTGACAAAACTAATATTTTTGCTTCAGGATTAATTTCTCTTATTCGTTTTACAATTTCAAATCCGCTCACATCAGGCAAAGAAATATCAAGAACTACCACATCGGGTCTGATGTCTTCATACTTTTTCAGAGCTTCTTCCCCATTACCTGCAACATCCATTACTCTTATTTCCTTTACACCAATAAATAAAGAATGAAGTCCGTCTCTGAAAATCTGATGATCGTCAACCAATAAAATTGCTATTTCATTCATATTCAATTCTTTATTTTGATAGTAATTGTCGTTCCCTGTTTTTTTATGCTTGCAATTTCAAATTCAGCTTTCAAAATATTAACCCTTTCGATGATGTTATTCAGTCCATTACCTCTTTTTCGGGCATCCTGATTATACTCAAATCCCACTCCATTATCCTGAATTACTAATGTCAGCTGTTCATTATTACCTAATAACTGAAGATTGACCATCGTGGCTTTTGAATGTTTAATAATATTACTGAAAGCTTCCTGAACAATTCTATATAAATAAGTTTTAGTGTTAATATTCAAATCCATATTCATCCCATAACTGACATAATCAACTTTAATTCCTGTATTTTTCTCAAAACTATGACTCAGATTTTTCAATGCCGATTCAATACCGAATTCCTGCATTTCGACAGGTGCCAAATCGTTTGATATATTCTTAGCATCACTTATTGATTGTTGAACCATATTAAAGGTTTCTTCTATTTCAGAGTGATGAATAATATTTTTCAGATTTTCAAGCTTAAGTTTAACAGCAAGTAATCTTTGGCCCATACCATCATGAATTTCACGTGAAATCCGGCTTCTTTCTTTTTCCTGTCCGTCAATTAAAGCAGTTAGCCGCTTTTGCTTTTCAAACTGTAATTCTTCAGCCGATCTGGCTAACATCCCTGCATATTCAGTTTCTTTTTGCAATCTGATGCTTTTCTGTTCCAATCTGAAAAATATATACGTAATTAATAGGAGTAGCAAAACAAAAACAAATTCGTAAAAATACGTTTTTATACTGTTTTTTCTGACAGGTTCAAAGATTGTCGAATATGGAATGCTAAGAATTATTGTCCAGCTTTGATTAATTAAATTTATTTTTCGGAAAAACGCAAAACTGAACTTAGCATGTGCAAAATCAATATAATTTCCTTGTCCCTGATTTGAAATCTTAATTTGTTGAAAAAACGATTTTGAATGTTGAATGTAATCAAATGAGTTTTTAGCACTGTAATTTCCTACTTTACCTGTTATTTCAAAATCTTTCAGTATGTAATGAGCATTTAAACCTGAATAATTATTGTCGTGATGCGATAAAATATTTAGAGAACTATCTATAAGCCAGAGATATCCTGTTTTTTCAGCATCAATAAAAGGGTTTATATATTTATTAACAATGTTTTGAATGGAAATTTCCCATAATAAAACACCATTCAGCACATTATTTTGAAAAACCGGTACAATTATATAAACAAATGATGATTGAGATTTTGGATGAAAATCAATATCTATAAAAATTTCAGCATTAGCTTCATTTCTGAAATATTCAATTGCTTTTTTCATGTCAAAATGATGCTTCCTTTTATAATTATCAGGAAAAGAAACAAGAATATTCGACATAGTATCAATCAGATAAATACCCTCAACATCCTTTTTATGAATTTCGTATAAATTGCACAAATAGCATGAATTATCACTCTCATGGCCTGAATTTGGAGAAGAATCGAAATACGATAATACTTTATAATTCCTGGCTATCACTTTCAGATTATCGGAATATTTTTCTAAAAAAGACTCAACATTTAAACAAGCTAAAGCTGTGGTATATTCCATTTGCTGATTCCATTGTTGGCTTATAGTATTTTTAAAATCCTTATTGTTTTTTATTACAAATACTATGGTTGCTGCAATTAATGAAAAAACTATCAGGAAATAAAGAAATCGTCTTTGCCACTGTCTGAAAGGTTTTGCCATAAGCTAAGCATCAGTCTGACTCAAAAAATCATGTTTTAATTAAAAAATAAGGAAAAAATCAACAATCAATATTACTGATTTTTCCATATTCAAAAAAATCAGCTTCGAAAAAATCAGGTTAGCTGAACTTTGTACTGAATCATCATTCTTTTGATGTTCATCAGTGCATAGCGCATTCTTCCGAGAGCGGTATTAATACTAACATTGGTAAGGTCTGCTATTTCTTTAAAACTCATATTTGAATAATGCCGAAGAATCAATACTTCTCTCTGTTCGTGTGGCAACATATTAATCATTTTTTTCAATGCAGTCTGAACTTCAGTTTCAATAATTTCATCTTCTTTGTTTGATTCAGGAATTTTCAAATAAGATAAAAGTTCGTTGCCTGCTGTATCAGTAACAACAGGATTTTTGGTGTTCCGTCTGAAATAATCAATAACAAGATTACGGGAAATTCTGACTACCCATTGAAAAAACTTACCTTCTTCAATATATTTTCCGCTTTTTAAAGTAGTGATAACTTTAACAAAAACATCCTGAAACACATCTTCAGCAACATTTTTATCACGGGTCAAGAAAAGTAAATAAGAAAACAACTTAGATTGATAACGGTTGATTAGAATTCTTAAACTGTTTTCATCACCATTGATGTATTGCTTAACAAGCACTTCATCAGTCAGAATTGATTTACGCATATCTCTACTTTTTAGCGGTTTCTGAAATTATTTTAGTGTAGAGATGTTGCTATATGCGTATCCTTTTAAAATTTTAAACTTTAAATTATAGTGCTAAGATAATACAAAACACAAGCGATTCCAAATTTTTTTTCATTTTTTTAAAAAAAAATTCAAATAAATCGTATAGCATTGATAACGTGTATCTTAAAAATAAATATCCATTCATAAACTGCATTGATGGAATAAAATTTGACAAGAATACAAAACTTGAATTTTTAACAGTACTAACTCTTACCTTATACCCAAAAAATAGAGCAAAACTAAATGCGAATAATACTCCATAATTTAAATTAATTACACTTATCAATGATATTATATTTGCAGTCAAAAAAACTTACTTTTTAAAAAATGAATTTCGACATCACAGTAATTGGTTCCGGTATAGCAGGTTTGTCTTACACATTAAAAGTAGCTGACTATTTTCACAGAAATAAAATTGATAAAACTATCTGTTTGGTAACAAAAGGTGAAGAAGAAGAAACCAATACCAAATATGCTCAGGGAGGGGTTGCAGTGGTCATGGATTTTTTTAAAGATTCGTATGAAAAACACATGCAGGATACATTGAATTCAGGTGCCGACTATGCTGACCCTGAAATTGTAGAAATGGTAATTAAAGATGGACCGGCACGTATTTATGAAATTATTGAATGGGGAACAGAATTCGATAAAAAAGAAAGCGGAGAATTTGATTTGGGGAAAGAAGGTGGACATTCAGCCAGCCGCATCCTGCACCGAAAAGATGTAACAGGCTTTGAAATTGAACAAAAACTATTAAAACAAATTTATTCCCTACCAAATGTAACCATTCTTAACCATCACTTTGCAATTGATTTGCTGACACAACACCATTTAGGTATAAACTTGCCTAAGCATGACACAAATATTGAGTGTTATGGCATCTATGTATTGAATCAACACAACAACAATATTGAAAAAATTGTTTCTAAAATTACAGTTTTAGCAACCGGAGGTCTGGGGCAAGTGTATTACAACACCACAAATCCTGCGATAGCAACAGGCGATGGAGTTGCAATGGCATATCGTGCAGGTGCAGTCATTGAAAATATGGAGTTTATCCAATTCCATCCGACAGGTTTATACAATCCCGGAGAACGACCAAGTTTCTTGATATCTGAAGCTGTCAGAGGTGCTGGTGCAATTTTAAAAACTACTAATGGTAATACTTTTATGCACCAATACGACAGTCGTGAATCGCTGGCACCCAGAGATATTACTGCCAGAGCAATTGATAATGAAATGAAAATATCGGGAAATGATTTTGTTTACCTCGACTGCAGGCATCTTGAGCAGCAGCAGTTTAAGTCACAATTTCCAAAAATCTACAACAAACTAATCAGCATAAACATTGATCCAGGTTCTAAGATGATTCCAGTTGTTCCAACAGCTCACTATGCTTGTGGAGGTATAAAAACTGATAAAAATGGAAGAACCTCAATAAAAAATCTCTTTGCTGTGGGTGAGGTGGCATCAACAGGTTTACATGGTGCCAATCGCTTAGCTTCAAATTCACTTCTTGAAGCATTAGTATTTGCACATAATTGCTTTACAACAACCATTGAAACAATTGATTTACTGAATTTTACTCATAACATACCGGATTGGAATGCAGAAGGAACTATTTTTCCAAAAGAAATGGTTTTAATCACTTTTAAAAAGAAAGAGCTTCAAATGCTGATGAGCGATTATGTAAGTATTGTTAAAACCACAAACCGATTGGAAGAGGCTATGAAAAGGCTTAAAATCATACTAGACGAAACAGAGAAGTTATACAATATCAATCAATTATCGCCTCAACTTTGCGAACTGCGAAATTTAACTACTGTATCATATTTAATAACTAAAGCTGCATTAAACAGAAAAGAAAACAAAGGTTTACATTTTAATATAGACCTTGAGTAATAGAATTGCTTATTTCAATATTATTCTTAAATTTGCACAAAGAAAAAAGATGAGTTCAATTACATTTACGATAATAAAACCGGAAATTTTAACCCGCCAACTTGAGGGAGAAGTGGTAGGTTCTATTATCAAAGGAGGATTTAAGATTATAGCATTAAAAAAAACCAAGTTTTCTGAAGAGCAGGCTAAACGCTTTTATGCAATACATTCTGAACGTCCATTTTTTCAGGGATTGGTAAAATATATTACTTCAGGTCCGGTATATGTTGCTGTTCTGGAAAAAGAAAATGCAGTAAATGATTTCAGACTGTTAATAGGAGCCACTAATCCTGAACAAGCTGAAAAAAACACCATCAGAGCTAAATATGGAACCAATATTGAACAAAACGCTATTCATGGTTCCGATTCAGACGAAAATGCAATAATTGAAGGAAATTTCTTTTTCTCTCATTTTGAAAGGTATTAATGACACAATAAAAGTTAATAAATATGAATGAAAATGATAATAAAAAAAAGTTTAGCAAAAAGCTTTTAATTATTTTTGTTGCCTTACTTTTGATTTTTAATGCTTTTTTAATCTTTCAGCTGGTAAGAAAAAATAATAAGACTACTGAAGAATTGGTTTCGACCATTAGTTTGAAAGAAGAACTACAAAAAGAATTAAAAAACTATGAAAAACAGTTAACTGAATATCAGCGTCTTGTAGGTGAAAAAGACACTTCTTTAGCTCAAAAGATAAAAGAAGTTGAAGAACTGAAAGAAAAAATTGAAGCAATTATTCAGGCAGGCAAAGTAACTCAGGCAAAATACGATGCTGCCAAAGAAGAAATTGCTCAGCTGAAGTATTACACCCAAAAGTATCAGAAAGACATTGATGAGCTAAAACGTAAAAATGAAAAACTGACTATTGAAAATGAAACACTCACTGAAGAAGTAAAAGAAGTAAAGCGTACGGTTGATAAACTCACCGATGAAAATGTAAACCTATCCAACAAAGTTTCTTTAGGTGCTATGCTTAAAGCTGGAAATATTGAAGTTGCCGGAATTCAGGTGAAAGGTGGAAAACAAAAAACAACTGATAAAGGAGATAAAATGGATGGCCTCAAAATCAACTTTAATATTTTAGACAATACAATGGCCAAAACAGGCGAAAGAGTATTCTACTTTAAAGTTTTAAATCCTAAAGGAGAAACTTTGTATATGGAAGAAAGAGGTAGCGGGCAGTTCGAATATCTTGGCGAACAATCGTTATTTACTTTAAAAGAAAAATTTGATTTTCAGAATTCGACAGAAGATCTATATAAAGTATATTGGGCAAAAGGTTCACCATTTGAAAAAGGAAGTTACAAATTACAAATCTTTACAGATGGTGTTAAAATAGGAGAAAAAAGTTTTATAATACAATAATAACATCTATTTATGGCAGCTATTGGAACAATAAGAAAATATTCAGCAGTCGCAGTTGGTTTTATTTTCGTTGCTATTCTGGCATTTATCGTCACCGATGCATTTCAGTCGGGTTCATCATTATTCGGAAGCAACAAAATGATTGTTGGAGAAATTGCAGGAGAAAAAATTTCGTATCAGGATTTTCAAACCCGATACGATATTGAGCTTGATAAATACATGAAAAGGTCTCAAAAAACTTCTGTTGATGAAAGCACACGTGAACAACTCAGAGAAGAACTCTGGCAAAAATTGCAGGATGAAATCATTTATGAAAATGAATACAGTGCTTGTGGAATTGCATTTAGCGCAGAAGAACTTACCTATCAGGTCAGCGGACCCGACCCTCATTCGGCTGTAAAAAGTTTCTTTACCGACCCTAAAACTCAGCAGTTTTCAAGAGAACAATTGGTTGGTTTTCTCAAAAACATGGATGAATATCCTGAATACAAAGAAATTTGGTTGGATTTTGAAAATGAATTGGGAAAAGAAGCTAAAAAGCAAAAATTCTTTAATCTGATAAAAAGTGGATTTTATACTACTTCTCTTGAAGCTAAGGAAGTTTATTACAATAAAAATAAGTTTGCTTCTTTTGAGTATGTTTCGATCCCATTGCGTGATGTTGCCGACAGTTTGGTAACACCTACAGAATCGGAAATGAAAAAATACTATTCAAAGCATAAAAAGAAATATAAAACTGATGATCTCCGTAATTTAGACTTTGTATTCTTTGAAGTTTTTCCTTCAAAAAATGACACATTATTATTGTTAGAGCAATTAAAAATTACAAAAAACGAATTTAAAATAACCGACAGAGATTCATTATTTGTTGAAGCCAATAGCGATGAAAGGTTTGACACCCTTTATCACAATCCGGGCTTTTTTGGTTCTGCAATTGATAATGTATTTTTTGCAGGTGGAAAATCTGATTCTATTATAGGTCCTTATTTCGACAAAGGATATTATAAAATTGCTAAACTCGTTGATAAAAAGTCAGATACAGTTTATTACTATCGTGCAAGCCATATATTAATTAAACCTAAAGGACCTACCAATAAAGATACACTTGATGCCATGAACAGGGCACGTGAACTAATGGCAGAAACAAGAACAACCGATTTTGCTGAATTAGCCATGAGAAACAGTGACGACAAGGGTTCAGGTATCAGAGGTGGTGATTTAGAGTGGTTTAAAGACGGAGCAATGGTTAAACCATTTATGGATGCAGTTAAAAAAATGAAAAAAGGCCAAATGGTCGTTGTTAAAAGTGAGTTTGGAGCTCATTTAATTAAACTTACCGGAGAGCAGAGTAATACTATTATTAAGGTCGCGGTGGTTGCCAAACGTATTGAACCAAGCCCTGAAACTTTTCAAACGAGCTATGCACAGGCTGTAAAGTTCAGAAGTAAAATAAAAAAAGCAGAAGATTTTGACAATGTGGTTCGCGAAATGGAGCTCAATAAAATGAATGCTCCTGAAGTACGTCCGATCGAAAACGATTTACCTGGTTTACCTGGAGCCCGTGCTGTTATTTCATGGGCATATCGTGAAAAAAAAGGAACTGTTTCTGACATTATCAGTATTGACAATAAATATGTAGTTGCCGTACTTTTACAAGCTTACGATAAGGGAGTGGCTCCTTATGAAAAAGTTGTAGAACAAGTAAAAGGTGAAGTTTCTAAAGAAAAGAAACAAGAATATCTTTATAAAAAGCTAAATGAAGCTTTAAAAGAAAATAATAGTTTAGAAAAAATAGCTAAAGCCTTAAATACAACTGTAGAAAAAGTTTCCAATGCCAGTTTTGAAATGCCATTTATCACTGGTCTTGGAGAAGAAAAACTATTGATGGGATATATTTTTGGCTCTGAAAAAGATAAGCTTTCGAAACCTATTAAAGGTGAAAATGCTGTTTTTGTTTATGTTTTTAAAGGCAATTCAGAAGTTGAAGCACCAAAAGATTTGACTGATATCAAAAAAGAACGAATCAGCAATTTACAATCTATGTCGCAATATATGGCGATGGAAGCTATGAAAGAAATATCTAATATTCAGGATTGGAGATATAAATTCTTTTAGAAATAAATCATTGAGTTAAAAAAGCTATCAGATTTTCTGATAGCTTTTTTTTGATATTACTTTTCTGAACCACATTTAATAACTAATTTTCGTTAATAAAAAATCATTGATACAATAAAAATTCAACAATAAAACAGTAAAAATATGGAATACAGAATTGAAAAAGACACAATGGGAGAAGTTAAAGTTCCTGCTGAAAAGTATTGGGGAGCACAAACACAACGTTCTCTTGAAAATTTTAAAATAGGTAATCATGGCGACAGAATGCCAATAGAAATTATTTATGCATTTGCTTATCTCAAAAAGGCAGCGGCATTAGTTAATCATGAACTCGGCAAACTCAATGAAGAAAAAGCTCTGCTGATAGCCGAAGTATGTGACGAAATATTGGCCTCAAAACTTGACGATCAATTTCCTTTGGTTGTTTGGCAAACAGGCTCAGGAACACAATCAAATATGAACCTTAATGAGGTAATTGCAAACAGAGGTCACGTAAAAAAAGGTGGTAAACTAGCTGATGAAATTAAATTTCTTCATCCCAATGATGATGTAAATAAATCGCAAAGTTCAAACGATACTTATCCAACTGCAATGCACATTGCTGCATACAAATTAATAATCGAGAAAACCATTCCCGGAATCGAATTGCTCAGAAACACCTTGCAACAAAAATCTGAAATTTTTATGCAGCTTGTAAAAATAGGTCGTACACATTTTATGGATGCCACACCATTGACCTTAGGTCAGGAGTTTTCAGGTTATGTTTCACAATTAGACCATGGTTTGAGAGCTATCGAAAGTGCACTGTTTCATTTATCGGAGCTGGCTTTGGGTGGTACAGCTGTTGGGACAGGGCTAAATGCACCTGAAGGTTACGATATTAAAGTGGCAGAAAAAATTGCTGATTTAACCGATCTGCCTTTTATGACTGCAGAAAATAAATTTGAATCGCTTGCTGCCCATGATGCTTTTGTTGAAATGTCGGGAGCATTAAAAACAGTAGCTTGCAGTTTAATGAAAATTGCAAACGATATACGCATGCTATCTTCAGGCCCTCGCTCTGGCATTGGTGAAATTTTTATTCCTGAAAATGAACCGGGTTCTTCTATCATGCCCGGAAAAGTTAATCCTACTCAGGTTGAGGCATTAAGTATGGTATGTGCTCAGGTTTTTGGAAACGATACTGCCATTACAATGGGAGGAATGACAGGTCATTTTGAGTTAAATGTTTTCAAACCATTGATGGCTTTTAACCTGCTCAATTCAGCCAGATTAATTGGCGATGCCTGTGTATCTTTTAATAATAACTGTGCTGTGGGAATTGAACCCAACTTTGAAAGGATAAAAGAACTGGTTGACAAATCGTTGATGCTGGTTACTGCTCTTAATACGCATATTGGATATGACAATGCAGCAAAAATTGCAAAAAAAGCACATAAAGAAGGAAGTACACTAAAAGAAGCTGCACTTTCGCTTGGACTATTAACTGAGGAGGAATTTGACAAATGGGTCAAACCTGAAAAAATGGTTGGAAACATTTAAAAAATCGTTGCCTTTGTTTAAGATGAAGTTACCTTTTTCGTTAAAAGAAAATATCGAAATCTTAAGAAAAATAACAATTTACCGCTTTTTTAACGGGCTGAAAGTTGTTACCGGCTTCTATCTTTCAAGATTATTGAAAAAACCATTTTCATGGGGAATGCCGTTAAGCATATCGTTTGAACCAACTAATTTATGTAATCTGAGTTGTCCGGAATGCCCTACAGGTTTAAAAATTTTAACAAGGCGAACAGGAAATGCTAATTTTCATTTTTTTACAAAAACTATTGACGAAATATATAAATCAACTTCTTACCTGACTCTATATTTTCAGGGGGAACCATATCTGAATCCCGATTTTTTAAGAATGGTTTTGTATGCTTCCCAAAAAAAAATGTTTGTTTTAACTTCAACCAACGGGCATTATTTCACCGAAAACAATTGTATCGAAACCATCAAATCAGGTTTAAGCAAGCTTATTGTTTCTATTGATGGAACAACTCAGGATATATATGAAACTTACCGTTCGGGTGGCAAACTGGAAACTGTAACAGATGGATTAAGAAGGTTAGTTGAAACGAAAAAAAAATTAAAAGCCCAACATCCATTTATTGTCATACAGTTTATTGTATTTCGTCAAAACGAACACCAGATTAATGATATTATTAAACTTGCGGAAGAAATTGGTGTAGATCATCTTGCATTGAAGACTGCGCAAATTTATGATTATGAAGCTAATAAGAATTCCATTCCACTGAATACAAAATACAGTCGTTACAAGAAGCAAAAAGATGGCACCTATAAAATAAAAAACAAATTTTACAATCATTGCTGGCGAAGCTGGCAATCGTGTGTTGTAACCTGGGATGGGCAAATTGTTCCATGCTGTTTTGATAAAGATGCGAAATACAAAATGGGTTCTCTTAAAGAAAATTCATTTACAGAAATATGGAAAAGTCAGCAAATGAATCAATTCAGAAAGAAAATTTTAACAGCCAGAAAAGAAATTGATATTTGCCGGAACTGCACAGAAGGAACCAAAATATGGATTTAGTCAGTTTTGGAATAACCAACCGATTGAGCTAGTATAATTTTCATATTTTCTGATAATTTCAGCAAATTTGAAAGTTCTTCTTTATTAATACTGGCTCTGACAACCGATGTTAATCCTGCTGATGAACAATACAAATAAATATTCTGACTAATAAAACCACAATCAACAGCCGCATAAAAATCTTTATCCTCGGCTTTGCTGATTTTAGTCATTTTAGAGTAATCAGCGACAAAAACTATGTTGGCTGAAGCATTTTTAACATAATCCTGAGTTCCGGTTTTATGTCTGAAATCACCTTTCATTACAAATATTAACTCGTGATTTATGGCATTATAAGTATATACTGCATCAGCTAAAAACACATACAAAACAAATTCCTGCACATTTAGTGTTGAAGGTGCAGTACGCTTATGAGGCGAATACCTGTTGATGCCATAAGCAGCCCATAAAAGATTCGATAAGTGCTGCAATTCAATGGTTTTATCAACATATGAACGCCCCGATTGCCTGTTTTTTAAACATTCCATTAAGGGTTTCCCTCCAGTTGTATCTGGTTTTGGCAATTGTATATTTTGACTCTGACAAAATGAATTTAATGAAAAAAACAAAAAAAGACTTAACGCTAGAGCTTTCATAACTTATTTGATAATTATTTTTTTTGAGATTCTGACATCTGAATTGCTGATTACAATTAAAAATACCCCCGGTTTTAAGTGCTTATTAATGACTATCAAGGGTTCAAAATGATTTTCCGAAAGTATTTCTTTTCCCATAATATTATAAAGAGAAATGTTCAGAACACTGTTGTTTTTATTAGTAATGACGATTGAAAATTCATTCTCAAAGGTATTTATATAAACCCCCGGATATTTTTCATCAGTGATTGAATTATCGAAATCTGTGGTGAAAACTGAGTCGGCACCATAGCTGATACCATGAGTGTTTTCAGCTTTTATGCGGTAATGATAAGTTGTATTGTGTTTTAAACCGTTAATTTTAGCAGAAAATACTTCATCAGTAGTTCCGTTGGTTGTTGAAGGTACAGGAAATACAGTATTTCCATAAGCCGAAGTTAACCCATATTCAAAACTTATTGTAGTAGCAATGCCTCTGGCGTTAGCTAAACCAGCAACTGTGGCACTATTTGTTGCAATTTCACTATTCGTACCTGTTGACACAAAAGGTGGTGTAATTTTAAAAGTTTTTTGTACTCCATAGGCAGTATCAACTGCATTAATGGCATAAGCATAAATATAATATGTAGTATCAGGGGTTAAACCAGTGATTAATGAAGTGAAATTTCCGGTTCCTGTTCCATCACTTGTTTTATTTTGAAGTTTATTGGGTGGATCAGAAACAGTACTCCATGCCACTCCACGTGCAAAAACAGGAGTTCCTCCATCAGAAGTAACATTTCCACCACAATTTATTGAATTATATGAATTAATAGTTGCAGATGCTGTTGTTACTACGGGTTTATCAGCTGTTGTAAAAATCAAATCGGCACCATAAGCTGTTCCAACAATATTTGTTGCATAAGCCCTAACATGGTATTCGGTATTGGGCATTAAACCTGTGATGCTGCTGGTAAAATTACCACTTCCACTTCCATTTTTAGTTTTAGTTGAAAGCGCAATAGTAGGATTCGGATATTTACTCCAAACTACCCCTCTTTCTGTAATATTATCACCAGAAGTTATGTTCCCGCCCGATTGAGCAGTACTACCTTTAATATCAGTTACAGATGTAGTGGTAACAACGGGAAGAGAAGGAGTTTTAAAACTAACCTCATTTCCATATGAAGTGTCAATAGCATTTATGGCATAGGCTCTTACATAATATGTTTTACCTGCCTGTAAAAAATAAAGCGTACTGTTAAAATGTCCTAATCCAAAGCCATCTGTTGAAACATCATTATTTTTAATATCAGGATTTGGAGAAGTACCATAGCAAACTCCTCTTTTAACAACATAAAAACCACCATCAGAAGTCACAGTACCTCCTCCACTGGCAGTATTGTGATTGACCATAGTTACATTATCGGTAGTTACTTTTGGTGCGTCAGGAGTTGTAAATACTGAATCTCCTCCATAGGCAGTATCAACATTGTTTATAGCATAAGCTCGTACATGATAAGTTGTACCTCTGGTCAAACCTGAAATATTGCTGGTAAATATTCCGGTCTCTTTTCCCTCAACAGATTTTGTAGTTAAGGATGCTTTTGGATTTACAGAAGTGCTCCAGCAAACCCCTCTTTGAGTTACCATTGCTCCACCGTCTGAAACAACATTTCCGCCCCCAATAGCTGATTTTTCAGTAATATTTAATATTGATGCAGTAGTTACAACAGGAGGACTTGTTTTTACCGTTTTGAAACTACTATCGGCACTGTAAGCTGTGTCAACATCATTTATTGCATAAGCTCTGATGTGATAAACAGTATTAGGAAGTAAACTACTAAATGAAACACTTAATTTCCCTATTCCTGAACCCGATTGGATGGTTGTTGAATTTATCAAATCAGGATTTGAGGAAGTTGAATAGCATATACCCCTTTGCTTTACAGGCATTCCTCCATCAGAAACAACCTCAGCACTGCAAACAGCATTATAATAGGATATTTTTGAAATACTGTTGATAGATACAGTTGGAGGAGCTGCGGTTTTGAATGTTGTATCATTGCTGTAAGATGTGCCAACAGAATTGGTTGCATAAGCTCTTATATGGTATGTAGTATTTGGTTGTAAATTACTGACTGAACCTGCAAAAACCCCTGTACCACTACCATTACTGGTTTTTGTACTAAGACTGATGTCAGGATTTATTGATGTACTCCAGCAAAAACCTCGTGACGAAACCGGAACATTACCATCGGAAGTTACATTTCCCTGAATGTTGGCATCAAAACCTGTTATTGAGGATATATCAATCAATTTCACAGTTGGAAGATTTGCAACAGGGGTTTTAAAAACACTATCTGCGCCATATGCAGTATCTTTAGAATTGTATGCATAAGCCCTTACATGATATGATGTATTTTGGTTAAGACCTGTAATAGCAATCTGATAACTGCCTGCTCCTGTTCCACTTGAAAGTTTTGTAGGCATATGTACTTTTGGATTTGATGATGTTGACCAACACACTCCACGGGTAGTTGTAAGTCCTCCATCATCAAGTACTTTGGCATTTACCTTTACAGAAAATGCTTTTAACTCAGCAATTGATGATGTTTCAACAGTTGGGCCTTGAAAATCGTAAGCTCCTATGGTAATAAATACAGAATCCTGAAAACTAACATTAAAGTTGATTCTCTTATTACCAATTTTATTACCGTTGATAATAGATGCATTCGTAAAGTTAGTATCAGAGGAAACTAATAATTTGAAGGTATTAAAACCACTGGTATCTATTGAATTATAATCGAAGATTACATTTCCTGATGCAGTACCCTCTTTTTCAATACGCCACACTCTATTAATCCTTTTCAGGATAAATGATGGTTTATTTGATGTTGAATAACTTAAGTTTTTGTTATTATGACCGAAAACCACATAGTTATTTCCTGATAAACTAGCCACTACACTTAAAACAGAAGAAGTAGCAAGCGTTTTATTTGACCAAACTGATGCCACATCATTTAAAAATGTATTTGGAAATGAAGCTAATGGAGCATAAGAAGCGACCCATGGTGTTGAACTAAAATTAATTAAAGTACCTTTAAATTTATTTGAACTGGAATCATATGCATTTGTTCCGCTACCTTCATTAAGCTTATAATAAGATACAAGTTTACTGCTTTGAGGATGTTGACTAGAAAGTTGTTTATGCATCCATTGACGCATAGTAGTAGTATCTAAAGCAACTTTCCAAAGCCTAACTTCATCAATCTTTCCATCAAATACACGGTTTCCAAGCTGTCCGATACAGTCTCCTATAATCATTTTATCCAATCCATTGTATCTTATTCCTCCGGTATTTGATAAAGACTGCACTAATACTCCATTAATATATATCCTTTGAACGGAACCATCATAAGTACCAGCTACGTGATACCATTTTCCGGTGCTCATTATTTGAGCCGACATGCATTCCATCCACTGTGCCGTTGAGCCATTAGCAACGAGCAATCCTAGTCTGCCATTATCACCGGTACGCAATGCCCAACCTCGCTGGCCACCGGTTCCTGACCATGTATCGGTACTTAAAATAGTACCCTGCCAATTGTTGACCCTCCATGCATCAGCATTAATCCACGCTTCAATTGTGAGCTGGGCTGGTTGATAACGATAGCTGGTATCACAGTCTATATAATCATTTGAACCATCAAAATCAGGACACTTACCTGCATTTTGAGAAAATGAGTTAAAATACCCCAAAAAACAGACACATAAGACTGTAAAGATGTTTTTCATAAAACTTTATTTAATAAATTTTCAACAAATAACTTAGAAAGGATTTTTATTAAACTTCAAAATTACGACTTCAACAGTTTATCTTTGCAATTAATTACAATTGTTTTATATTCTTAATCCGATATATGGAAATAAAAAGATGTGATTGGTGCTTAAGCCATGAGAATATGATAAAGTATCACGATGAAGAATGGGGAGTAGCTGTTCATAACGACCAGAAACATTATGAATTTATTTTATTAGATGGTTTTCAAGCCGGATTAAGCTGGCAAACCATTATCAATAAAAGAGAAAATTTCAGAAATGCTTTTAATCATTTTGATTACTATAAAATTGCAAAATATGATGAAAACGACTTTGAACGATTAATAAACGATGCAGGAATTATACGAAACAGGTTAAAAATTTTGGCTGCTATAACCAATGCATCTGCTTTTATAAACATTATTAAAGAATATGGTTCTTTTGACAGTTTTATCTGGCAATTTACAAATAATAAAACTATCGTTAATCACTGGAAATCAATGAAAGAAATACCTGTCAGAACTATTGAATCAGATAAAATGAGTAAAACACTTTTAAAAAGAGGATTTAAATTTGTGGGAAGCACAATATGTTATGCATATATGCAGGCTGCAGGTATGGTCAATGATCATCTGACTACTTGTTTTCGATACAATGAATTAAAATAAAAAAAGGCTGTTGAAAACAACAGCCTTAAGTTTATAAAAATTCTCAAAATTCTATAGCATTGCAATTGAATTCGTTAATAAAGCTTTGATGTACTTATAGTTGTGTATTCCACGACTAAATTCACGTAATGCAAACTGGAAATTAATGATTGCTCCAGCCTGAGCATTGGTTAAGCTTGGAAATTTGGGTTTAGCCATATTAGCACCCGAAGTGTTACCAGGATTTCTCCAGTAACCGCTTGGGTTTGCACTGGCATCATAAATATCGAGATAGCCGTCAAAGTTTCCTGTTGTTGTACCTGCCCAAAGATTTGATTCGGTAGAAGCATCAGAATGTAGTATGTTTTGTCCTCCACCAATAGCATTAATTTTTGTTGCTAACTGATTGAGTAAAGCAACAATATCAGCTCTTGGAGTTGTCCAGTAGGTAGCATTAGTAGAAGTAACTGTTCCGGTGCCATGACAATCTGTAGTATTACATCCGTTAAAATTGCCTTTTGCAGTAAAGGTATGACCACCAGCTCTGCCATTCATGGTGCCCATATGGCAATCCTGACATGAAGCATTTGCTGTATGGAATGAATTGGTATAAGCCAAAGTTCCGGTAAATTCAACTCCACCAATACCGGCAACGACAGCACCAACTACACCATAATGAACATGGAAACGATAACTTGGCAGATGTTTGTTAGGAGCAGCATTTCCTTTTGAACTGTCATAATATAGTTCAGTAGGTTTAGCGACTAAATTTGCATAATCAGCAACATTACCATCAGATAATGTGGTAGATGTAACAAATGGCCTTGGTTGATGACATTTGACACAAAGGTTACTTTTTCCTCCATCAGCTTTTAAATCAATAGTTTTGGAACCTCCCCACATAATCATAGGAACAGGAGCTGTAGTAGTAAATGCATAATCGGCAGTGCCATAAGTTGAGTGAATACTGCTATGACAAGTATTACATGTAATTTCACCATAAGAAGTTGAGGCAGTAGAAACATATTTATTCACATACTTATTTGTTGTAGTATTAAGTTCATATATTGCAGGAATATTGTTTTTAACCATATATTTAAAGGCTTCAGAAACATGACAAGGCGAACATGTAGTATTACCGGCTTCTTCAAAAGCAGCTTCTCCATAGTGATGCTTTGAAAGTGTGAATTGCTGAGCAATATCAGAAACACCAGTCGGGTTATGGCATTCACCACAAGTAATTGCGGCATCCTTTCCATCCTTACCATCTTTTCCATTAGTACCATCTTTACCTGCCGGACCTTGCGGCCCCATAGGACCTTCTTTTGTACAACTCATCATGAGTAAGAATCCAGCCATCAACAGAAGGCTGAAAAACGAAAATACAATGTTTGACTTTTTCATAGTTTCCTATTTTATTATTTTAATGAAATTAATTACGATTTCAAAAGTAAAACACTATTATTTACAGCTAAAGGAATTTGCATTGACATATTTAAAAACAAAAAGGACATTTGTCATAGGAACCATTGACAAATATCCTTTTAACATTTTACAAAAATTTTACTTCAGAGTCAGTAAGTAATTAATTACATACCATCTGTCGTTTACTTCCGGAATTTTAGTTTCAAAATTAGGCATTTCATCACGGCCAATAAAACTTCTGTAATACCATTCACCCGGAGAAAGCCCCTTAACCTCAGCAGATGCTAAGTTTCTCATCTTTGTTTTTAAATTTACTGCTTTAGGCCCATCACCCTTTCCTGTTGCCCCGTGGCATGATTTGCAATGCTTGTTATACAAAGCTTTTCCAATAGCAACATTTTCTGCATTTGATGTTGTCGGGTTCTTCATTGTTTTGTATTTCGCAGGTGTATCCCAAGGTTTTTGGTAAGCTGTAAAAGACATAAAAGCGAAGCTTAAAATACCAATTGCAACAACTGCTAATCCTGTTTTAAAAATTACTTTTCTCATTGTTTCAAAAATTTATTTAATTAAAATTCAATATTAGTGCCATTCAGAATATATCTAGTCGATATAATGCCAACCATTGATAATACTTTTAAAGGTATTATGTTTTCGTATTCCTAAAGTACATAAATACAAATGAACTATAAGAAATACTGATACAAAAAAAGCTGAGCCTATATGAATTAAATCTGCAATAAATAATGTTGCTAAATTAAAAACCGAACGAATGATTACAATTTCAGGAAACATCAAACCTAATCCTGTAAATATTAATAAAGGAATCAAAACATACATGGTAGCTGTATAGGCAAGCTTTTGTAAGGGATTAAATTTTCTGCTTTCATTTATTGGAAAAGGGGTGATTTTGTGTTTAAACATTTCAATTACATAGTATTTAGCCTGTTGCATTAATTCTTTTGAAAAATTCTTCCAAATCAGGCTGTAATGTTTTCCGTTAGAACTAATCAGATTTCCAATGATAAAAAACAAATAATTGAAAATCAAGATTAAACCAAAAATATTGTGAATTTCAATTGCTGATTTAAAACTCATAATTCCTTCTAATGCATATTGAATACTTATTCCTGTTATTATCAATAGTATAATGACTATTGCATTGATGGCATGCCAGATACGTATAAAAACCGGAAACAGATATATTTTGTCTTTCATAGCTCACTATTTAGTTTTTTTAATAATTCTGAAAAATAAATGAAAAAGAATTAACAAAAGAATTCCACTTGCCATAACAACACTCAGAATATTAAGTAAGTAGTTACGGTTGGCGCCTATAATGAAAGTTTCGTTCAAAATTCTTGCATTATAAAATCCATATTTTGAAGTTCTTTCTTTAATATCATATCGATATAATGATTCAAGCAGCTTTGAATTTTGTGAGTGACATTCGATGCAATTTTTAACGGCATCATTTTTTGATTTAATCTTATGAGCAACTAAAACATCTTCATTCATTTCGGCATGACAGTCGATACACCTGACTGAATTAAAATGTGCTTGCTGATTTGGCAACCAATCATGCTTACTTATCAGGTCAGAATTTCTTTCATTTGAAATCAGCTGGTAATTATCAATATTGGAGTGACAGTTTAAACAAATTGAATTACTGTATGCAACAATGTTTTTAGTATTACTTTCTTTGCGTGCCGAAAGACTATAATAGTGTGGACTGTGACACATCCAGCAGCTAAATTCATCACTATGATTGGTTGAATGAATACTTGATAAAAACTCCTCTTCTATTTTTTCAAAATTAAATTTTGCATATGTTTCGTCTCCTCCATGACAGTCAATACATTGATAATGTATTTCAAATCGTAAAGTTGATGGATGAGGAAATGAGTCATAATCTTCTGAATGGCAGTCGGTACATTTAAAACTCTTATGTACTGACATATAATATCTGTCAGAGTAAATTATCCTGTAAGGATTCATTCTGTATTTAACATCTCTGGCTGCTTCAGGATTATAAAACTGATAAGTTGATTGCCCATGACAAGTAAAACACTTTTCATTGATTTTTCTATTCTCCTTTTCACGGTCGTTTTGCGAATAAAGATACATTAGCGGAATAACTGTAAACAATAAGATTAAATATTTTTTCATCTTGATTAAATTAAAATCTGACAGTAATATTAAAGCCAAGCAGCATACCTTTTTTAAATAAAGCATTGGTATTGTACATATAGTTTTTCTGAGGTATAATATGCTCCCAGTTAGATAAAAATACCTGAAATGCGTGAGTACTGGTACCAAATTCCATTCCTATCGCAAAATTATCAACACCTTTGTTATTCGGGTCTGAGAATTCACTTAATGATTTTATAGTCAATGGTTTATTGTACTCGAATATCAACGAATTGTCATTCCAGATTTTAAAGCGACCTCCGAAATTTAACCCCATTTTGTCATGGTCGTTCAATGTGTCTACAGAGTTGAAATGGCTAAAATTGATTCCACATTGTAAAGTCAGTTTTTCAGTAAATTTACGTCCCACCAACAATTCATTAAAATAAGAAAAACGATGTATAAACTTATATGTTTCTCCAAATTTATCCTTATTGTTTCCATCAATGACGAAATTTCCATAATAAGTCAGGAATACAGGGATTGTACCTCCTCTGTTCTGGCTCATAATAGCATATTTCCATTGAAATTCCTGCATTTTATTGTTTTTTTCTGTACCAAAACCAATTGACAGTTTATTGGTAACACCATACAAAATTCCTAGTCTGATATTTGAAGGAGCATAAATACCATACAGGTCGCTCAATCCATTATCAAACCTTCCGAATCGATGGTGTATATATAATTCAAGACTTCCTTTGGGTTGAACTTTAAAAGTCTGATTTTCGATTAATAAAGTACCTTCAAAAGGCGATCTGACTGGTTTTTTGCTGTCATCTTCAACAACAGCCTGTTCTTCCTGAACTTCTTCCTGAGCTGTTACCTGGGTAATATAAACACCAAAAAACATCATCAAACATAAAATTGATGTCATTATTGTTCTCATTGAATTCTCTTTTAATGATTAAATTTTAAAAAAATTAATTGTCTTTTGCACCTTCCTGAATCCATTTCAAAATAGTGGATTGTTCTGTTGGAGTGGTTTTACCTGCATGAATTCCTGATGTTGATAATAATTTCACATAAATTTTACTTTCTTCAGGTTTTACTTTATTTATGAGGTTTTTAGCAAATAAATCATTATATGCATTTTCAGGAGTTAAATCAACCTTAAAATGACCAACTGTATGACATCCACTCATATTGCATTTCTGATTAAAAATGGGAACAACCGCATTTTTAAAGCTAACATCATTTACAACTATTTTTTTAGGTTGAATGAATTCATAATCACATGCATTAAAAAATGCCATTAAAAACAAAATGGCCAATAAACTTAATCCTTTGTTTTTCATAAACTTTATTGTAATTAGTTAAGGTTTCAAAAATAGGCAGTACAAAATTTGTAAAGCTCTGTTTAAAATTGATTTTAAATAGCTATTAATTGGTTTTAAATCAATAATGTTTTGACATAGGTCAATTTTTATTTTGTCATATTAAAACAATTACATATTTTAGTCGGCTGAAAAAAAATGTCTTATTTTGTTTGAATCAATCATTGAATGTAATTGTAACGAGTGTTTAAAGCGCAATCCCGTCTTTAATGTATTGACTGATGAACAATTAACTTCATTAAGTAAAAACAGATTTACTGCTAAATACAAAGAAGGAGAAACAATTTTTAAGCAAGGAACGATAATTACACATATTTTATCTCTAACCTCAGGATTAGTGAAAGTGTATATTGAAGGTTTAAATGAAAAATCATTAATTTTGAGAATCGGGCAGGCTGGTGATTTATTAGGTGGACCCGGTTTATTTACCGACAAAAGGTTTCATTACAGTGTTGCAGCACTTACTGAATGCACTGGTTGTTTTATAGATATTGAGGTTCTTATTTCAATGGTAAAAGAAAATAAGGATTTTGCTATAAATATGCTTACCCATGTAAACAAAGCAGCTATTAATAATTTTAATAAATTTATTGGACTGACCCAAAAACAAATGCAAGGACGCATTGCAGATGCATTACTCTATTTATCTCAAAATGTTTACAAAAGCAACAAATTTTCTGCTGATATTTCACGTCAGGATTTAGCAGATATTACTGCCATGACAAAAGAAAGTGCAATAAGAATACTTAAAGAGTTCAAAGATGATCAGATTATCAGGGTTGACAACAACGATTTTGAAATATTAAAACCCGAAAAACTTGAATTTATCAGTATGACAGGATAAAAAAAAGGTCGCCTAAAAAGACGACCTTTACAAAAATTTGATATTTACTATTGTACGTAATCGTATCCCATTATAACATTATCGGTAAAAGTAGAAGCACTCATAGTTGGTTTTGCTTTCATTAAATCGTAAATCATACCATTTGTTCCAAATAGTAATGATTTGGCATCGTAACCCAAAATACGCAAATATGCAACTAAAAATGCACTTGTTTGACCTGAATAACAATAAACTACAATTGTTTTATCTTTTGGTAAAGTTTTAAGAGAAGTGGCCAGTTTCAAACTTTCTTTAGGGGTGTATTGAATTGCACCAGGAATATGACCAGGGTCGGCATATTGATCGGCTGGCCAGTAATTAACAATATAATAGTTTGCTAAATTATCAAAAACAGCCTTATTGTTTATACTTGCAGGAGTAAAACCTTCAGCCAATACAGCATTTACACGTGCTTCGAGTATTTCCTGACCTGTTGTTTTTTCTGTTGTAAGTGTTGGCAATTCTCCTATTGCCCCTTTGTCTGTTGCGGTAGCAACAAACTGAGATGCATAGGTATTACCGGCAGCAATAGTATTTTTCCATTTTGCAGCAAAATCGCTATGCCATGAACACATTCCCCATTTCATGGAAAAGGCCTTTTCGTATCCCATTAAACGTAAAACAGATACAACAAAACCAGCAGTTTGTCCGGTATAACAAACAACTGCAACTTTAGTGTAAGGTGTAAGGTCAACAGCTTTAATATGAGTTAATACATCGGCAACGGCAACATTATGAGCATTTAAAATGTGTCCTGTTGCAAAATCGGTTGCTGAACGAATATCAATAATATAAACCTGACCTGTTTCATTTAATGTTTTAACTTCAGAAGCGGGCATAATTGAAGGCAAATCAGTATTTACATAATCCTTTTTTAAAGGTGAATTAACCGATTCGAGATATTCGGCAAGAACTTGTGCTTCATTTACCGGATCTTCGGGTTTACAATTTGAAAATAGAATTGCAAACAGAAACACACTTAATACAAAAAATAACGTTTTCTTCATAAATTTAAATTTAAAGGTTAATAAACATTTTATATCGGTCTTTTATTTAGGCCAGGTAGCTGGCAATTTATTATCAACAGTTATTGAATTGGTAGCTGATTTTTCCCAGTCGAGTAAATCGGACTGAAATAAATATAATTCCTTATTAAGAATGGCGCTTCCCTCCTCACGAATATGACAACTATTGAAGCAAGCTTTTCCGGCTTCAACTTCAGTTCGTTTTGTCCATCTCTGTATATTGTGCGGAGTAGTATAATTATAAGTTGGTAAAACATCAAAACTGGCATAAGACGATACACCGTATTTTTCCCAGTTATCAGGTGCAGCAAGAGTTCTTCTTACCAATGAAAATTTATACTTTGTTTTAATATCGGGAATAGGATTCATTGCAATTTTAAAACCCTGATAACTTTTAACTCTGGCACCATCGCCATGAATGTGGCAGCTTCCGCAATTGTTATAATCCTGTGAATGACAAACCTGACAATTAAAAGTTTCGTAATGTGCTGAATGATATTTGTTTTTACTATTCAGATCAGGATGACATATTTCACAATCCGGTAATTTTTCATAAGCATAACGTTGTTCAACTTCTTTACCGTTTCCATGAATTTCGTCTGCTGTATGACAGTTCATGCATTTAAAACCTGCCTTTTTCAGATGAATATCTGGTATAGTTCCACTGGCAACACCCAGATAAGCATGCCCTCCGCGGCTCGAATGGCAAGTAACACAAACTCCTGTCATATCAGGATATTTTGCAAAGCTATGTCCGTTTGCCAATCCACCTCCTCCTGCAGATGGGCGAACAATATGACAATTTCCACAAGTACCATGGCATGTAGCACAATTATTATTATAACCTTCAATTTGATGCGCAGGCAATTTATCAAAGTCTTTTGCTCCGGTCAAACCACTTCTCATACAAACCTTTCGTTTTTGTCCGGTTCCATTGTGCAAACTGGTTTTAAAATTTTTTACAATCTGTTCATGGCAATTTCCACATTTATCATCAGCAGCAGTTGAGGGATGTGAAATAAAATTTCCGGAATGTGCAGTTTTTTTGTTATCAGTTTCGTTGTTGCCGTTATGACATGATGTGCATCCAAGTTGGTAATGTGTTGATTTTTTAAAATTTTCATAACCGCTACCACTCATATAAACCCTGTCGTAAGGTTCGTAATGGGGTGCTTCACCACCGCAGCCACCGGCAGGTGCACTTGTATCAGGTGTATAAACTTTTTGCAAATGAGCATAATTTGTATGACATCCCTCACATGAAGCTACATTATCTTTAGGATCAAGTGGTTCATTACAACTGCTTGTTAAGAAAATAACAGAACAGCAAAAGATAATCCCTGTAAAAGTGTATATTAATTTCATTTTGAACATTTTAAGTTTTGATCATTTTGATTACAAATATGGTTAGGATTATCAATTATTCTTCAGGTTCTTACCTGTTTCTGAAACAAAAATCAGTTGATATGCTGCAAAACAACAATTGACGCAGGTCATACTTTATATTGATTTTTTATTATATTTGCCACTTGAATTAAAATAAAAGAAATGGATAATAACCAATACTATTCAGGATGTACCATCAGTTCATATCAATGTCATTGTTTTACCAAACTCAGTGAAGAAGAGAAAGATATACTTGAAACAAAGTCGGTTAATGTCAGGTACAAAAAAGGTGAAACAATATTAAAACAAGGTAGTTTTGCTTCACATATCATGTATATTGTGTCTGGCCTTGCAAAAATATTCATAGAAGGTCAGGGCAATTTATTGGTATTAAAAATTGTTCCATCAGGAAATCTTGTTGGTTTAACTTCATTGAATGAAGGAAATAATACATTTCAGTATTCTGCAATGGCATATGTAGATACAGAAATTAAGCAAATAGATATTCAGTATTTTCGTCAGTTACTGGCACAAAATGCAGCTTTTGCCAAAGAGGTCATTAATATTCTGAACATGAACAGTATTCAGATTAACAGCCGGTTTTTTTGCCTGACTTATAAACAGTCGTATGGAAGGATGGCAGACATCCTTCTTTGTTTAGCTGAAAGAATTTTTAAAAATCATGAATTTGAATTACCGTTGAATCGTAAAGAAATAGCTGAATTATCAGGTATGTCAACTGAAACCGTTGTTCGTTTACTAAAAAAATTCAAAGAAGAAAAATTAATAGAAACCAGTAATAAATATTTGAAAATTATTGACTTCGACAGATTAAGAATGATTAGTCAGCATGGCTGATTATTTATCTGAAAAGAATTGTTTGTTAAAATCATTTTACACCTAAATTAGCACTTGATTTTAAATGATTTATTTTAAGTGCTATTGTAAAAATGAAAGGAAAAATTAACAGAAATGATTTTTTGAAAATAATACTATCTGCAATTTCAATTTCTTTTATTTGGATTTTATCACGTGTAGTAAATTTTAAAAACGAAAACAAACTTTCACAAATTGAAATTACTGAGCCAGGAAACGGAATCACAGTCTTTGATGACTTTATCATCATCAAAAATGCAGAAAAAATATTAGTTTTATCATCAAAATGCCCCCATTCAGGCTGCCGGATTAATAAAATTGAAAACGATATTATAATATGCCCCTGTCACGGTTCACAGTTCAACAATAAAGGTGAACTTTTGAAAGGACCTGCATATAAAAACTTACAAAAACTACCATTTACCAGGAAAAACAACAAATTGATTATCAATATCTGATGACAATATGGAGAAAAATAAATAATCTGATTTTTCCCGGTACAAAGGGAATGGTAGCATTATCTCACTTTTTGATAAGTGCTGTCAGCGGAATTTTCCTTGCTATTCCATTTGATGTATCTGATGCAGGGAATTCGGTCGTCAATATAATATTGTTCAGTCCTCAAACTTCTTTTATCCGCAATATTCATTACTGGAGTTCCCAATTATTTCTGATTTTCACCATTTTGCATATTTACAGTCATTTTGTAAAAAAAACTGAAAAGAAATTAAGATTTCAGGTATGGTTACGCCTGAGTTTATCCTTATTTTTTGTTTTTTATATCATGTTGTCGGGCTTTATTGTTAAAGGCGACACAGATGGATTACAGGCACAAAGAATTTTATCAGGTTTATTGAGTTCTATTCCTTTATTCGGGAACGAAATTTCAGTGTTTTTTACTGGCAGGGAAGGTTCTTTGAATGTAATTTATCTTCATCATATTGCAACCGCTGGTTTGGTTTTGTTGCTTGTAATTTATGAGCATTCAGGAAGTATTTTTTCCAAAGCAGAGACTTTTACCAGCAGTTTAATAATGGTTATTTTGTTAAGTTTACTGTTAACTGCTCCTTTCCATGATGGCAATAACCCTGTTTTAAAAGGACCATGGTATTTTGTCGGTTTACAGGAAATCCTTCATTCGCTAAAAAAACCTTTTTATGCAGTTATAATTATTGTATTTCTGCTCTTTATAATTGTAATACTACCTAAGCTAAAAAATAAACTATCCATTTTTACAAAAAAACTGCTATTTGCTTTTGGAATAATCTTCATTGCATTGACTATAACCGGATTTTATTTCAGGGGAGAAAATTGGTCGCTGATATTTCCATGGCAAAAGAATTATCATCACATGATCTATTTTCCATCATTCAGTTTTATAAATCCGTTTGAAAAACCAACTCAAGTTAATAAGTTAACTGATAAAAAGGAGTCGTGCCTGATATGCCACAACAAAATGACAGGATTTTCTGATTCTCATCAACCACAACATATAGGTTGCTCATCTTGTCATTTAGGACAACCTTTTTTGAAAGGAAAAAATCAGGCACACAAAAAGATGATTAAATATCCGGGAAATCTGGAAAATGCAAAATTGACCTGTGGAAATACGAATTGCCATCCTGACATCAGCTCTCGGATTAATAACAATATTATGACCACCAATAGTGGAATAATCAGTGTTGACAGGTTTTCCTTTAATGAGCAGTCAAATCCTTCAGTTTTAAGCCATATTTCGTCACTAAAAAACTCTAAAGCAGATATTCATTTGAAAAATTTGTGCACACAGTGTCACTTAGGAAAAGTAAAAGATTACTATGGGCCTTTATCTCAAATGCAGACCGGTGGCGGATGTTTAGCTTGTCATTTGAATTATAGTGCTAAAAATGAAACAGAATTAAAGTCTTATTATGGCAAAAGTTCGATTAAAAAAGGACATCTGACTCATCAGCATCCATCCTTGAACCTGAAAAAAGGAAATGAAGCTTGTTTTGCTTGTCATAGCCGTTCAGGACGTATTTCTTTAAGCTACGAAGGATGGTATGAAAGTATGCATTCTGAAAATGAAGTAAAAAACAACCAAAACTATCGTATTCTTGACGACAAAAGAGCTCTTTATTATATCGAGGCAGATATTCATCATCAGGCAGGAATGATGTGTATTGATTGTCATAATTCATATGAATTAATGGGTGATAACAAAAAACACATCCATAAAGAAGACCAGACTCAGATTCAATGCAGCGATTGTCATCAAAACCCTCCATATAAAATCATAAAAACGTCTGAAATTGATAAAGAATCTGCAATAATTATTTCATTAAGAGGAATTAAACAAAAGCATTTTCTGAAAACCTCAAAAAGTGGAATTCCAATCATAAACACCTATATTGTCAACGATACAGCATATTTAACAGGAAAAACTAATGGTAAAAAATATATTCTGAAACCACCTGCTGATGCTTGTAAAAACAATGCACATGAAAATTTAACTTGTGAAATGTGTCATACTCCAAGAGTTTCTGCTTGCATTGGTTGCCACAATTCATTTGATAAAAATATAAAAGGCACCAATTATTTAAATGGTAAAAAAACCAAAGGAAAATGGACTGAATATGCAGGAGAATTCATTGTTGCAGCACCAACAGCAGGAGTTTCTCATATTAATGGAAACAGGAAAATATCTCCAACCATGCCGGGCATGGTCATGACTGTTAAAGATGAAAATTCAAAAGACTCTTTCTTTAAGAGACTTTATGCTCCTGCAAATCCACACAACACAATAAAGCCAAAAGCTAATTGTAAAAACTGTCACAATAATCCTCAAACAATAGGTTATGGCAAAGGATTACTTTCGTTCAGGATAAACAACAGTAAAGTTGAAATTGGGTTTCAACCTTATTATGAGAATAATATCAATGATCGTTTGCCTGCTGATGCATGGATAGGTTTTCTGGCTCCATCAAAAGCACCAAATTCGACACGAAATTATTTACAACCGATGAATATAGCAGAGCAAAAACGAATGTTATTGGTTTCGAGCTGCTTGTTTTGTCATGATGAAAATTCAAAAGTTATGATTTCAAGCCTGATTAATTTCGACATACAATTAAAAAGGAGGACTGGCAAATGCTATCCTCCTTCTTATTATAGTCGCAAAAATTAAATTTTAAAAACGTTTAACTCCCTGTAAATTCTTGATGTTTCGGTAAGAATTGAAGGATGTTTATCTATGTGAATCATTGATGCAATTGATAAGTTTGATGTCAGATAATCATTGCGATTTTCAGATTCGTTATCTTTAATAATTAAAACTGACCCTACTTTTAATATCACCTGAGGAAATTCTGCAGTTTTAAGCTTAAAATCCTCAACAAGTTTCTCAATATTACTATTTTTTATATTATTGGTAAAAGCCTTACCAATTGCTTCCATTAAATTATATTGTTGTTTTAATGTAATTCTATCTTTTGACAAGCCAAGGTACTTATGATACTGAGGATTTTTGTCTTCTGAGGAATAAAAGTCAAACCCACCGGCAGCTACAATAGCTTCAATATCTCTGTCAAAATCTTTCACAGGTTCTCCTGATTGATTAAAAGCAGAAAATACAACAGGAATATATCTGTTGATAGATCTGCTTTTATATTCTGAGTCAATGGAATTGAAAGAGATATATTCACCAAATGACTCCTGCAAAATAAAAATCTGATCTTTAAGTCTGGCAATTTCATCTCTATGCATATTGTTAAGTTCAGCAATCTTACTTTGATAATATTCATAAAACTGCTTCATATATGGATTTTTAGGCCCTGCTGCAACTAATCGTTTGCCTTCTTGAGTATCAGTAAAGTTTTGGAAATTAGCAATAAATTTCTCAGCCAATTCAGAAGCCTGCTTTACATAAGCAGTTTCATATTTCCAGTATTTACGAGGATTTAAAATAGCTGATTCAACACCTGGAACAGCAGTAGGCACCTGAAAACCAAAAGTAGGTAGTTCAATATATTCTGCCCGGTCGAGAGTTCCATCTAAAATAGCCTTAATAATATTACGGGTCGATTGGAGGTCAATTCTGCGACCAACACCATAAGGACCACCTATCCATCCGGTATTAACCATGTATGTGGTAGCACCGTGTTCTTGCATTTTACGAGCCAGTTCGCTGGCATATACAGTAGGATGCAACATTAAAAATGCTGCTCCGAATGCAGACGAAAAAGTTGGCATAGGTTCTTTAACACCTCTTTCGGTGCCTGCAAGTTTAGCAGTATAACCACTCAAAAAATAATACATTGTCTGATCTTTCGACAATTTGGAAACCGGAGGAAAAACTCCGAAAGCATCTGCTGTCAGAAAAATGATTTTTTTCGGATGGGTACCTTTACTCACCGGTTTAACTATATTGTCGATGTGGTAAATTGGATAAGAAACCCTTGTATTTTCTGTTTTTGATGCATCATTAAAATCAATAACCCCTGTTGTTTCATTGAAACCTACGTTTTCGAGTAAGGCATCTTTACGGATAGCATGAAAAATATCAGGTTCTTTTTCTTCCGAAAGCCCTATACATTTAGCATAACAGCCTCCTTCAAAGTTAAAGATTCCTTCATCATCCCAACCGTGTTCATCATCCCCAATTAAAAACCTTTCGGGATCAGCCGAAAGTGTAGTTTTTCCTGTTCCTGAAAGGCCAAAAAAGATAGCAGTATCACCATTTCTACCCATATTTGCAGAACAGTGCATTGAAGCAACACCTTGCAGAGGTAAAAAATAATTCATGATAGTGAAGAATCCCTTTTTTATTTCGCCTCCATACCATGTACCACCTATTACCGCCATTCTTTCTTTAATATTAAAAGTTATATAAACATCCGAATTCAGATTATGCTTTTCCCATTCAGGATTCACCGTTTTGCAGGCATTCAGCAATACAAAGTCAGGGGTAAAATCGTTAAGTTCATCCTCGGTAGGTCTGATAAACATATTTTTAACAAAGTGAGCCATCCATGCCACTTCAGTTATAACCCTGATTTTTATTCTTGTATTTTCGTTAGCACCGCAAAAAGCATCCATCACATACAGATTTTTTTTACTTAGCTGCTCAACACTTATTTTCAATAAATCGTTCCAGACTTCCTTGCTGACCGGCTTATTATCCGACTTGTTTTTTTCGCTCGACCACCATACATTTCCTTTTGTTTCATCATCAACAACTATGTATTTATCCTTTGGTGATCGTCCTGTAAAAATACCCGTATCAACTGCTACCGTACCAGTATTGGTTACAAAACCTTTTTCAAAACCTTCTAAAGCAGGATTGGTTTCATGCTCATAAAGCTCATCATAACTGATGTTGTAAAAAATCTCTCTCGATTCAGAAATACCATAATTCAGCAATTCTGAGGTAATTTTAGTTAATAATTGTTGCTTCATTTTATTATTATTAGCGTTAAAATTATATCACAAAATTAAAATGTTTGAAATGAAAAACACAAGATAATTTGAATTAATCAACATTATAAAAAATCTCGTTATAAATTCCGTAAGTAAGATTTGTCATATTTTCCACTGAAAAATTTTGAAGAGATTTTAATGCATTATTAATAATTGTATTGCGTAAATCATTATTTTCCAGCACTCTGACAACATTGTCAGCCAATTCGCTACTGTTGCCCACTTCAGTCATGAGTCCATTAAATTCATTATTGACAATTTCGGGAATACCCCCGGCATTGGTAGTAACTACAGGAACCTTACATGCAAAGGCATCTAAAATACTGGTGCCCAATCCTTCTGTTTTAGAAGTAAACAAAAAGACATCAAATTCCGGTAAAATTGAAGCAATATCATTACGAAAACCGGTCATTGTGATATGTCTTTGAAGTTCTTTATCAGAAATGTATTTTTTTATTGTATCATTCAAATCTCCTTCACCAACTATTAAAAAGTGCACATTCAGACCTTTTTTAATCAGCAACTCTGCTGTATCAACAAAAGTAAAATAGTCTTTATGGTCAGCAATGGCTGCTACATTTCCGATAATAGCCTTGTTGGGATCAATACGAAATTCTTTACGAAGTATTCCTGCAATATGATTTGGATTAAACTTTTCCGGGTCAATTCCTGAGTGAACTACTGAAATAATCGGTTTGTTTTCAACCCCTTCTTCTAAAATCTCTTTAATTTTATGCGAAACACTTATATATTTTTTAATGACGGGATGGTTATATTTTCTTTTGGAAAAATAATTGTCTTTTAAAGGAAAATCTACTCTCCGGCTAACGACAACCGGTCTTTCATTTCCAAAAAGAGCAGCCATAAAAGCAAGTGTATGCGAATGTGAATCATGAACATGAATGATGTCAATATTATGTCGTTCGCAAATGTCCTTTAATATTCTCTGATTTTTAAAACTTTTTCTGAAGACTTTTTCATAACTGTAATGAGGAATTCCGTTTTGTTCACAGTAGGCTTCCATCGCATTACCATCAGCACATAAAACCCATTGTAAACAGTTGAAACTTCGTAAGCCCTGAATCAGATAGCTAACTTGTTGTTCGCCACCACGCCAAGTGTGATGAGAAGAAATATGCAGTACTCTTTTTTCACTATAATTGATCATAAAAAAAGATTTACTTTGACAAATCTTTTAATTTCTGAATAGCTGATAAAGGATTTGCATCACCAAATACTGCATTTCCTGCAACCAAAGCATCTGCTCCTGCCCGTAAAAGCTCTCCTGCATTTGAAAGACTAACCCCCCCATCAACTTCAATTATAGCTTTACTGCCTGATTTGACAATCATTTCTTTTAACTTCGAAACCTTTTGAGTGGTATTTGGAATGAATTTTTGAGCAGAATAGCCCGGATTAACTCCCATAATTAAAAACAAATCGGCATCAGTCAATATATCTTCAAGTACCGATACTGGTGTATGCGGATTAACCGATACCCCTGCTTTCATACCACATTCTTTGATTTCATTTATTGTCCGGTGTAAATGATGGCATGCTTCAAAATGAACAGTCAGTAAATATGTATTTTCTGCTGCAAAAAGTTTGATATATCGGGCGGGTTCAACTATCATCAGATGAACATCTAATGGCTTTTTTGCAGTTTTTTTGAGGGTTTTCATTAAAGGAAAGCCAAATGTAATATTTGGAACAAAAACACCATCCATCACATCAACATGAATCCAATCGGCAAGGCTGTCGTTAAGCATTGATATTTCATCGCTCATTTTTCCCTGGTCGGCAGACAATATTGAAGGTGATAATATGAAAGCCATGAATTATTGTTTCTTTTCAGTAAATACGGGTTTATCAAGTAATGCTTTACGTGAAAGACGGAATTTGCCAGTTTTCGGGTCAATTTCAACTAGTTTGATGTCCAGAATTTCTCCTACTTTTATATGGTCTTTTAAATCCTTGATTCGTTCATATGAGTATTCCGAGATATGCATTAAACCATCTTTTCCGGATAAAAATTCAATAAAAGCCCCAAATTCAAGAATGGATTTAACTTTTCCTGAATAAACTTTTCCTATTTCAGGTTTCGCAGCAATCCGTAAAATAGCTGCAACTGCTTTCTCCATTGAAGTTTTATCTTTTGAAGTAATTTCTACCAAACCATCACCATTTTCAGCCTCTTCAATTGATATTTCAGTATTGGTATCTTTTTGTAATTGCTGGATAATTTTTCCACCCGGGCCTATTATTGCTCCGATAAACTCGTTGTCAACTCTGATTTTTTCAATTCTCGGGACATGAGGTTTATAATCTTCACGAGGTACTTCAATTGCCTCTTTCATTTTATCAAGTATAAAAATACGTCCTTCTTTTGCCTGAGTTAATGCTTCTGCAAGCACCTCATACGAAAGTCCATCAACTTTGATATCCATCTGGCAAGCAGTAATTCCATCTTGAGTTCCGCATACTTTAAAATCCATATCTCCTAAATGGTCTTCATCACCCAAAATATCTGAAAGAATTGCGTAACGTCCCTGTTCATCCATCAGTAAACCCATAGCGATGCCCGAAACAGGCTTCATTATTTTTACACCTGCATCCATTAACGACAAACATCCTGCACAAACAGTTGCCATTGAAGAAGAGCCATTCGATTCAAGAATATCTGATACAATCCGAATGGTATAAGGATTTATTTCTTCACCGGGAATCATATTTTTCAAAGCACGAAGAGCCAGATTGCCATGTCCGATTTCTCGTCTGCCAGGTCCACGCATGGGTTTCACCTCTCCTGTTGAAAATGAAGGAAAATTATAATGCAAGATAAATTTTTCGAAATATTGAAAAACAGCACCATCAATCATTTGTTCGGCTAATTTATTTCCTAATGTAACTGTTGACAGCGACTGAGTTTCGCCACGGGTAAATAATGCACTGCCATGAGCTGTTGGTAAATAATCAACTTCGCATTCAATAGACCTGATTTCATTAAACTTTCTTCCGTCTAGTCTGGTTTTTTCATCCAGCATAAATTTTCGGATGCTTTCTTTCTTTATCTTCTCAAAATATCTGCTTATTAGCTGATCTTTTTCTTTTTGTTCGTCAGTCAATGTTTCAGTAAATGAACTCAGCATATCGTGATAAGC
>Ga0209835_1000095_pt1 | contig 62627 bp, 75 predicted proteins | sample LakKivwa52mmetaG_FD_184138 | JGI IMG/M metagenome (GOLD analysis project Ga0209835, IMG submission 184138) | Anoxic lake water microbial communities from Lake Kivu, Rwanda to study Microbial Dark Matter (Phase II) - Lake Kivu water 52m metaG... | ecosystem: Environmental > Aquatic > Freshwater >...
CTTGAAGGTTGGGTAGAGTGTCGCCAATACCGTTAAACAAAGCCTTGGACATCCTGCTCAATGAGAGTGAAGCTCCGGAGGACATGAACTGGGGTGATGCAGGTTTGACAAAATATAGTTTGGGGACTGTGCACGTCAACTTTACCAAGATAGGTTTTGATATTGAGATAGAGGCAGCGGTGGCAGTAGGCGATGGGAACAGTACTGAAGTTGTCACCTCGAGTGGACACACAATCAAGCCGGGCAAACATTATAACTTGTATTCTTCGCCTTCGGAAATTTTGCCCCACGCACGTAAAGAGTTGAGAGACTTAAAAAGACGGCTTTTTGCAAAAGGCATACAGGAGAACGAAACTGATTGGAGGAACAAGTATATTGCGGCAGAGGAGCAGGCAGAAAGGACGTTTGAACATATCTTATCTCATTTGTAGAAAGTTTTGAGGGCAATATGCATGTGACAATCCTGATGCCCGCATATAACCGGGCAAACTTTATCTCCGAAGCAATCAAATCGGTCTTTGACCAGACGTATAAGGATTGGGATATCCTTGTTGTTGATGACGGGTCGACAGACGGTACGGCGGATAAGGTGATAGAGTGGATGTCGGATCAACCTATCACTCTTATTAAAACCAAGCACGGAGGTTGCGCACATGCAACCAAGATAGGGCTTGAGAAAGCGAAAGGCCCTATTATTACTGTTCTCGATTCCGATGACCGGCTTTTGCCCCTTTCGTTAGCTGTAGTCGTCCCACATTTTAAGACCAACCCAAAACTAGGGTATCTGTGGACGCAGTTCGTGAAATCAAACGGAGGGGCAGGATGGAGTAAGGGACTGCCAAAAGGGAAAAATTTGAGGCAAGCTTTGGAAAATGGTTGGTGGAGCGCCAGCCACCAGCGGTTTTTACGGAAGGACGCTTATCTTAAAACCAAAGGGCTTGATGCCGCATACCCGTGCGCAGTTGACCTTCAGCTTGTTCTGCTTTTAGCAAACACCGACTGTGAAACAAAACATGTTTCTGTGCCAACCTATTGGTATAGATTTCATCCTAAAATGATGACAAGGGTGGACAAAAGTTTGCAAAGGGACTGCGCTAAACAACTTATTGAGATGTCAAAAAATAAAGTGTTTGAAGTCGGTCAAGTTTAATGCCCTGCCCGGTATAATGAAGCTTAGAAAGGGTTTAGTATGAGAATACGGAGTTACGCCAGAGTGGGGGGGCCGGATAGAGAGTTTGCTGTAGAGACTGAACAAGGATGGTTAACATATATTAACGTCGGGCAATCGGCTTATGATGAGTTTGTTGAGGACCTTCGTAGGCGTCCTAACGATCACGATTATGCTCTGTGGAGATTGGTAGGAAAAAATAATGCGGAACTAAAGACTAAGCCGGAATTTTCATCCCCTCCACCTCCTCCTGCCAAAGATGAGTATTCGGTATCAGCTACAGGAGATGTGGTGGTTGGAGACATAATCAAATTTAATGAATCTGTGTTTGTTTGGAGTTTTAAGAAAGCTAAGTATAAGGGCGAAAGGACGGTCGAGGCGGAGGTTGTTAAGGATTCTTATGGGGCTAAAACTCAGCAGCATACGTTCACATTAAAGATAATCTCAGCCCAAGGGATTGATGCATACACGCTTCCACCAGGCAAGCTGACGACCCGCAAGGGTCGAAATTTGTATAAGAAAGGCGTGAATCGCAAGCCCTGGCCAGACGAGTCGAAACGGGAAACGGTGGCTGATGAGAAACATCTTAGAGGTAAAGAGGCGAGAGATAAGCGACAGAGGCGGTTGTTTGGAGAAGAGTGAGAGGGTAAGTTTAATGCATGTGTTCGTGCTTAACACCGGTAGGTGCGGGTCAGTTACGTTTTATAAAGCCTGCAGCCACATTACCAATTTTACCTGTGGTCATGAAACTAAAACGTCTTTAACCGGGCGTGACCGTTTGAGGTACAGTGATAATCATATTGAGGTGGATAATCGCCTGTCTTGGCTATTGGGTAGGTTGGACGGGGAGTTTGGCGACACGGCGTTTTATGTGCATTTGTTCAGGGACGCAGATGCTGTCGCACGGAGTTATTCTAAACGAGCCGTTTCAGGTATAGCCTTTGCTCATGGGATTATGAGGGCACATGCGGAAGTGCTGTTGTATGTTAATCCCCTTATGCATCCAATGGAGCTGGCCCGTGACATGGTAAATACTGTCAGGTCAAACATACAGATGTTCTTGAAAGACAAGACCCACAAAATGAATTTTAAACTGGAGAATTATAAAGAGGATTTCCCAAAATTTTGGGCGGCTATAAACGCCCAGGGGGATTATCAGGCGGCACTTGATGAGTTTTTGGTCCGTCATAATGCCAGCCCCGAGGTTCAATGACGTGCATGTAACTGTGCTAATACCCGCATATAATCGAGCCAAGTACATTAAACATGCGGTTAAATCCGTATGTTATCAGACGTATAAAGACTGGGATTTGCTTGTGGTGGATGATGGGTCTACGGATGATACGGAACTCGAAGCCGTGAAAGCGGCAGAGGGTCATGCGATTACTGTAGTTAGCATTGAGCACGGTGGTTGTGCTAAGGCTACCCGTGTAGGTATCGAGCATGCCAGTGGCCCGCTTATCTCTATATTAGATTCGGATGACACACTGTTTGCCGAGGCTTTGGAGACGGTGGTGCCTCCGTTTGAGGCCGATGAGAACCTCGCATATTTGTGGACAAACCTTATTAAATCTACAGGGGAACTGGGTCCAGGTCAGTCTCTACCCGAGGGCAAAACTTTATACGAGGCTCTTAAAGGCGGCTGGTGGGCGTGTTCAGCCCAACGGGTGTTTAGGAAGTCTTTTTATTTAAAGACATCTGGAATAGACATAACGATACCCAAAGCCGTGGATTTGCAGTTGGCTTTTCTGATGTCGATATCTGGAGGCAAGTCCCTGCATATTCCAAAAGTAACATACTGGTATCGTCAGCATGATGGCCAGATGAGCATTGATCTTAATAAAGAGCAATACGCTTGTGATAAAAAGTTGAGGAGAAAGTTTTGAACGTTCTTGTGGCTATGGACGATGGTATGGGTAATGGTCTTATGACTACGCCCATGATTCAGATCGTTCATGCTAACGGGCATACTGTAGACGTTGTTTGTAGTTATGTCAGATGTCAGGAGATAGCCTTTAAGCATTGGGACTGCGTTAAAAATGTTTTTGATGTAAATCAGATGCGGTCGAAAATGGTTTATGATGCGGCTCTTTGGAGCTGGAATTTAAAAAACCTCAGGTCTGTTGTTAAAGCTAAACTCCACTACATGTTCTCAGTTCCAGGTAAAGATTCAGATGATTGGATAAAGAGGTTTAAAAAACATGAGGTTTTATACAACGTTGACCAGGCTTTGAAAATAGGCTGTAAATTTGATGAGGTGCCGAAACTCAGGGTGTACAGTAATCCCGTGGAAGTGAATCTGAAGAAGGTGGCTATTGGTATAGGGTATTTGAAAAGTAAGCCTCATTGGAAGGTTAAGTGGATAGCCAAACATTGGGGCAATGATAACTTCCGCAATTTGTGCGATAAACTTTTGGCCGCTGGATTAATCCCTGTGGTGGTGGGGGATGCAAAGGATTATGATGATGACGGTCACCATATAATGTTACCAGGGATGCAAACGGTTTGTGGCAGGCCTCTCCAGCAAGTGGTGGATGAAATAGCAAAATGTTCCCTATACGTGGGTAATGATACGGGTCTTATGCACGTGGCGGCTGCGTTGGGAAAGCCATGTGTTGCCAGCTTTCAGATGGGTTCGATGCTGAAGAATCATCCGTGGGAAGTTCCTTGGATAGGTTTTCAAACAAAGCCGAATGTTGACCAGATGTTCAAAGCCGTTATGCAGTTGAGAGGTGAAAAATGAAATACGCTGTCGGTATCCCGACCTGTGATCGACCGAAAGAACTGAAGCGAGTTGTCGAGGCTTTTCTGGGACAAACAGTGTCTCCCAGTATGATAGTGATTGTGAATAACAATTCCAATAATTTTGGTGTTTGGCATGATGCCGATTTTTGCACGGCACTGGCCACTAAGAAGGGTATTTTGGTGGCTCGTAATAATTATCCTACACTAGGTCCCGAACAGGCACATCAGACGTGCCTTGATTATTGGATTAACAAAAACTTAGATATCGCCGTCAGATGGGACGACGACTTGGTTCCGGCCACATCCTGTATGGAAAACCTGTTATCCCACTTTGGCGACCCCAACATTAACTGCGTCGGCGGTTGTTACCCAAGAGAAGGTAAGCCGGTGTGGGAGGGTGGACCTTTAGGCGGACTACCTTCACCGGATGGTAACCCTAATCATGTGCAGTTCTTTGAGTGGGGGCAGGCCACGCTACCTCTTCCAGTTAAGAGCCTCTATAGCGGATTTGCTTACAGGGTTAAGAAGATGGTTGAGGTGGGCGGCTTTTGCACTGAGTATTCTAGGATGGGTTTCCGTGGGGAGACTGATGCCACACTCAGGTTGGGTGGTTGCCTGGTTGAACCCAAAGCCATAGCACTACACTTGCTGGCAAAAGGTGGAATCCGAGCTTTTGGCACAGACGAACTTCAGAGGTTGGACACAAAGCTTTTTGAGCATAGAATGAAGGACTTGGGTATAGTTGTAGGAGAAAAGCACGTATGAGTGACGGGGCTTTGTTTTTACGTAATTTGATAGATGCGGTTAAGTCTGGGCAGGCGGAGCCGGCGGCGACGGTAGAATATTTTGAGTTTGACGGCAGAAGGGGAGAATGGGTTCTGGCACGAAAGAGCAAATGAGCAGAATCGTAATAGTCGTTGACACGTCGCTGGATGAAAGATGGGGAGGTGTCCCCATGCATGCCAGCCATTTGATGACGGCTTTCCCTGATGCCACCCTGGTCACCAGCAGACGTATGGGTTGTGAAGGCATTAAGAACCTTAAAGATCGGGCTGAGGCTTTAGGCTCAACTGCCGTAAAACGTGGATTGGTGAATGCGGATGATATCATTATCGCCGATGGGTTTTGGGGCATGGGCTTTCCTAACCAGAGAAACGTGGTAATTGTGGTTCACGGCCTGTTGGAGAGCAGCTATCATGGTCATCCGCTATCAAAGCTTCAGATTGAATGCATCAAGTCCTGCAAACATTTAGTAGCTGTCGGCCCACTTCCGGCTTTTGAGGTGACGGAACAGTGTGGGTGTTCTGTTGATGCTGTGATATTGAACTCTGTCGATGTTGATTTGTTTAAGCCGTCAGATGCCATTAACCCTAAAACCGTTGCGGTGTCTTGGAAAGGTGAGGACGATGACGGGATTAAGAATCAATTAGCAGATAGGCTACCGGGCTTTGAGTTCAATTTGGTTAAAGGGGCTTGGCCTGATGACATAGCGGGTGCTCTTAAACGAAGTGGAGTACTTGTTCATCTGTCGAAATACGAAGGCAACAGTTATGCCGTGCTTGAGGCTATGGCATGTGGCTTACCTATTGTCGGTACTCCTGTGGGTCTTCTATGGCGGTCAGGGGGCGAGTTTGGACCAAGTGTTCTTAAATCAGCATCAATGGACGATGTCGTAAATGCCGTGTTGGTGGCTTTGGAGCATCGTGATAAGTTTGGCAAATATAACCGAATGTGGGTCGAAGCTAACGCAACGCTGCCGATGTTTATTGCTAACTGGCAGAAATACCTAGGGAGCATAGTTTGAAGATTTTGCATTTGGCTTATGCCGCAGCTACAACGCCCCCTGTGGATTATGGGGGAACGGAACGCCTGCTTTATCCTACGCTTAAAGGGCAGGTTGAGCGTGGGCATCAGGTCTGGCTACACAGCCACCCGAATTCCAAGATTCCTGGAGTGGTGACAGTCGGCTGTGATGTTGATTCAGCCACCCAAGTTCAGCAGGCGATAGACGTTGTGAAGTCTTTAAAACCGGACATTATCCATGACCATACCCAATGGAACGGGTTGGGTTTTGATAACACGGGTGTGCGGGTAGTGAGAACCTTTCATGGAGATCCTCATTTAAAATATAGAAGCAGGTATGGTGTAAGGAAGGATATCATCCCCACATTTCTTTCAGCCGGCTTTGCCAAGTTTTATGGTATGCCCGATGCCATAATAACCCGAATGCCTTTTACGTTAAACCCTATGGCGGGTTGCCCGTTTAACCCTGATGGCAGGGCAAGTCATTTACTTTTCGTAGGCTCAATAGCGGATTTTAAGGGGGCGCATATAGCTATACGGTGGGCTGAGATGATGGACAGAAAGCTAACTATGATGGGGCCGTGCCCACATAATCAATCTCAATTCTTTAAAGACCAGATACAGCCGTCAATAGCATCCAAGCATGTGACTTATATGGGTTCGGTTAAAGATGATGTTAAATGGAAAGCCCTCTGCGAGGCTCATGCTTTGCTGGTTCCGTCGATTTGTGAGGAGGGGCTTTCGATAGTTGTGGCGGAAGCCATGCTTGCTGGCTGCCCCGTTCTCGGGCATCCGGTTGGTGGCATACCCGAAACTCTCGGGGACTGGGGCGGACGTGCCACCTATAACCTGACAGAGGTGGTAAAGTTCGATGAGTGGTTAAAGAGCAGATACAAGCCAGAGATGGCAAGGCAACGGGTTATGGATTTGTTTGATGTAAATACTTGTTTAAATAGAATAGAGGAGGTTTATCGTGGCTAAGCTTGCGGGTGTGGCGGGAGATGCCTATCCAGTTCGGAATTGGCGTGTTGGCGACCTGCCTGACGGCAGGACGATGCCCACTCTATGGGGTCAGCCGATAGAGCAGATACTTAGTGCTTTACCAGCATCGGTGGATTTAGCGATACTCCGTAAGGAACTGTCTGTACTCATGTATCACGGAGTCGCATCTAAGTCTCCAAAAGGATGGGATATATCGTGGGAGATGTTTGTGCGTCAAATGGCATATGTGTCTCGGAGAGTTGAGGACAAAAGCATAGCATGTTTGACGCCAGAGGAACTTTTAAGGAGAAACGAATGAGCGAATTGGGAGAAAAATTGGTGCCTAAAGGTATTACGATGTTGGTTGACGGATGTTGGAATTGTATTCATCGCAATCAGTTTCATTGCGGGTTTGCACCCGTCCAACCTCAACTAATAGGGGCTAACGGGGATACTTCCGAGATGATGAAGTGGACCCAGAAATGGGCAGCAGTGCCTTTTGGCAAGTGTGAACTGTGGGCTAAGACCCCCGTTGATATCCCTGTTAAAGCGGGGGTGTTCGCTGAAATTAAGGAGAAGACAGATGATCAACAGTAATGATATCCCGTATTGGGGGGATGAAGATCCTGAATTTGGTACATGTGAAGAGTGTGGAGAAGAACGCGACGTAATTCTCATCGAACATCCTATAACCAAAGAAGATGTTTGGCTATGTGAGGATTGTTATACTGACTTGTTGGACGAGGTGGAATTTTGACCAACCTGCTTGTATGCATACGATGCCACAAATATCCTACGCTCGTGGAGGACACCATCAGTAGCGTTAAATGGGCTACTGACAGTTCTTTCACGAAGATAATGCTTGCCGTCGACGGGCAATCTTCAATCTCGTCCAAGTTCGCCGGCAGGGGCGACCTGAAGGTTTATGCGTCGAACAAGCGGTGGGGGTGGGGTGCCGGACTGTACGGTTTAATGGCTGAAAGCATAAGCTGGGCGGAAAAGAACTTCTCGTTTGACCATTTCCTGTCCATAGATTACGATGCCCTTTTCATTAAGCAAAAGGCGGATGTGGCGTTATTAACCCTGATAGATTCTGAAGATGTGGGGTTGATTGGAGCACATGAACCTGACAGTGTTAGGGGTAAGGCTTCGGTCAAATCTTCATGGAATGGGGTAATATCCGCTTTCGGGGAGCCGTCATCTAACTATATCTTTGGTGAGGGAGTGCAGGGCGGGTGCATGCTCCTTACTCGCAGGGCTATCAATGAGATGGCCGCCAGGGGGATGTTTGACGGCAACTTCAAGAAAGCCAAGGAATTTGTGAGGATAACTGATGACCGCCTGCTCCCAATGTTCGTAAGGATGTGTGGGCTGACGATTAAAGATTGTAAGTTAATCAGGTGCGAGTGGACGGCCTCAGGAGATCCGAGAGGTTTGGAGAGTAAAGGGATTTACCTTATCCACCCGACTAAGCTTCGACCCAAAGGGTCTACGGTGGCTACGGAAGTGACGATGCGGAATTACTTTAGGAAGATACGGGGCGAAAACCCGTTACCGCTTACATTAAAGGAGTAACCTATGCCGAACAGTATTGTTGAGCTGATGCGTCCTTGTGGGGATAAGCTGCACCTCGTTTTTCAGGAGGATGGCAGGATGTCATCTGCGGAGATGGAGTTGGTTGGTGGACGACGCAATAATGTTGCCGCATATCTTCCGGCGTTGAATGCAGATAATGCTGAGGTGTATCTGGAACGTTTTGGCTTCTGGCCGACTGACGATTGGAAAAAAGAGCAACTTGAACTGGCAAAAGAAGTTAATGCAAAGGTGGCACGTCACGGTTTATTTGTAGAGGCCATACATAAAGGTGCAATAACGCTGTCTTTGTTGACGGAAAGACATCTGCCAGTCCCCACAGCGGCGATGATTGTCCAAAAAGATGAAAACACTAGACGGTTTTGTTTGGTTCGGGAATTTGTTCCTGACGTATCCAAGAGTGTGCTTCACGATCTTAACGAGAGTTAAACCCATCTAAAAGTCTTAAATTATTAAAATTTTTGATTTTTTTGCCCCTTATTTTGCAAACCCTTTCAAAATAAAAAGTTACCTCGTATAAGCATTGTATGAGGAGATTGTATCCGCGTAGACGAGATATAACGGAGGAGTTTGGGCTTGAACCAGCTCAAAGTTTTGGGGTGGGAATACCCAATCCGAGTAAGGCTACGCAGGGGGCAGTTGAGCCGGTCACGCCAGATCATTCCACTCCAGTAGGCGAAGTCGTCGATAAGCTGATTGAATTTGTGAACGGGCAGGGTCTTTTATCTAGTTATGTTGGCGTAGAATATGATTCCAACACAATGGACATATGGCTTTATTTCTCGAAAGAGGCCGAGCAAGAGGAGTTAGAAGCCCTCGCTGATACTATCCGTAATTCCAAATACGCCCAGCATGTCGATGTAATGCCACATCAGGGTAAAGAAAGCTCATGGATTATAGCTGTAGGCAAAACCCGTCCTGCTGGAAACCCTAAGTTGAATGGCGATGTGGGGTTCGCTATCAGCACATTCTCAGGCACAATGGATGTTACCAATGCTCAGGGGCAGAACAATAATGCTCCTGCGATGAGTGGGCAACTCTCAACTCTACCTAATTCTCAGGAGCCGACGTGATGAGTGCTTGGCGTGATAAACTTATGGTTTGTCCTTCATGTAAGGCAGAGAGCAAACTGGAAGAAATATCTTTGAACGAAGAAGCTCAGTTTGCCTGCCCGGTATGTAAAACGGCTTATGTTATCTCCGCCCAAATGAAAAATCCAGTTCAGGGTGGTGAAGGTGGAGCGACCCCTCCTTCGCCTGAGCCGCCCAAGAACGTGCCCCCTCCTCCAGAACCAACGCCTGAGCCTGGACCTCCCCCTGGTGAAGGCGGCGCTGTCTCCGGCACTGCTGGTGAAAGCATTGAGCTTTGTAGGCAGTGGGCACGTAATACGAAAAACCAGACCCCTGCCAACCTGAATCGAGCCACCCTTTTTCACCCTGTGGTGGTTGAGGAATGGAAAAAGATTGGTTTGGCGGTCAACGAGGGGGCTGTGGTTCTTATATGCCCAGAATGCAAAACTGATTGGCCGTCTGCGAAAATGGAATCCTGCCCCAAGTGTGGGTCGGCAAAATCGGAGGTGTCTGAAGAGACCGTCCGTGAACGTACTGGGCGGCTGATGGCCATGCTCGTTAATGATGGGCAATCGACTGAGGGTATGGTTGATATGCTTTTAGGAGAGAAGAAAGACAAGAAAGATAAGGAAGATAAAAAAAACAAGAAGGGGAAATTGTTCGCCAAGAAACAATGTAAAGGGCGTCGTTGTGAGAGTCTAAATGAATCTTTGCCCGACGACGAAGCTTTGGCGTTTATTGCTGATGGTCTGTTGGAATATATACGAGAGTGCAAAGAAAATTCTAGTTCTATCGCCAACTGGACAGATTTTGCCAGTCAGTCAGGTCTCCAGTCCTCTATCGCCAAGACAGCCTTATCTTATGCTTTGACGAGGTTAGAGAATTACTTTCATAACCTGAGTGGATTTGGGGAGAGGAAAGGACGTGAAACACTTGGTTGGGGCGAGGATTGATGATACATATTCAGGTTGACGATATTAGGAGTTAAGTGATGGCAAATAGACCTACGGTTCGTGCTCACGATCGTTTCAACGCCGTTTGTAATCTGTGGCTGGCGTGGGACATTTACCCGGTGCACCCCGCTGGAATGTGTCTGGCTTTCAAGAACGAGAGCGATGCTCTGGCGACCATATCGATTGAGGAGTCGGAAGACGGTGTGGCATGGAATCCAGTGCTTTTCAGCACCCCAGTGGTTGCTGGACTTCCTAGTCTTGACCTCGTTCCTCTGGCTAATGCAATGGTGCTATTCGTTACCAGAATGAGATATGTACGGATTGTTGCCACGCCTGACCCTAACGCTAATGTCGATAAGGTAGCCGAAGGTTTATGGATGTGGAGTTTTGAATACCCGCCGATCAATGCTCAGACGGCGGCTGAAGAGTATTAATATAAGGAGGAAACCAATGCCAGGTTCGTGCGGTCCAATTGCCTCAGCCGTTAAGAAGGGTCATCGTCATATGTCTCTAGGCAAGGCGAAAAAACTGTTTCATGATGTGCAGAAAAAGGAAACCCCGAAACTGGGCAAGGAACGTGCCGGAGGGGCGGCTATGTCGGCTGTTCAGAAAGCCACTGGAGCAAAGAAGGAAGACCTTGCTCTTATGGGTATTCCAGCCCGTTTCCTGCTGAATGAGTCGTATGCCAAGCCTATTATGGAGATGGACGACTTTTCAAAAGGGCTTTGTTCAATGATGCTCTATGAGCTTTACCAGAACCCGGAATGGGAACTGCCAACAGAAGAGGACATCAGTTCCCTGTGCGAATCGGCCACATCGTCAGAATTTGTCGAGATGGCGAAGAAATTGTTCCCCAATGTTCCAGAGAGGTATCAGCAATATTTAGCAAGTATTTTAGCGGCAGGGTCGAAGCGAGGTTAATTTGACGACCAAGAAAAAATTCCCCCTTCCCGTTAATTACGGGGTGGTGTATATCGAAAGGATGATAAAGTCACCCTTTTTCACCCTGTATTTGCCTGGCGGAGATAGTTATGACCTGTCGAGTGAGGACATGGAAAAATGGCTCTTGTCCTCTGGTGTTGAGGACGTAGCACATGTTTTGTCATATATTTGGAATTTTCATACGGTGCTGCTGAATGTTGAAGAACAGATTCCAATGTGGGTCAGTTCAGAAGATCTCCATTCTGTGGTTGGTAATAGACCTTCATTTGTTGCGATCTTGTAGGAGTTGGAGATGTTACTCACAGAAAACAAAAAACCTCTGGTTTCGAGGCCTGTAATAACTGAAGCCAAAACAGATGGTCCGTATAAGCAGTATGCCGGGCGGATGATTGTTCGTCAGGTCTGCCAACGGGAAGATGTGAAAAACGAAAATCATCGAAGCTATCCCAGTCGGGTATGGGATATAAACCTGGCTGAAGATTCGGCGTTTATGAGACGCCTTAAAGCCGGCAAGGTGGTGGGAGAGCTTGAGCACCCTGAAAGTGGCAACACCCATCTAGCTCGTGTAAGCCACAAAATATTGAACGTTGAACGTATGTATCTTCCTGAAGGCAACGAATTTGGTGTGCCAGCAGGCAAATACCTGGTTGATACTTATGTTATTCTTAAAACCCCGATGGGTCAAATTGCTGAAGAGCTTCATCATTGTGGCATTTCGCCAGGGCAAAGTTCTCGTGGTCGTGGAGATGTTCGTTCTGAAGGTGATGTTGAAATAGTCCAGGATAATTATGTTCTGGATACTTTTGACCTTGTTTACCAGCCGTCCGTGGTGGAGGCAGATAGGAGTCATCGAGTGAAAACAGAAGGCGCACCAGTGGTTCCGAGTGTGTTACCAGAACCGTCTGCTCCAGGAGTTACACCCTCTCCGCCATCAGGCGAAGCTCCTCCTCCCTCTCCCCTACCTACTGATGCCGATATGCCCCAAGACATGCCGGAAACCCAAGCGCCTCCTACGATGTCCAGGGAAGAGGTGGAAGCTCTTGTTCGGCGGCTCAGAGAGATGGTCATCTCGAAAACCGCGTCGGATGATATGGTCATAACTCATGAGACGGCAATGAGCTATATCGAGAAAACTTCCGATGATGCGGGACCTGAGACCATTAAATTCAGGTCTGAGCTTGCAATGCTTTGCAGCATGCTGGTGTCAGCTTTTGCCGAGGTTTTTGGACCTAACAAGATTAAACCAAGCAAGCATAAGAAGGGGGACGGCGAGGCGAAAGAGGAAGAAGAGGAAACGGAGGCATCTGAATCATCGGAGGACGAGAAAAAGACTGAGGCAAAGATGGTGGAGGCAGACATGAGTGCTGTCGCCAATCAGGTGAAGGAAGCTAACAAAGATAATGTGGCTAAGGCGTACTATGCGGGCGACCTGCGGGATTTGCTCCGTAAGACAGGGCACGACGAGACGCCAGAAAATATAGCGGCTCTTGAATCTGAGATGTCAAAGATTGGGTTGAACGTTCAGCGAAAAGAATCGCCTGGTTTCAAAAAGGAGGATAAATCCATGACTCAGGCAACAGCAGTGGACATTGTGAACAAGTTGACAGAGGAGAACGCCCAGATCCGCAAGGAGTTAGCGGCGTTTAAGCAGGGCAAGGTTGGTGACTCGAAGCTTAAAGTGCGGTACGAAGCACTCGTCAAGATTGCTGACGAGCTTCTTAATCGCTCTGAAAGCCTGACCAAAGAGAACGCCAATCTGAAGGTTCGTTACAACGCAGCCGTCCGGCTCGTTGAAGGTGTGGCTTCACGGTTCAAGAAATTGAGCGTTGTCACACATGTTGAAAGCAAATATGCGGACCTGCCCGCAGTGGCGAAAGCTGTTCTTACGGAATGTAAGAGCACAACTGAAGTTGACAAGAAGGCGAAGGTCTTTAAGTCGGTTTCTGAAACCAAGCACCAGGTCGACCCGACCGCCCCTCCCATCACAGAATCGTCTGCAAAGCGGGCAGTGACGGACGGCAAAGCGACACCCAAGAAGGGACTCGGCTCCCTGATGGAGCGTGTTGCTGAACGGACTGGTGAAGTTAAATAAGGTTGTTGTCAGTAACTTTTTGCAAGGAGTTTAACAATGGCAGATACTATGATGCTGGAAGCTATGGCTTCCAAAGGCTCACTCCTCGCAGAGAAATGGTCGAAGCTTCCGGGCGCGAACATTCGTGGCTACGGCGATTATAAGCAAGTAGACTTTCTGCGTGGAATCCAGAACGAGAGCAAACGTGCGATGATGGCACAGCTCTACGAGAACACCCTCAACTGGCTGAACGGACTTGATGAGTCCACCCGTACCCTCCAGGTCGGCAGCTTTGAGAAGCTCGTTTTCCCCATCATCCGGGCGTTCCTGGCAAACCTGGTCGCCTCGGAACTCGTCACCGTCTACCCGATGGATGCCCCGACCGGGCTGATTTTCTACTTTGAGGCTGTGTATGGCACCTCGAAGGGGAACGTCGCCCGTGGCTCAAAGGTGTATGACGCACGTTCCGGTCCTGCGGCGGACTACAATTATTCTTCGGAAATAATTCAGTCCGAGCAGATCAGTGTCGGTGATGGTAGTACCACGAACTTCCAGGGCAACCTGGCGTTCTTGCCTGCCCGTGCTGGCACAGTCCGTTTCCGTGATGGTGAAATTGGAGATGGTGGTACTCAGCTTGTGGCTGATGACTCGAACGGCAATCTCGTAGGTAACATCGGTGCGGGCACGAACACGATTATCTACCCGACTGGTGGCTACAATTTCGATTTTGCTGCACCTCCGGATAACGGTGCACCTATTTACGTGGATTATGAGTATAACATGGAAGCAAACTCCAATCTTCCGGAGCTTGATATCCAGCTCACATCCGCACCGGTAACCGTCCGCCCGAACAAGCTTCGTGCACGTTACAGTGCTGAAGCTGCTCAGGACTTCAAGGCGTATCACGGCATCTCCGCAGAGGAAGAAATCGTGATGTTCATGGCGAACCTGATTGCGAAGGAACTGAACTATCGCATCATCCGCCATCTCGCCCAAGTCGCATCCGCTGGTAATCTGACGTGGGATCGTACCCCGGCGGCAGGTGTACCGTGGATTTGGCACAAAGAAAGTCTCTTTGACGCTCTCATCCAGGGATCGAACCTCGTGTTCTCGGCAACGCAACGTGTCCGTCCCAACTGGCTCGTCTGCGGTCTGGGTGCTGCGAATGTTATTGAGACCTTGTCCAAGTTTGAGCGTCGTGCGGAAACCCCGAAGGAAGGTGCAGGTCCTCAGATTATTGGCCGTATCGGTCAGTACGACCCCGTCATTGCAGACCCGACATACCCGTCCAATCAGGGTATTATCGGCTATAAGGGCGGCTCGTTCCTTGATACTGGCTATGTCTGGGCTCCGTATCTCCCGCTTTATACGACTCCGACTATCACCCTTGACGATATGCTTTCTCGTAAAGGGATGATGCAGAGAAGTGCAACGAAGGTGGTGAACAGTCGTATGTACGCCACATTCGATATCACCCAGAGCGGTGGTCCTTTCGAGCCTTAATGTTACTTTACCCAACCAAGGTGGAGTAAAATCCACCTTGGTTCTTATATATGTTCGGGTGTACCGAACCGTCTCTGTTAGAGGGGTAAAGCTATGGCGAAAGCAATACGTTATACTAATCTGAATCCGTTTCCTGTCTGTGTTCCAGGTCCTCGTGGAGTAATGACGATGTTCGCATCGAATCAGGGGACGTTTGACCCTTGGTACGGGCGATTTATCGGTCCTCGACAGCTGTCGAAAGTAGAGGTGGATGAATCGCAAGCACCTAAAACGCCGTCTAAGGCCATTACTCCTTTTCCTCAGCCTGCCGGCACGGTGAAGAATACAGGAAGCATCCCCAAAGTCAATTATGAAAAACCTCCATTTAAGACAGCTAACGTACCTGTCGAAGAAACTAATGCTTACATCAAGAAGAACGGTATTTATTATTGCAAGTTCTGTGATGAATTTTGCACAGGCAGTGGTGCAGTAATGAATGCCCATGTTGCCGACAATCACCAGGTAGAGGTTGCTACTCCTCCGACCAGACATGGCTCGATGGGCGAGGCGGTACCTGCTCCTCGACCTATTGTTGAACCCTCGGCTGAGAAAGAAACTCCACCTGTTGCTGAGAACAAACCGGAAATCCAGGAAGTCATAGAGGTGACGCAGGAACTTGTGACCGATAATGATTTCCGTTGTGAGGTTTGCGGTAAATCCTTCAAGTCCTCTACGGGGCTTGGAGTGCACAAAGCAAAAAAACATCCAGCGAAGGCATAGGTTGACCTTCGCTTAGTGGAGGATCAATCAGTTGCCTGACCTTACCCGAGACAATCTCTGGCAATATGTAAGAATTAAGTTGGGGGGCAGCTATCACCCTATCGAGATAGGGCTGCCTGAACTTGATGTCGCCATCCAGGATTCTCTCGACTTGTTCAATCATTATGTTGGCGAGTTTGAATTCAGGGTGGAGAAGAATATCTCCACAGGCACTTTTATCGACCTGTCTACAGTAGAGGGGTTAAAAGGGGTAGTGTCGGTAAGGATGGCCTTCCCTGAACAGGACTCAGTTTATACGCAGATGAACATTTTCGAGTTGATGTACCGTATGGTGTTTCCACGAATGCCAGTAGGCGAGTGGTATCAACTCAGGATGTTCTACGAGATGTATCAGAAGGTGCGTGGAACTGACCCTGACTGGCGGTATGACCCAGCAGCCAAAAGGTTATGGGTTGATTGCCATAGTGGTCCGTATGACGTGGCTATGGTGTTGTCGAAGGAATTGACGCTTGAGGGATTGAACAAAAGTCGGCCAATGTATAAAGACCTTTTCAAATCAGCTGCACTCGCTTTCTGTAAGCAGATGCTTGCGAGGGTGAGGGGCAAGTGGGGGGATACAATCCCTGCTCCGCCTGGCACTATGTCGACTGACGCAGCGGCTTTGAGGGACGAGGCTGGCAAGGAGATAGAGGCTGTGCGGCTGGCTGTACAAGGCACATCAGATGCTCAGGTTGCTATATTTGGATAAAGACTATGCTCCCAGATTTTGATAAATGGATGGATTCTAAATCGTGGGGCGAAGGCGAGAGGTTGGATTTTCTTAGCTTTTGCCACCATAAGAGTATTGATATACGCAACTACGTCCTTGAAAACAGGGAAAGGGTGTACAAGAAGTGGCAGAATAGCGGATATAAGGGTCGTTGGTTTGATATTCGGCATTCTAAGCAGAGGCGGGAAGTAGGTCCAGGCAAATTTTACGGGCGAAAATTTCGTGGTGATTCTCCCTATCCTATAGGCGGGCACAAGTGGAGGTGGGAAGAATCTTTGCTTGACGAAAGCTTGGAGTGGGATGAGGACGATGATGACGGGGATTTGGTTGCCTGGCAGGGTGAGACATATGCCGTGATAAGGGCTACATCTTTTCTGAACCGCCGTTTTGGTAAATCTCTCGAACAACTTAATGCTGAGCTTGAGAAAAGTGGAAAGACGTTTCGGTGGCAGAAAGATTCTCCGAAGTACATTTTGTATATTAGTGCACCTAGTAGAGACGAACATGACCCTATTGCCCTCCAAGAATTTGATACGTTGGAGCAGGCGAAGGTTTATGCTGAGAAGATAATGAACCCTTTTATTCGGAGAGCCAGGAGGGAAGATTTCCCTACACAACAACAGATAATGGAGTTTTTGTCAAAATATTTCCCTAAAGAGACTCCTGAGCAAAGGCTGTTCAATGACAGGTATGGGCTTCAAAATGCTGATCCGTCTGCTGTTGTTAAACGCATTTTGATATGTACTACCCCTTCTTCAGGTGTTGTAAGGGATTTTACGGCCGGGGGGTACGACCTTTTGATTTCGCATCACGACATGCCTGCCGGTGTGCCCCAGATAATTATGCACAGCACTATGGATTTCGGGGATAAAGGGCATAACGCTTATTTTGCCCAACGTATCGGGTTGAGAGATTTTCATCGGGTGGGCGGATATTTTGCCGCCGGCACTTTGTATAAACCGATGCATATAATTGAATTCAAACATTTTTTACAGATGAGAGGATTTCCTATAGAGGGAATGATATGGCGAAATCCCGAATCCAAAGACCAGTGGATACAGAGTGTTTTATTCTGTTCAGGAATGGGCGGCTGTTTTTTCAAAGGTCAATATTGTGCAAATAAAGAAATGGATTTGCACAACATAGATGCTGATGTGTTTGTGACAGGGCATTTGCTTGCACATCCTAAAGAGACGCCTAATAAGTTTAAGTTTATCATCGAATTGGGGCATACGCCGAGTGAAAAACCGGTGTTCACCAAAGTGAAAATATGGTTAAAGAACAGGTGGCAGAATCTGGAAATTGATTTTGCCAAAGCTGATGTGGACAGGTTTGAGTTTGGAGACAACCTTTATAATCTAAACCCGAATGTGTCTATTCGTGATTTAGATAAAACAAATGATGTTTCTTGGGTATACAAGCATGATAGCCGCTAAGATAGGCGCAATACTGATTTGCCTTGCCATACTGGTAGTATGGGCGGGCAAGTGCACAAAGCGGAATAGGAAATATTTCTGCTATGTGGCTTTTTGCATGGCGGCTTTTGTGGGATTTATTGATGTTCCTCTATATGAGAAAGGTGTTGAATATACGGTCACTGCCTTTGTGCAGATGGCTGTCCCTTACCCTCTGAGCCTTCTCGTTTTGGCGTTCTGCGTATTTACGACTGGAGTTATTTTTGGTTTTAAGGCGATGACTCAGTTCCTTATGGGTTCGATAGCCGGACACTTGTTTTGGTAACGGAGAATAACGATGAGCGAAATCGGCGCATACCTAATCTGCTTATCCGTGCTTCTTATGTGGGCAAGCAAGCTCACAAAGAAGTATAGAAAGGCGGTATTGTGGACGAGCTTCGGTGTCCTGATAGTGGTAGGTGTTCTTGATATATCTCTACTCAATACAGGACAGCAGACAATCACGCAGTTCATCCAGTCCATAGTTCCGCAGTGGGTTGGATTGATAATGGTGGTGTTTTTCGTATTCACGCTTGGCTTTGTATTTGGCATACGCCAGATGTTGCCAGCATTACTCGGTGTTATTGCAGGACACCTTTTTTGGAGTTAATCAATGTCTGATTTAGCCATACCGATTGAATCAACGCCGGTCACGCCGCTCGTGCCGAACAAAATTATTCCGGTGCATATCCTAGTCACGAATACGCCAATGGGCAACAAGGTATATCGCACGACGTTTCACGTTGTAGTAAAGGAAGCATACGAAGATGCTGATGGCAACATAACATTTTGCGGACGGACAGGAACGTATTTTGACCCCGATATATCACAACTCGGCGGCGGCTTTGAGCAGTATCAGTCAGTGGTCGATGATGTATTCGCAGGCGAATTTCAGATTGTGTCGTTGCTGGTGCAAATGGGCAAGATTACTTGGAATGAGCAATAATGGCTGACATCGTTTTGGTTGCTGCAGGCAACGGAACAGCGGCTAACGCTTGGTCAACTTGTAATAGCGGCTCGCCGCCAGCGGCAGGCGATCTTATTTATCTATCGAATAATGGTTGTATTCTTGCGTTAGATGGCGGTGATGGGGCAACTTATACTTGTGCGTCGATTAGGGCAAGGACTACTGGTGGTGGATATACGTCAGGGTCAATCAATCATAACAATTATACAAATTACACTCTCGCGTGTGACCTTTATGGCGGGTCGGTAGGCACAACTCTATTGACTAATCCAGCCGGTAAAAACATTATTTCTATCGGAAAGATATACGGCGGTCATACAACAACAGCCGGAGTAGTCGCAGGTGCGGGGACTATTGGCTCGATTGCAGGCTGCTATGGCGGAACTGCCAGTAGTTCTATGGCGTTGTTCGTCACAGGGACTGTAGGGTCGATAGGCGAGTGCATAGCATCGAATTATTTATGTGCTTCGGTAAGTGCAAATATTACCACAGGTGTCACTTTAGCGAGAGGCGGGTCAGGCACTAACGCTCATGGCATACGAGTAGGAGGTGGCTTCAAGATAGCATCAATAACAACGGCTGAAGGCGGTAGTGGCACAGGTGCTTGTGGGGTTCGGGGCGATTATGGAAACATCGGAGATGTTGGAACGGCAACCGGTGGGTCAGGAACGAATGCGTATGGCGTGACAATAAGCGGCTCGTCTGTGTATAGACTTGATACCGTAACCACCGCACAAGGTGGTATCGGACCTGGCGCACATGGCGTTTATGTCGATGTCGCATATACATGCAAGGGCATAGGGACTGCGATAGGCGGCGGTAATGCAACGGCATACGGTGTTCTATGTAGAGGAACTTTGACTAACGGGGTGACGACAGCGAAAGGTGGAACCGTTGCTGGCGCACATGGTGTAGTTGTTTATGGCCATACATCAACGGTAGATATTTCAAACTTGGACTTTAGCGGTTTTGCGACGCCAGTGGGACTTGATAAAGTCAGACTGCCAGCCAATGCTCAATTTGCTGTTAGGACGAGTGCAGGGGCAGAGATGCCGTGCATCGAAGAGGCCTCGATTGTAGCCGCCGAGAATGTTGTGTCGGGCGTCGCTCGGTATCCGTTAGGAGGCAATGGCACATACCCAACTAGTGAAAGCGTGATTGCCGATGTTATGTCATATACGAACAGCGTGCTTGAAGCAAACAAAGCGAGTATATTAAATAGCTACACCTTCACCTATGGTCCCCCATATGAACAATACGACGTTCAGGGCACTTATGACGCTTCTCTATATGTGGAGAAAACGGCTGTTGCTCCTGTTGATGTTATTGTCAGCGGATTCTTGCGGTGGGTGGGAGGCACAGAATATGGTATTTACCCTACGACTGAAACGAGTAAGGCAGAACAATTGATTGCGGATACTGCTGAAGTTGAAGCGAATAAATCAAGTATAAAAGACGACACCACAATTCTGACCATTGCGGGAACTTATGACTTTCAAGGAGCTATCGACTCAGCGGTTGACGCTCAACGTTCTTCTGATGAGGCAGAAGTTGTCCCCTATGCCCCTGTCATAATCGTAGGTAATACCATTCTAGGAACTGATGGCACCCACCCTACTGCCGCCACATCTAAAGCAGAGCAATTGGCAGAGGACGAGGCCGTAGTTGAAAGCAACAAAAACGGAATCCTTACCACTACGACTATTCTTGGTGTAGCAGGAACTTTTGATGTTGATGAATATGAAGCGGCGAGAAATACAAATCCTGGGGAGGAGAACGTCAGGTTGGGCGTAACGTGGCTATACTTGGGGGATCAACAGATAGGGGAGCTTGATGTATCCCAATGGATACCTATTTCAGATATTGTGGCTGCCGAGCATGTTGAGCAGGGGTACTATAATTACGTGGGAGGGGAAGCTGGGACTTTTACTCATAAGCCAGAATACACGCTAATAAGTGGGGTGGTGGCTCCTGAATATGTGCTTGTTGGGCACCACAATTACCAGGGTGGCGAGGAAGGGGAGTTCGATGAGCAGGCACGGAACACTAATCCTGGACAACAGAATGTGTTGGCAAATATATCTTATAAGGTTTGGGGTGTAAGTTATTCGGGAGGTTTGGTTTACACTATACCTTCACCTGTGCCACCTACGCCGTTACCTCCAGGCGGGTGGGAAACTTTCTCTCCGGCTACACCTGTTGCCCCATCAATGAACTTCCCGAGGCTTGCCGATATCGACAATGCCTACAGGATGTTAAAGAACATGGGGGACTGGTATTACCCTGAGATTACGTACAAAGAGCTTATTATCCCTGATAGGGCTGAAATTGATGATATTCATCTCGAAGCCTCAGAGACGAGAAAGCGGTTTAAGCTGCCGATTAAGGTCAGGGCGTATATCCATCCCGATCCAGTTACCCAGTCTCTTACCAATTTTGGGTTGGAAGAGAGACGTAATGTGACGATGTCGATGACTGTGCCACATATGATTGATGCAGGTTTGGCTACAAGGGATGTTAAAACAGGGGAGATATCCGTATTGGCTAAGATAGGGGATAGGTTCTGGCACTCAGAGAGTGTTCAGTATGATGTGCTGGAGGTAAAGAGAAGCAAGATGTTCGGGCTAACGGATATCCCGTTGACGTTTGATTTCGTTGCGGAACGTTTCCGCTTGGAATCTACGCCATATGAGGGGGTGTAATGGCTGAAACAGTTGTTCAACGACCTCCCACATGGACAGGGGCACAAACTGTTCTTTTGAACACCGCTGGTTTGACGTGGATGGTTGACCAGTATATCTCAAGTACAAAATCGGCTTTATCTCAGTGGTGGGCATATTGGTGGAATGAATTTAGTAAAGTAGCGAAGAATCCTGCACAAGTTCAAAAGGTGAGAGAAAAGTATCTTTCTCAGTTCTCTGAAACCTCGAAACGGGGTTTTTCTTGTAAGATCATAAATTTTTCTGCCCCGCCTTCAGTAGTTGACTGGCTTAAAAAATACAAGATAAAAAAAGCTCCACCCCCTGGTTTTTTAGAGGTTTTTCCAGAGAGAGAACAGACGAGGGCTTTTCCTGCGACATCTTTGAGTACGGTGGATGGGTCTTTTGCCTATTCCGTAAAAGCAAATAAGGTAAGGTTTGGCGTTGCTTTGGGGTCCAAGTGTGCAAATTTTAATGATGTAAACCAAATGTGGAGTGAGCAATTTGCCGAAAATTTAGAGGTTAAAGTTCGGCATGAAATGGAACATTGGAATACGTTAGATAAAGAGTTTTGGAAACAAAGACATGCTGCATATATGGCAAACCCGTCAGGTTTTCAGGAGTACCAAAAAAGTGAAGAGGATTGGGGAGAGTGGGTTACAGTTTTGGATTATGCGTCCAAATTAAAAGCTAAGGGGTGGAAACGGGAAGACGCAATTAAGCAAATTGTAAAAGCATATAAAGGTTCAGGTGTTGCTCCAGATACAGAGATGGCCGCCGCAGCCTATGATGAATGCGAACAGTATCAATTTGAAACCAAGTATGCTCGAATAGAGAGGTTGGTGGATGCGGTTTTATTGGAGCTTAAAACTCCAGACGATGAAGGATCTCCAAACTTAATTCTCCCCGCAGGAACAAAGTTGTATAAGAGTGTGGCTGATGATTCTTGGAGTAATACTCATTTTCCCGCCTATTTTTGGTTAGAAAAGGTTTCCGCACTTTTAAGCCATTGTTCTTTTTCGGCAAACAAACCTTTTGTGGTTATAGCGGAGACGACTAAAGACCTCCGGCTTTTTGATGTTGCTTACGATTGGGCGTTTAATTTGACAGGAATAGATGAATTTGACTCTGAAATTATAAAGCAACTCCGGCTTAAAGGGTATAGCGGAACTTTAAGGCGAGATACGGATAGATATAGACGTGACGCAAATGGCGTTTGTGCAACAGACACGGCGATTGCTCTTTTAGACGGAGATAGCGTAAACGTTGTAAACGTAGAAAAAAAGCCTGTTAGACATTAAACAAGAGAATTTTTTGTATTCACACGCAAAATTTAATTTTCGCACGTATAAGTAATTAGTACGAGATTCTTGCTTTAGTATGACCGCTTAGTACGAGTGCTGATTTGAATTTAGATCTCAAGATAGCCGCCAATCCCAGTATTGCTGACGCAGCGATGGCTGAATTCCACGAGAAGTTCCTCAAAGACGTTCTGCCGTTACTTATGGAAGCTGTGGCGAATATTGTGGTGAGCAATATCGAGAGCAAGATGCACTCGTATCAGCCTAGTGCTGAGGCGATTGAAGCGTGGCCTGTTCTGGAAGATATAAGTGCTTTCATAAGTGTTTTATCCTCAACAGTTAAAGTGAAAAGTGATAAAGCTGGGGTATATGTGGTCGCTGACCCCAAGGAGATGCTTAACCAAGGAATGGATCCCTTATGGATTGCCAGGGCTGAGGAAGGGTCGAGTTTAACCCCTGCTTTTTATATGTGGGATTCTGCGGCTAAACTGTTTGCCTCAAACCCAGCGTTAGCAAACGCTATTCTTCAAGAATCACTTGAAAAAATCGTGATGTCGAAATATGTCAATGAGGTTTGATGACATTGTTGAGGCTTATAGGTGTTGGGTCAGGGATTTGGCGTATAAGGCCGAGAGGTGGGGCGCCGACGACCTGTTGGAGATGATTGATAGCCTGCCTGAGCAAAGAACCGCTGCGGGTTGTTCAGGACATCTGAAAGCTGTTTTGAGGACTATACCGTCAAATGTGCGGTTTGAGAAGGATATGAAGAAAGCCAAGGCGTTTGAGGCAACATTGAAAGGTTTGGTTAATAGGGAAGAGTTGATGTCTGTCGACGATGCCGTAATCGAGCTTTTAGTGGACAGGATGTTCGATGATAAATAATACCGAACTTCTGACACAGATTCAAACCGAGCAAGGCGCTGACGTTACGGATATTTATGGACCTTGCGATAAAGCCCTTGTCCGCTGGCTTCATACTATAAAATATGAGAATAAGCCCATTCTTATGTGTTTTGCAAGCCCAGAACGAGCCTTCGCTCAGATTGGTCAACAGATTAAAGAGCGTAACAGGCTTGATGCTCCCCCTAAAGTGATACCCCTGCCCTTCGGTTCTGTGGATAGGACGGATCATCAATATGACCATACCCGGTATGTAGCACATGGCGAGTTACACCGAATGTGGGTCAGGAAGGACGGGCAAAAGTTTATAGGTCAATCGGCTATGCCGCAGCCCATAAAGTTGACATATCAGGTGAATTTTTGGGCACGTTTGCTAAAGGATTTGGACATTATAATGTCTCAGATAGTTAAACAGTTGAGGGCAAATGAAATATATTTGATGACGCAATATGCTATGCCTGAAGGTGTTCTAAAGATGCACGTAACTCTTGAGGGGATTAAGAGCTTATCCAATCTGGAACCTGAAGCCGGCCAGCGGGTCCTGCGCCGTGGCTTTACGTTTAACGTGGACGGGTGGATACCTATGCCGCCTGTCGAATATGGCATCGTCGAAACGGTCACTGTTGACATCGACGATATTACAACGAGCAGGAGCTTGGACAGTGGTACTGTCACTACTGCCGAAGTGGAAACGCCCGACTGGGCACAGGAGGTTGGTTTATGATTATCGTATCGCCTGGCATTTATGGCGTGGAGCGTTCCTATGCAGCGTATGCGCCGGCAATCTCCACAAGCGTCTTAGCCATCGTGTCGTCGGCAAGCAAAGGTCCGGTGAATACTCCGACGATGATTACGGACATCAACTCGTTAATCAGCACTTTCGGCACACCTTCCATTAACCATTATGGAGTGTTAGCCGCAGTGGAGTATCTGAAACGAGGGAGGCAGTGTTTGTTTATCCGTGTTGCCACGTATGATGTTACCGCAGATAACGTCATACGAAATGAGGCAGACAGTGCAGATGCATGTGCTGTTGAAGCTACATCCAGTGGCAGCTGGGGCAACAGCATCTCTGTCGTGGTCGGAGCTGGCCGTGATGCCAACACCTACAAGATTACGGTCAAGTATGGTGGCTACACTGTGGAGACGTTTGACCTTCTGCGAGTAGGGACTGCAAACGTCGAACACCAGAATTACTGGGCTACCCGCATCAATGGGGTGAGCAATTATATCATCTTGACCGACATAGATGATACTCAGACTACTCTCAAGACCAGCACTACAGCTATTCAGCTTGAAGATGGGGAGGATGGTGCCCCGACAGACGTATCAGACGTTGTTGGTGTAGCTGGATCCCCGCCGGCTGTTCCTACGACAGGAATGCAGCATCTGCGTAATACTGAGAGATGGCAGATTAATATGATGGCGGTTCCTGGACGCACGGATGCGGCTATTGTAGCTGAGTTGCTTTCTATAGCCGAAGAACGTGCTGATTGCCTTGCCATTATTGACCCTCCGTATGGCTATTCCGTGCAACAGGTCGTGGACTGGCATAACGGCAGTTTTGAGGGCATGACGTTGGATTCGTCCTATGCGGCTCTCTACTGGCCGTGGTTGCAGGTGTATGATGCATATAGTCAAAGCAATATATGGGTGCCTCCGAGTGGGCATGTGGCGGCAGCTATGGCATATACCGATTATGTAGCTGATCCGTGGTATGCCCCTGCTGGTCAGAGTCGTGGTCAGCTGTTTAATATTATCGAGCTTGAGCATTCTCCGACTCAAGGTGAACGTGATTACATGTACGCCAACGGCAACGCTGTTAATCCGATAGTTGCCTTCTTACGCCAGAGTCCGATGATCTGGGGGCAGAGAACCCTGCACCGTCAGGCAGACCCTACTGACAGGATACATGTACGCAGGATGCTCAACTATCTCAAGACCCGTGTTCTTGCAGGTGCGAAGGTTTGTATCTTTGAGCCCAACGACGAGACCACGTGGGCTGTGTTCCGTCAGGTAGCGGAGTCGGTGTGTGCCGAAATCGCCGGTCGTCGTGGCCTAGACGCCTATCAGGTCATCTGTGACGAGACCACTAACCCCGAAACTTTGCGTGAACGCAATGAGATGCATGCGAACATTCTGATTGCCCCAACGCATTGTGCGGAAATGATTTCGGTTGAGTTCTCGATTGTTGCCAGTGCCGCAAGCTTTAACGAGTTTGTGGTTGGAAGTACTGTCTGATAACTGGAGAGCTTTGTGTACATGCTTCCTGATTTACACAAAAGACGATCCCTGCTAAAAGCTGTTAATTGTGACCTATCTGTAGAACAGTGGGAAGCAATTAAGAGAGGGCAGAACGGCAGGTGTGCGATGTGCGGAAAGGCGGTTCAACTGACTAAAGATTGTGTCATTCCAGTTAGCCGTGGCGGGGCTTATACCGCCAGCAATGTGCAAGGATTATGTAGATCCTGCAATTCGAGGAAAAAGGATAGGTTGCTCTCTGAAATGATGGCAGCCACGTTTTAAGGAGTACTACCATCGACTATATTAGCGCCGATCATATTGCGAAAGCTGGAGGTAGGTACGAGCCGCAACGTACCAACAATTTCACTGTGGTTATTTCGCCTCCTCAGGGTATGGGAGCGGCAAACGGTGACGCTAATGCTAATAAGCTTATCAAGTTCAGTCTTGACTCTTTCCCGATGCCCACAGAGGAAAATGCCGAGATTAAGCTCCCGTACGGCAACGAGTTCCGTTATGTTGCCGGGATGACAACTTTCTCGGATGAAACTCTGGTCATCAAGGACTTTTGTGATATAGCAACGTCCTCGATGGTGGACAAATGGCGTCGTGCTGTGTATGATCCCGACACCGGTGAAATCGGTTTGGCGAAGAACTACAAGTGCGACGGCGAGGTCTGGATGTTCGGACCTGGTGGCATTCAGCAGTTTTGCCGTAAGTGGAAGCTTTGGGGCGTATGGCCTAAGTCCGTAAAGTTCGGCGAAGGCAAGATGGGCGATGCTACGGACAACAAAATCACCATCGTCCTCAAAGTTGACAAGATCACGTTCCTTGGACAGCAGGGCGCAACAAACGCCTAAGCTTAACACTTTTAATGAGGGGTAAATTATGAGTACGTTTGGTATGAATGGTTCGTCCGGTTCGCCGATTGATGCCTTTGTAGAGGAAGTAGCACTGCCGAGTAAGGGTGTGCTTTATGAAGGCAAAATGCCAGACGGCAAGGTTAAGATTCGGCCCCTGACCACGGCCGAGGAGAAAATTCTTCTCGGCCAAGGTCAGGATCGGCTGACCTTGTTCGATAAGGCTCTCGAGCAGTGTTTGATTAATCTGCCGATTCCTTACAATGAGCTTCTTATTGGCGACAAGCTGTTCTTGTTCTTCTTCCTTCGGGGCATAACCTGGGGTTTTGAGTATTCCCCCACGTTCCGTTGCTCGGAGTGTCGGAAGGATTTCAGGCACACTTTGAAAGTGCCTGATGACCTTCGTATCCGTCAACTGAATGAGGCGGACGATAAGGAGCCTTTCACGGTGGTTCTGCCGAAGTGTAAGAAGACTGTCCAGCTTCGCCTTCTTCGTATCTATGACGAGAAGGAGATAGAGGCTCGTGTCAAGGAAGACATTAAACGAGGACTATCAGGTATCGGAGACCCGTCGTATATCCACACCCTTTCGATGTATATTGTTTCAATCGACGGGCAAGAGGCTTCCGCTATCGAAGCTTTTAACTTCTGTTCACATATGCATAGTATGGACAGTGCTGCTGTTAGGACAGAAATTGAGAAGCACGACTGTGGCGGCGACTTCATGCTCCGACTTACTTGCCCTCATTGTGGAGCCAGGATTGAGCAGATGCTCCCGTTCGAGACCGACTTTTTTCGTCCAAGCCCTTCCAGAGTATGAGGGTAAATACGTAAAAGCCGGGGACTCGGCTGGAGCTATTCTTGAAGCCCAAGTCCTGCTTTCCAAGATGGTATATATCAGCATAGATGTTTCTGACAGACTTAGCGTACCTGCTCGTCGTAAAGCGGTTCACGTTGTTGAAGGCGTGTTGAAGGATGAGCAGGAGGTGATGGATAAATCCATGCGGGCAGACAACTCTGGATCACCGTTTTAATGGCAATAACCCTGTCTGAATATTATTTTGACTTTGTCACTCGTTTCAGAGATGAGACGAGTGGCAAAGCCATGTCCGTACTGGATATGCTGAAGCGGGCTTTCCATAAGACGTATGATGAAATCGAAGCCAAGTCTATAAGTAAGCAGTTTCAGAAGGTGGCTGATGCGGCAGGCAAGCCTGAGATGCTGACGGAACTGGGGAAGTTCAGCTATGCTCTTAAGAATATGGGGAAGTCCAATGCTGAAATCAGCATGATAACCGAGAACCTGCTGAAGAAAAACAATCTGACCGAGTTCTCTACTGTTGTGGGTAAGCTTGATGCCTCTAAGGTTAAGGAGGTGGAATCGGCATTAAAAAATGTAGCCACAGCCTTAGATGTGGGCAAACTGAATGCAGACTTTGAATCTTTGAAGGTGGGGTTAAACAGCCTGGATTTGGGAACGCAAGAAACCCGATCACTTTTTAATTCGCTATATCACGTAATGAGTGAAGGCGGCATTAATATGGAGGCATTACAATCATCTATTGATATGCTGTCTGGCGATTTATCTGCAATGAATCCAGAACAACTTAAACGCCTCAGTGTATCGGCGACACAGTCCGCTGCTTCAATAAACGAAATGGTTGGCAAATTAAAGGAGGCAAAATATGCGGCAGGCACTCCTGAATCCGCCGCAAAAATAGAAGTTGAAATTCAAAAATTATTGGGGCTTAGGGACAAAATCGGCGGGGCTGGCAAGCAGATTTCTGAATCGTTGGGGAAGGTTAATATCTTTCAAGGAATTCTGACAGCCTCGGATCCTAAAGTTTTCTTGTCAGAGATGACCAAATTGGGGCAGAAGAGTACCCTCGCCATCAGCGGCGTGGAAAATGAGATAATGCAGAAGTTGACGGATTCGCCTGAGATGTTTGCAGGAATGGGTGAAGAGGGTCAGCGGGCTTTAGCTGCGATGATCCAAGGCTACGGGATGAAGTTCTCAGCCGAGCAAAAAGCCGTAATGGATAAGCTTATTGCCGATTTTGATAAAGGTTTGTTGACTGGCGAGGAGAAAGCAAAAGCAGAGGCTTATAAAGCAATGCAGGCAATGACTGCGGAGGGCGCTGCGGGGAAAGCTAAAGCCGCTGGAGAGTCTGCCGCACCCGCCGTGCCTGCTGGAAGATCGCCGATTGATAAGCTGGGAAGCTCCCTCAAATATTTGGGTACTACGCTTGCCCCGTTCAGGATGATAACTGAGGTTCTGGCACCTTTGGGAGATCTGATTAGATCAAGTATTATGCCAGCGTTAGTTCCTCTGTCTTTTGCCCTGATGAACATCGGGCATGATTTAATGCCTGCAGTGATAACTATAATCAGAGCATTAACTTCAGTGCTTTTATCTTTAGCTCCGGTATTAACAGTCATAGCTAAAGTTATTGCTTGGGTTGTCACGGCTCTCGACGAGTTGGGCATTCTTAAGCCACTAATAGCCACCATATTAACTATAGGTGTGGCGTTACATCTTATGTCTATAAAAACGATATTTTTGTCGCAAGCAATGATTGGGCTTAGGGCGGCACTTACACTTATTGCTCAGCACCCGGTTATTCTTGTAATTGCTTTGTTGGTTGCAGGGCTTGTTCTTCTTCATAAATGGTGTCCAAAATTAGCTACAGGTATTGCGATAGTTGGCGTGGCTTTATGGGCTATATCCAAGCATCCAGTAATAACGGCAATCAGTTTGGTGGTTTTGGGTTTTGTTGCTTTGTATAAGGCATGTCCACCTCTTGCTATAGCGATAGCCGTGATTGGTGCGGCGTTATGGGGCTTGGCGGCTAACCCTGTAGTAACCGCTATTGCTTTGATTGTTGTGGCTGTGGCTGGTTTGATATATGGCATCATTAAATTGGTAGGATGGCTTAACAGGTTGGGGGTTTTCAGTGCGATATTTTCTGTCCTTTTTGCACCAATAAAAATAGTAATAGGATTAATTAAATCTGTGTGGGGATGGTTAGGCAAAGTAACTGGGTTAGGTTCAGGGTTAAAGTTGGCTTTGGTTGCGATATTTGCTCCAGTTATAATTCCCATTATAGCTATTGTGAAAGGTGTCAAAGCGTTATGGGAGTGGTTCGGCAAATTGGGCAAGATGGGTGAAGTATTAAAAACAGCCTTCTTGATATTGCTCGGACCAATAGGGGCAATAATTGCTGGTGTACGTCTTGCAATTAAACTTGTCGGGTGGCTTTTCGGCAGGAAAAAGAAAGCAGAGGCTCCCGTTGAGAAATCCCCTAAAGCAGAGGCTCCCGTTGAGAAGTCCCCTAAAGCAGAGGCTCCCGTTGAGAAGTCCCCTAAAGCAAAAGCCTCACACGAAGCTATTCAAGAAAAACGAAGACTTGAGCTGATACAACGGGGTGAATTGGAAAAAGAAACACCTACAACGCCGGAAACAGCCGCACCGTCAACTACCTCCTCAGCAGCACCGGCTGTGCCTCCTTCTCAGACAACCAAAGGGTTGCTATCAGGAATATTAGGTTCTGCCTTCTCTGCAACACCTTTTGGTTTAATGAAAAATATGTTGACGAAACAGACTGCCTTAGCTCAAGCTGGCCAGACCAACCAGCAGATAACGAATAAATTCTTGAAGGATGTCAGGGATACTGTGCAGGAATGGAGAGCGTCTTCTGAAGACCCGTCGATTGATCGCCTGGCTTCGTTTAATAGGAGGGCATAGAAATGCAGTGGAATGCCCCGTTAGTGACCCTCACCAACCGAGGGAATAAATTTCAAATGCTGATGGGCGAGAGTGTAAAAATCTCGTACGACAATGGCATTAGCCAGGCTTCGTCAACTAGGGGAATGTCGCACCCTCCATATATTCAGTGGAAAGAAGCTGGCGAAATGCAACCAATAGATATATCTGTATATCTCGCAGCTGGGGGTAGTGAACGTGCGTCTTTTACTCAACCATCATGTGAAACGGCAGATGAGTTGCTTGCTTTAATAGAGAAAATTCACGATCTTGCAATGCCAGATGTTAAAAATGATATGGCGACTTTGACGACATCAAAACTTGAAATCGGTAGCGCAAGCGGGACTTCCTGGCTGGTCAGGAATGTGGTGCTTAAAACCATAAGCGTGGAATTGGAGGGTCCTTGGGAAATTAACACCGGTAAACCTTTGGTGGCAAAGCTTTCAATGACTTTTCTTCAGACATGCACCGGCGTGTTAGGGGATGCTAATGCGGGCAAAATTGATATCAAGAAACTACCGAGAAAAAATTGGTCTTTCTCAAATCCTTGGGGTTAGGAGTTAGTAGATGAGTGATACAGGAGAATATGGTAGTCCTGCGGGAAATGACAAAAGACCTGACCCGAATGACAGGTTTGCCCTTACCCGTATTTATGTCGATGACAGTGTGTCTCCTGGCACAAGGAGATTCGGCAGATGGGTCGAGCCAGCTATTGATATGACGGACTACGATCAGTATATTGTAACTGAGGTTGACATAATGCGTCCAGACCTTATCGCATATAAAACTCTTGGGGATGAGAGATTGTGGTGGGCGATAATGCTTGTAAACAGCATCCGTGCACCTCTGCGTATAGTGGCTGTCGGGTCAGAGACTGTACTCACGCCTGGTTTGATTTTGAAAATCCCCAAGCTCCATAATATCGTGGCTGCGATTAAGGGGACGGCGTAATGTTTATAGTCCCAATGGTGGAATTCAGATGGAAGGGTAAGGTTCTAACCAAAGAATCCTCTTTAATGTCTTTGACCTACACTGAAGGGGTGACGGGCAGCGCTACGTATTCGTTAAAAGTTCAATCTCATTGGGCTTTGTGGAATAATTTGATAAGGGATAAGGGTAAGACTCCCGGAGATTTGCGATGGGGGCAAATGATAGATGGCGTACCTTTTTGGAGTGTTTGGCACTCGGTGGTAGCCAACTCTCCGGATTTTGAATATTGGCCGACTTTGGTGTATGCAAATATTTCAGGCACATGCGCTGGCATCACCCTTAACGAACAGTGCTCTGAAAAAGCTTACAGTAAGATGACGATTTCTGATATCGTTTCAGAGATAGCACAACGGCATAAACTTGAACCCGACGTAACCCCCACCAAAGGAAAATATTCTTTTTATCAAGGGGCTTTTTCTGATACAGACTTCATATCTAATACTCTGATGAAATACGCTGTGTCTCAAGACGGGCGTACCGATTTTCAATTCTACGTGAAAGATGGCAAAAAGTTGGTGTTCAAAGTACCAAGCTTGAAAGTAGAAAAGAAGATTGTGTTTATGACGCCTGATAGTGATGCCATAACTGCAACAGGGGTTAAGCTTTTTAGTAAGCGGATAAATGTCCCGTCGATGAGGAGCTGGTATACCAAATTACGATGTATCGACTTGTGGGAAAAAGAGGTCATAAAATCGGAAGCTAAAGACGGGAAAAATAAAATACCTAAACTTGGCAAAACACCGCCTGAACCCCCGGCTAACCCTTCAGATATCTATATTGTTACATCGCCACCCACAGAAATGTTCAGAAGATCAGATATAGATAATGCGGCAGAATCTTTGTGGGGAAGAAATTGTCGTTCTTTTTTTGTTGTCAAAGTGGAGACACTTTTTATCCCCAATATCGAACCTGGCGTGGTGGCGCATTTGAAAATGGCTGCCGTGAATGGTGTGGAACACCCGTTGACCGGCAAATACCTTATAACACAAGTCACCCACAAAATTAGGACGGAGAGGTTTTATTCGGTTCTGTGGCTTGAGAGGAGGGAGACGAATTGAACCTGGGCGGAATATATAGGGCTACAGTGGTAGACAATGACGACACTCATTATAACGATGACCGTAACGTTGGGAGGATCAAGATTAAAGCTCCCCAGATTTATGGTGATTTGAATGAGGATGAAATGCCTTGGGCTTGGCCGTGTTTCCTTCTTGCCGGCATCGAGAAGGTCGGAGAGATACGTTTGCCGAGAAAAGAATCACAGGTGTGGATAATGTTTGATTCCTGCGACATCCATCATCCTGTATGGATAGGTGGTTGTCACGGAAAAGAAGAGGTTCCGGATGAAGCTAAAGAGGATGATAATGACCATAAGTACCCAGACATATTTCTGGTTAAGCCGTTTGCTGGGGATTCGTATATTCGCATATCCACATCTGAATCTGAAGAAGATAGTAGGATAGAAATAAAATGTGGGGATTCCCTGTTGTATATGGATACGATAAATAAAGAAATCGGGATAACCACAACCGATTGGAACGTGAAAATCGTCAGCGACTCAGGTAATCTGACATTGACCGGCAATGATGTTAAGCTGTCAGGTTCGACTTTGAATATGGAGTTTACGGGCGATAGTTCAATCACTTGTGGTCAGGAAACGGAAGTCACTGACGAGAACGGAATTGTTAATTCTGAATGGTCTGGAACATTTACACTTACCGGGCAAGGTGAGATGAAATTGATTTCAGAGGGCGCTGTTCAATGCTCAGCCCCGTCCACCAGCGGGTTTGAGAAACATTGAGTGTTGTCCTCTAGGAGGAATTGATTAATGACAACCAGATGGAAAACCCCGTCCCTTCCATGGGCGGGTACACTGGACGACTTTTTCAGCGTTAAGGATGACATTGAGGTTTTGAGAACCAGCATCACATTTATTTTGCTTACCAGCTATGGCGAGAGGGTGATGCTTCCGACTTTTGGCTCCACTTTGTCGAGAGTGTTATTTGAGCCAAACAATACCTATACGGTGGACAGCTTAAAAGCATCTATTGTTGAGGCTATCAGAGCGTGGGACGATCGTATAGAAGTGATTGAAGTTAGTGCGACGAGCTTTAATGAGCAGTTGGACGTAGCTGTAACTTTCCGTAGCACGAAAGACCCGACGGCAACAACTCAGACGGTAATGTTGCCGGTTAAACTTTCGTCGATTACCCATAACGATTAAGGAGTGTTCTGATGGTTCAGAAGCCGGCAATTAATTACACGAATGTGACTTATGAATCTATTCAAGCCGCAATAAAAGCTTGGATACAGGCTAAGTTTCCTGATACATGGTCGGATATGTACGAGAGTTCGATGGGCCAGGTTTGGGTTGAGGCAGTGGCTTATGCTTTTGACCAGTTGAACTTTGGGCTTAATTATGCGGCTAACGAGGTGTATCTTCCTTCGGCACGTGACCGCCAAAGCGTTATGGATATCGGGAAAGCTGTGGGTTATCAGATGCGGACAGCCACCGCCGCTTCTGTTAAATGCGCGGTATCTATAGCTTCGGTTCAGGCCAAGGATGTTGTTATTCCTCCTGGCGTTACGTTGACCGCAACATCTGGTGTCACTTTCAGGACGCTTGAACAGTGGTATATTCCAGCAGGCTCCCTCTCTGCCGAGATTTACATGTCGGAAGGTGTTGCCCATTCAGACAGCTTTACTTCTGATGGTTCGTCCTTCCAGAAATTCAAATTGACCACCAACGAGGTTGTTCACGGCTCGATAACCGCAAGCGTATCTGGTACGGAGTGGACGAAGGTTGATGGTTTGATAATGGCTGATTCCGCTACTCAGGCATATGAAATCGAGTATGACGTTGACGATTATGGGTACGTCAAGTTCGGTGACGGAACAAACGGCATCGTGCCAGCTATGGGTGAACCTATAACTGTAAATTACAGAGTTGGCGGCGGGCTGGCAGGCAATGTGGCGGTAGGAGAGATTAACCAGGTCGACAATAATAACTGTTATTTACGTGATATTCTACCTACAACGTATGTGGCGGTTACGTTTTATAATTCCGAAAGAGGTACAGGTGGTCTTGAGGCCGAGACGGTAGAACATGCGAAGATGGGAATACCTCACTGGACAAAGGCTGCTGGCAGGGCGGTGACGATTAATGACTTCAACATTCTGGCAGTTCAGTTCAATGACCCTACGTATGGCAGCCCGGCGTTCGCCAGTGCAAAACTCAAATACATCATCCCTGAGTATAACATCGTTCAGATGTTTTTGTGGGCAAGAGATAACGGAGGGAACATTGTTGTTCCCAGCTCCGGTCTCAAAGATGCCATATTTGCGTATTTTATGAACGATGGAACAAATTCAGTAAGGGTTGCGTGTACGGAGATGGAGGTGGAGGACGGTGGCATATTGAAAATCGACGTTAATGCCGAACTGACTGTCGATAGTGATTACTCCATAGCCACCGTCGAGGGCGACGTATCGACGGCCTTGAACAGCTTTTTCGACAGTACCGACGTTATACCTGGCTATGATATACGCCTCAGCCACGTCTACAGAATCATTCAGGATGTATCGGGAGTTCTGCATACTCTCATCGTCAACGTTACGGCACACAGGGAGACCTCTGAGGTGCTGGCTGGAACATCGGGCACATTCGACCTGCCGCCAGGACAACCCATAGCCCCCGGCTCTGTTGTGATTGCCGACGATTCAAACACTCTGACGGACGATAAAGATGGAAACCTGGTTGGTGATGGCTCTGGCACTATTGACTATGATACAGGAGCATACAGCTTTACTCTCACAGCTCCATCTGGAGACATCGTTGCTACGTATGGCATTATTGAAATGTACCAGAGAGGGAAGGCTGAACAGACGCTGGACGGGACAACCGAAACCATAAAAGGCGTTCTTCAGTATCCGCCGGTCATCCCGATAGACCCAGTATCTGGGGCTAATGGTATAGCTTTTGCTGTTGCTGACCGTGTTGTGGTAGATGATGGCAATGGCAATCTGGTCGGCGACGTTAATCCGTTGGGTGTGAACCGCATAGATTACGATACAGGGGCGTATGAGTTCACCCTGTCCACATTGCCGGCCAACGGTTCTATTTTGTACTCGACGTATAAACAGCTTCTCAGGGTAAATGCCGAAGATATTCCCATTGATGCCTCCGATATGCCGGTAAAGGGTACGTGGACGTTCTCCTCTTCTAGCTGAGATCGTTATGAGCTATTCGTTCTACGAATTGCTGCCTGCAATAATTAAGCTCAGAGACGCTATATCCTCTGGGCAGGAAAGTGACACCCTGCTCCAGAAGATTTTTTACATGCTTGACCAGGAGGCTGATTGGGCTGACGGCAAGATCAACACCATCTATGACCTTATTGACCCCAACGACTGTCCGGAAGAGTATCTTCCTATGCTTGCCACGTTGGTCGATTTCCCTTTGCAGGGCGGTTGGACTGAAGATAAGAAGCGGATGGCAATACTGGGTGCGGTCAAGCTTTATTGCAGAAAGGGTGTTGTTGCGAGTTGGCGGGCTGTCCTCGCTATGTTCGGGCACCCCGAGATGGATATTCAGGAACTTTATAAAAATGAAATCCATCCCGTCGACGGCTACTCGACCGAGAAAGACTATTTCGATTTCCCTGCCGCCAGAATTGATTTGACGGAATACGGCTCTACGATACTGCCGCCGGATACCGATCCCGTTTGGCAGGGTATTGAATTAATGCGCCCGATACATGTTCTTGTCCGTAGAGATTTGGTTAAAGATGAAACCCAAGATGCCATATCCGCTTCGGACTCCACCGAGGCTGGCTCTTTCTCCAAAATAACAGATTGTGCCGGCATGTTATCCGATGGGGATGTCACCCTTCCTGGCGAAGAGTGTCAGGTGGGCTTGCAGATTTCCTCATACGCCTGCACTAACTTCTCTTGTGAAGCTACCAGTTGTGAAACCTTTTGTGAAGGGTCGTGTGAGAGCATTTGCGAAACTGAATGCGAAACCTCATGCCAGATCGGTTGCGAGAACGTGTGCCAGACGTTTTGTGAAGGAGAATGTGAAAGTTTTTGTGAGGGTACATGTACGGTTTCATGCCAGGTGTGGTGCCAGCTATATTGCCAACAAAATTGTCAATATAAGGTGCAGTCTACATGAGCAAGGTTTTAGGTTTCTTTGATGTAGCGTATGTGATTAATCTCGATCACCGACCAGACAGAATGGAAAATGTGACTAGAGAGATGCAGAAAGTGGGCATAGATTTTGTGAGGGTGCCGGGTGTGGAATATGTCGGCGACGGCAAAGATTTGCCTGATGCCCCCGGCTATGAAACGCCGGACAAGAAATGCAGGGCTTTGGGTTGCAGTCTTGGGCACAGGCGGGCGGTGCAGATGGCTAAGGCTTCAGGAGCATCAAACTGCCTGATTTTTGAGGATGATGTAACTTTCATCCAGGGATTTGCGAAAGAGGCTTCTGCCGCCTTGAGGGAGTTAAGATGGGTGGATTGGGAATTGTTCTATTTTTACAGCGACCCTCACCTTGTCCCTCCATTATCTGTCGGGATAACTGAACATTTGCGGATTCTTCCTGGAACTTGTTGCTGCCATGCGTATGCACTTAACAAGAGGGCGATTGATTATTTTTTGGGGGAGTTCAATCCTCCTTATAATGGGATGATTGTCGATTATTTCACCAAGAGTGCTCCACTTGTTAAAGTGGCCACGAAAGTAAATCTTGCTTTTCAGGCGAGTGGATTCTCTGATATCAAACATGAGTATGTGGTCAATAGTCCTGGCAAACCTCATGTGTGCGTTAAAACGAAAGAAGAATACGAGGCGTTGATTAAAGCATGAGTGATACTGGGTTTTATTTTTATAATCTGCTGCCTTGGATTGTCAGACTGAACGACCAGATTGCCGCAGGGTCTGATACTAATACTACGTTACAGGGCATATTTTCGATATTAGACCTTCAGGCGGATTGGGCTGATGAAGAGGTTCTCGGTATATACAACTTGATGAACGCTGAGGTGTGTGACGCCGAGTTCCTTCTTTATCTGTCAGCCACTCTGGGCACCGCTGTCACCACAGATATCTCGCCAATTTTCCGCCGTTGGTTTGTACGCAATCTTGTGAAATTTCATAAGATAAAAGGCACCCACATGTCGTGGGATAAGCAGTGGTTATGGCTAACTGAGAACGCTTACGGGGCAACTGAGCTATGGAAGGGGCAAATTCATGAGGTGGGCGACTATGAGCAGTCAGAAGATCCTAACCATCAGTTAAATTCGGCGAGGTTTGACGTTTATAGTTCTGATGGTTCAACGTATCTTGTTCCCTCTGAAGCTCAGCTATATGTCAATAAAATAGATGACCTTAGACCTGTACATGTTCTCCTTCGTTATTGGTATTTGGCTGGCGGAATTGATGATTATTTTGCCCCTGTGCTTGAAGAGCCAATATTTAATGCTCAGGCTAATTTTGAAGACTCGGCTCAGAACTTGTCCGATTATGTGACCACAAGAGTGGTATGTATTGGCTCTTCGGTGGTTTGTCAGAGTGGTTGTGAAAGTTTATGTGAAGATTGGTGTCAAACGGGTTGTGAAACCATATGCGAACACTTCTGCGAGATAGATAGTTGCCAGATAAGATGCATGTTTTCTAGCGAGGGCAACCAGCAGTGCCAGACAACGTGTATGATTTTAACCGAACCGGCATGCCAAACAAGTTGTGTATTCTCAGCTGTAATGAATCAAATATGTTATGCCAGTTGCCAATTGGCAATTCAACCTTGGTGTCATACGAGTTGCGTAGGTGCACTTGAGCCCTTCTGCCAGACATCCTGTACGGTTTGTAATTGTGAAAGTTATGCTTTTTGCCAGACATCATGTATTGGTTTAACTCAAGCTGCATGCCAAACAATGAATATGATGTCAGTTGGTCCTTACCCAAGACCTCCTTGGTGGCCACCGGCGAATGAAAGTATCCCCGATTGGCTTTGGAATCGTCCTGGTGGTGATCCCTGTCTTACTTCTCAAACATTGACAATACGACCGCCGTGGTTTCCACCACCGGGTGACCCTTGTTTCACTTCTCAAACATTTCCTCCTCTACCCCCAACGTCCCCATGTCCTACACATTGTGAATTCGTCTTTGAAGGCGGTGGTGTAATTTGGTCTCCCACAGGTCGATTTTATTGTTATAATGATCCGTTTGGTGACAGTCCCACACCTGTACCGCATATTTTTGGTGGAGACGGCTATATAGAAATGCGGTATAATGGAATTCTTAAAGGACTATCCGTAACAACCAATTTTACAAATCATTTTAGCCCTAAGTTAATTAGCGTCTCGTTTTCGGCTAATAAAGAAGGAACAACTTTAACTGGAGCCCCAACAACTGGGGATATTAGTGTACCTCTTAGTGGTATTTACCACGCTATAAATAATTCAGATGGCACCGCCGTTGTATCAAAAGGCGATCTCATTGGCTTATCAGCAAGTTGCAGATATGAAGGTGGTGGAGCAGGCAGTGTTTGGGGCAATGTTGATGTGACTTTTGATATTGAGGTTACGAGTTAAATGCTCTATAACATTGGTTAAGTTTAAGTGTCCGTTTGGTATAAAAAGGTCTAAGGAGGTTTAGAATGAAGCAGTTGACAGAGGGGTGCTCACTGAGGAACTCAGCCGTCTGTGAGCCGAAAACTTTGGATTTTGAAATCGAGGGGCGTAAGTTTTCCTATGATTGCAATTCAATGAAATTGTTCCAACTCGAAGAGGGAGAGAGCATTACTGGGGCAGATCGTGTACCCCAGTTCCCTTTCACGTCATGGTTTGGCGTTTCTGCAATGGTGCTGGAAGCCACCCACGCCTGCCATAATGCTTGCCGCTATTGCTTTGTTGACCTGAAATACGATGACCATGTCCACACGATGAAGCTGGACACGGCTTTACGGGCTATAACCTACTTTTTCCCCAGACCGGAAAAGGGGTTTAATCCTCGGGTTAAAGCCCCCCATATCGGGTTCTTCGGCGGAGAGCCGTTACTCAACTGGCCACTAATTGATGGGGTGACGGGGTTCTTAAGGGGGTATTGCCACCCTATACGCCCGTCGTTGGGTATGACCACGTCTGCCGTTCTAATGACAGAAGAACGAGCTAAATACCTCACCGATCACGGATATTCCTTTATCGTCTCGTTGGACGGACCCAAAGATATTCATGATGCCTTTCGCCCGCATAAAGATGGAGACGGAACGTATGACAGGGCTATTCAGGGCATTAAATACCTGAACGACGCCGGCACCAGGAACATTACCCTGAGAGGCACGTTCACCGCAGACTGCGTGAGATTGCTGGACAGGGTCGTTCACCTCAACGAACTTTGTGACGTGGGGATGGGCAACTGGGCGTCCGTGGAGCCAGCAGACCTCTCTGAACACGCCTGCGTCAAGGCTGGACCGGGGATGGTGTTCACCCCCGAAACCGTGAGGGCTTTGGAATCTGAATATATGGCGTGTGCCAAATGGTTTGTTGAGAGGGTTAAAAATGGAAAGAAAGTCAGATTTCATCAGCTGTATAAAACGGTGGAGCGATTGCTCTACGGGTTTGCTTCCCCCAATGAGTGTGGGGCTGGCAGGGCATATATTGGTATCGGACCAACAGGTTCTATTCATGCATGCCACAGAGAGAACAACTCCTACATTGGTCACATGGACAAGGGGTGGATTGACGAAGCCCTCCGTGCTAAATGGGTGGATAACAGAGGCATTTACACTAGACCTAAGTGCGTAGCCTGCCCTATACGCTTTGTTTGTGGGAGTGGGTGCAGGGAGTCGTCTCTTGGGGATTCTGGGGATATAACTATACCTAACGTCATTTCTTGCGAGTTTTGGAAGCTGTTTTTCAAGGCTGCGGTATGGGTGGTGTCTGAGGTGGATAAGGCAACATTGATGACTGCCATACCTATGCCTCAAGGGTTGTGCCGACCCAAGATTGGGCAATGTAAAGGCTGTGTAGATAAAGGAGAGCCTGTTGAAGGTAGCCCTGCTCCGTGAGTCCGGAGGCTATGGTGATATAATAACCATGTCCGCTGCCGGGCAGTCAGTAAAAGCCAGGATGGGTGCAGATGTCCATGTTGAGGCGTTTGTACCTAAAGATTTCGAGCAGGCGGCAGATCATCTTGTGGGCATTGATTCTGTGGTGGCATTGAACCCTCCGCCAATACATAGTAGGAGAAGACGCGATACTTATTTGGATGTTCATCAGCACCCATATCTCAGAACGGTATTTGAGGCTAAGCCCGATAAGATAGTTGATTTGTTTTGCCCTGGTTTTCTTTATGAAGAGACGACACGTGATGAAATTCTGTACAGCAGGGCACAACTTTTCGCTATGGCTGCCGGCGGTCTTGATGTGTCGAAGGTTGCACCTATTTGGCAAATTGAGCCGTGGGAAGCAGATAATGCAGAGTATATGATGAAAACTCTGAAGCTGGAGGATGGGTTTATAGGTGTTGCTTTGCGAGGGACATGCAGTTGCAGAACTTTTCCTGCGGATAAGTGCCAGGAGCTTTTGATGGGGATAAAGAAAATGGGGTTTCAGATAGGGCTTTTGGATTGCGTACATCCTAAATATTCTTTACCCTCTGGCTCTGTAAGGATAGTCGGGTTTGATATTCCGACCGTGGCGGCCATACTAACTAAAGCGAGGTTGCTGATCACCGTAGATACAGGAATGTTGCATTTAAGTCAGGCAGTGGGCACGAAATTTATAACAATTTTCGGTCCCACGACAACTGCTATAGTAAATACTTATGATAACTGTGTGGGTAAAGTTGTAAATCCGGGAACCAAATGCTCTGTACCATGCAATTACAGAAGGATGCTTGGGTGGAACAGTGAAGTTTGTAGGAAGACGGGGTGCGATAGAATGTTATCGGTTGAGGTGCAGCAGGTGCTTTCAACCTTTAAGGAGGCATTATGAGTTGCATGATATGCGTTTTCTCATATGAACGTTATGGACATTTGAAATTGTGCCTTCATTATCTTTCTAAGGCTATAGAGGGTATGGATTTCAAAGTAGTGGTTATGGATGATGGGAGCAAAGACGAGCGTATTCCTGGAATGTTGCACCAAAAGGTGGTGTCCAATGAAATAGCCAGATTTATGACCAGTACTAATCCACGAACAGAGGATACCCAATCAAATAAAGCCGCCCGTATTGGGCTTCAGCGTCAGGCTGCGGTTGAGTATTTTCTTACTATCGGGACAGAACCGTATCTTTTTCTCATGGATGATGATATCATTCTAGGCAAAGGTGTTATACAGGAGGCCGTAGCTGATTTCGAGATGATGAGGAATATAACGGACGCTAATCCTGGAGGGTTGTCGCTTCACGCAATGTTTGCCCATGATGGTTATAGATATTTTGGTCAGAATATTTTTTGCGAATGTAGATTCTCTGGCGAAGCCAATATGCTTCTGAGCAGGGACGGGCTACAGAAAACAGGGAACAAATTTAACGACCAGAAAAGTGGATTTGGGGATACGCAAATTAAAGCTATACGGGATGCTGGCTTGAGATATTACACCCGCGTTCGTCCTCCTTATGCTGTTCAACATATAGGGATAGGGCTTGGCGGTTCAGTTATTCATGCGGGGGTTGTTCGTCAGCCGAAATGGACATGCCACCCATATAGACATCTCTTCAAAGAAGACCAGGGCAAGCTTGTGTGTGTGCCGGGCTTTAACATAATCAGATACACGGAGCTTCTGGGGCAGGTGGATCCTTCTCAGGCTCCTTTGGTTTATCTTGATAGGATTAAGGAGTTATCCAATGGAAGCGAGTAAATTCTTTGAGCATGTCTCTGAGCCGAAAGGTGCTTTCCGTTTAGAGGCAGTAGGCAAGGGCGGTGAACGGAAAGTGTTGGTTGACATCAATAATTTGATAGTCAAAAATTTTGCCACCCAGTGCTCATATCTCCTGGCAGGCGATGGGCTGAACGACAGATATATTAACCGTATAGGTTATGGTGTGGGCACGTCTGAGCCTTCGGTAGACGATTATGAGCTTACACGGTATGTACCTTATGGCGAGGAAGAGGGGGATCCGTATATCGCTGTGGCTACTGTGGACGATGTTCAGTTCCCCACGACGTACAGCGTGAGGTTCCGGGCGACGGTGGAGGCTCCCGATTTTAACGGCGTGGAGTGGAGTGAAGCTGGGCTTATGACAGCTAACACTAGTCCTTATTTAATGTCTAGAGTAACTTTCCCGCCGCAGATGAAGTCCGAGTATTGGTCTTGGACGGCTGCGTGGACGATATATTGGATCCCAGCATAAGGAGTGAAAAATGAAGGGTTTAGTTGAAATTCAGAAAATGAACAGGGACGGTGAGGTTGTTGATGAACGGAAGATAACTAATCTGGTGGTTTCAGGAGCATACGTCAATCTAGCCCGCCTGCTGGCAGGTCCGGAGCATAATCTTAACCGTGAAATCACCCAGATGCAGTTTGGGACGGGAAGCATGTCGCCGGCAATCACCGACACTCGTCTTCAGCTACCAATTACCCCCGTTAAGACGATTCAGTCGGTGGACATATTTTATGCAGAGTTTTCAGTAAGCTTCAGGGCATTCTTGCTTGCAGAAGAAGGCAATGGGTTCTCTATATCGGAAGCTGGGCTGATAACCGATTCAAGAGTCCTGATTGCTAGATGCGGGTTCTCCGGTTTAGAGAAGACTTCAGACTATATTCTAGGGTTTACCTGGACTATTGTAACTGGCGAGTTCGATTACTAAAAAATATTTCTTGACAGTGGCCTTTTAAGACTGTATACTAGAGATGTGGTTGATGCTCACTGTCAAATGAAAAATTTCCGAGTGGCGCAAAAGACCTTTCTTAGCAGAGTGTCAACCACCTTTGTGCCACTCGGTTTTTTAAGGAGAGTCGGATATGAATATGAAGAGAGAAATACCAGCACATGTTGGTACACCTGAGATCTGGTTTAATCACCATGATCACACAACTGAAGAAATGAAAAAGCTATTAAGCAAAAGAAAAATAGATCCATTTCGATCGTGCAGAGTAACTCGTGACATGCCGATAGATAGGATATTTTATCGCAGGACTCTTCTGATTGTCCCGCACCTCGCCGGTATATGGAGAACCTCGTGGCGGGATCCAGAGGTTCGAGAAGCGATGGAGCGGAGCCTTGCTCTGGTCGGCGACCAAATAGGTGTTACGGACATCCACATCTATAGCAAGGGTCCGAAGTTCGCTTTCACTTGGAAGGTGAATGGCACTACATACAGGACTAGGGTTATGCCCAATACAGTCCAGTATGACAGGAAGATAGAAACCAAGAAGCCGATAAAAGCTTAAAATTTGGCGAGGTTTAACGCCCCGTCCGGTATAATGCTTTTACGGAGAACAATAATTTCAGTAAGGAGAATTGAAATGGGTGCACCTGAATTGAAGGCTTTCGATGATGCGAGAACGGAAATCGAAACTTTGGCTATCCGTTCATTTGAGTGTGAACCATCAAAACTTGAACTGGCGACAGAGGTGTCGTCAACTGCGACGACTTTGACCATCGCTGGTGTAAGGGGCAGGGATGTTCAGCCTGCCAAAATGAGTAACCATCTAGTTCTTCGGCGAGTCGAAAAATTTATGGGCATCAGCCCATCACTAATCAAAGAGTTTTACGACGACAAAGACCTTTTGAGAGCGATTTTCAAACACACACTGTCTCACAGAGATAATGACCAAGTGCGGTTCATTTGCCGTGGAAACGAGGTTATCGACATAACCGACACTCAAAAGCCGTTTGTGTCTCCATTAACGTCGTTTGACATGGTGGCCGACATTTTGGGAAAGAACATCTTCGGCATCTCACGTTGCGGTGTCGGGTACGGGACTGACGGCTTCGAGGCTGAGTTTGTGACTCAGGTGAACAACGCCCCGAAGAAAGACAAGGGCGACCTGTCTTATGCCGGCATCTATTTCCATAGCGATGGAGAGATGTTGGTTGAACCTTTCGTGTACCGTCTTGTCTGTAGCAACGGGGCTATTCGCAGGTCATCTGTGATGCGGCTGTATGATAGCACCGAGAGCTACATGAAGTCTCTTGGTTCGGCTGTGTCGGTTGAGGTCGTGGAGAGCCAGAAGATGCTCGAGAGGTTTATCAAGAGTGCAGAGATTCCCGTAACCGACCCTGTTCGGCTTATTACGGCTGAGGGCAGACGTAGCGGGCTGCCTGACCACGCAGTTCGAGGGTTCATTGAGTCAGTTCCTGCTATGGGCAGGGATGTAACTATGTATGATGTCGTCAATATGTTCACTTCAGCGGCCAATGAGCAGAATTCGAGGACTGCCAGAATGAAGCTGCAAAAGGCAGGTGGCGGACTGACAAATGATTCTGACCATTATAATCATTGTGTGGAATGCGGTCAGTTGCTTTATGTAAAACATCACAATTAAGGCGTTTAGACGTACGGCGGGAATTCCCGTCCCTTTTGAAAACTTTACCAGAAGAGGGGTAAACGATGAAAACTAATTTGTCTCCTGAAACCATTACCGAAATGTATACGCAATTCGAGGCTATGATGTGGTCATATACGGAGAAAGCGTGGACGGCTGTCCGTAAACCTTGCTATTATAGTAAGGAAGACCTCTTTCAGGAAGCGAACATCATATTCATGGAAGCGGTGAAGAAGTACATGCCCTCAAAGGGCTCGTTCTCCACCCTTCTTTCTCGCAAGCTGCATAATCGGTTTGCGTGGATTGTGGTGAAAAGTTACGGATATAATGATCTCAATCCCGCCGAATTGACTGGACAGGAGGTAGAAATTAGGGGGCGCACGTCCCCTGAATACTCAAAGGAAATAACCATAGAGGATATTAACCTTGTGGGCAGTATTTCTGCTGAGGCTAGGGAGTTAATTAATCTCGTGCTCTCTCCTCCGACTGACCTGCTCGAAATGATGCTCCAGCATGAGGCGAAGGCGGATGCTGAGGTTACAAAAACAGGCAACCGTGCAAAGGCAACGCAAAAACATCGGCTGAGTCCAGTGTTGAGAGAATATATGGGGCTTACGCCTCGTCAGTATACGCATTTACGTAAAGAGATTCTCGCAAAAGTGGCTGTGTGAAACTTGGCGAGGTTTAATATCTCGTCCGGTATAATGCTCTTGGAGGAAATATGAAAGCCGAAGAGAGACAGGGCATTTATTCCACTTTGAGAGATAGGGTCAAAATTGACCAAATCCACCTCACAAAAGAATGTTCCGAGCATCCGGAATTGTTTGCCTTGGTATGCGATCTCATTGTTAATACTGAGGTTGAGCTTAGTTTAGCCGAGCGTGAATTGAGCCGTGTAAAGGGTACGGCTCTGCTACGGGCACTCAAATCGGTGCAAAGCACTGGGTGCAAATCAGCAGAACGTTCCAAAGTGCTTCAAGCGATTACAGATGAAGATCCAGATGTGCTTGTGGCAGAGGATATTGTTTTGACTATAAAAACCGAACTCAGCAAATATCATCGTCTTTATGAGGTGTTCAGGGCGCGTAAGGACATGTTAACAGAGGTTAGCCGTCGTGATATGGATACCGTATTTCAAGATCGTTGGCAGAAAAGGAGGGTAGAACAATGACCGAACCAGAAAGAATAGGTTACAACATCGGAATTTTGGTTGCCGAGAAATTGCCAGATAAATACATGGTGAGCAAAGACAGGTTTATCCTGGCGGCAAAAGAACTAGAATGCAAAATGGCAGGGGATGGACAGCTACCGAGTGAGTATAACTGCAATCGTTTATTAGGTACAAATGTAAAGGCTACCCAATATTTCAAAGGTATGGAAGACGGTATCGCTGAGGTGTGGAAAAGGAAATCCGATGCTGCCAAGCAAAAAAAACCTACTGTTTGAGTTGGAAGAACCTAAAGACGGAGCGACCGAAGAGCCAAAGAAGGAAGTTAAGAAGCGGAAGCCGAAAGTGGCAGAGCTGCCGCCTAACACTCCTGAAGGCATAACGGAAGAGTGTGTCAAGTGTTTAGCTTATCCTTGCTGCAATTCCCCTTTCATGAATCCTTATGGTAAAAATGAGCTGGGGGTAGTTTTGGTAGGGGATTGTCCTAGTGCCGAGGATGACAGACGTGGCAGGCCATTTATGGGGAATGACGGGGAAGAGTTGTCGCTTATTTTACGGTCAATGGGTCTCGATGTGGGCAGGGACTTCCTGCGGCTTAATGTAATGCAGTGTTTTCCTGCTAACGGGGAATTCAAGAAAGTTTCGGCGAATAAATGTAAGCATCGTTGGCATAAACAAATATTAGACTCGAAACCTCAACTCATAATAATGCTGGGTGGCGATGCCTGGAAGTTGGTGGGCGACCCGCCATTACCTCTTAGCGGACATCCTCCAAACATCACAAGTGTCAGAGGACGGGTATTTCCTTTACGGCAATATGGGTGTTGGGGTTTAGCTACGTTGCATCCGCGAGAAATATTCAAATCTTTAGATAATAAACGTGATCCTAATTTGCATAAAGAGATTACGGATTTGGTGACAAAAGACTTATGGCGAGGTTTTGAACATCTTGGAAAACCCTTGCCGGAACTTCCTAACCCAAAAGACTATATGGTTATGCGGACAGTAGAAGAAGTTCTGAACTTAGAAAAAGCGTTGTTTGACGACGATAGGCCTGTTAGTGTCGATTATGAAACTAATCAGGCTGACCCTTATGGACCTAATCCTCCTCAGATTCTATTTCTTTCTGTGGCGATAATGGGGGCAGAACATTTTTCTTTTATTATACCTCTTGACCACAAAGAGCATACGTGGTTGCCTGAAGAACGTCTTGAGGTTGTTCGAATTATTACACGGATAATGAGCAAAGAGAAAAAAAAGATTGTCCAGAACGTTAGTTTTGAGATGATGTGGACGGAGATCTATTTTGGTGTCCCGTTTGAAAATTACATATATGATACAATGTTGGGTGCCCATGTTATCGATAGCCGTAAAGGAACGACAAGCCTGGCTTTTCAGGTATTTGAACTTAATGGAGACAAATATAAGGAAAAAGTTGACAGGCTGAACCTTGCTGATACGTCACTTGAAGTTGCGGCAGAATACGGGGGGTTGGATGCCCGATATCCTTTAATGCTGACTCAGGCACATGAACAAAAAATGGAGGCCGAGCCTTTTATTAAGGAGGGGTATAAACTTTGTCATGATTCAATCCGAACACTTACTGAAATGGAAATGACCGGCATTCGTGCTGATCGGGAGGCTTTGCAGGAGCTTAAAGAGGATTGTGCCAAAGAAATTCAGGCTATCGAAGAATGGGTTTATGGCTCTGAGCCCTTTCAAAAATATATATCTTTAACAGGAAAAACCCCCAATTTCGCGCATGTGTGTGTCAATAAGGTTTTGTTCGACATAATGAACCTCCCAAAATCGAAACGTACAACCAGAGCTGGAAATCCTGAAGTCGGGCAGGACGCTCTAGCTGAAATGGCAAATGAGATGAAGCCAGACACATTTGAGTGGGAGCTGGTTAAAAAGATTGCCAGAGGTTCACGCCTTACCAAACTGATGTCTAATTTTATTCAACGGTTTGAAGCATCTATCCACCCAGATGGCCGGTTTCATCCTGGTTTTCTAATGCATGTTGTGGAAACATACCGTAGTAGTTCGACGAATCCGAGTTTTCATAACCTGCCAAAACATGACCCCTATACGTTGAAGTTCAGGAAAGTGATAGCCGCTGATCCAGGGTATTTGCTCGTTTCTGGCGACTTTTCAGCGGCAGAAGTGCGGTGTCTTGCGATGAGAAGCAAAGACCCCACGCTGGTGAAATACATGAAAACCGGCTATGACATGCATAAAGAATGGGCTGCAAAAGGGTTAAAGTTGCCTCTTGACCAGATTAAAAAGGAACTGAGGCAGATATTCAAGAATAAGCTCGTTTTTCCTTGGTATTACGGGGCGACGGTAGGCACAGTGTTGCGGGGCTTAAGGGATGGGGCGGTCGAGTTATCAGATATTTCAGGAATGGCTACTGAGATTCAACGCCTTCGCACCATAACCTACGAGGAAGTTTTGCAGATGGAGAAGTTGTTTTGGCGGGAGTTTGCGGGTGTGCACAAGTGGCAAAAAAAGGTGTGGACAGAATACAAAGCTACCGGATATGCTGAGCTGGCTTCGGGGTTTAGACGACGAGGTCCACTTGAGTATAACGAATTGATTTCTACGGTTATTCAGGGTCCTACTTTCCATATAGTTCTAAAAGGGTTATGCGAGACCCGTAATCGATTGGTGGACGAAAAGCTTAAAGCTAAGCCCGTTATAGAGGTTCATGACGATGGTTTGTTTCTCGTTCCCGAGGATGAAGTATCTAAATTTTTAAGTATTGCTGATGAAGAATTTACGAAAAAGCGGTACGATTGGCAGGGGGATGTGCCTATGAACGTGAAATGGGGAAAGGGTAAAAATTGGTATGAAATGGAAGATATTGAACTTTCTTGAGAAGTTTAACCTGTCGCCCGGTATAATACCTATGAAAGGAAAATTTGTATGCACAGCTTTTTACTTGGGCTACTTTTAGTTATTGGGCTGGTCGTCGCAGTCCTGATAGTTGCAGTGGTTGTCTATATTTTGGCAAAGGCTGTAACTGCGGGCATACTGTCGGCGACCAGATATTACAAACAAAAGGACGAGAGTAAACGTCCGTCTCATTTTTGAAAAGGAGAGAAGTATGGCAATTCCGTCAAATCAGAACAGGCGTCCAGGTTTCGACCCGGCAAGAAGGGCAGAAGCTTTCAAGGCAGCAACAGAGAGGAGCAAACATCCAGGCGGCAACAGGAAAACGTATGTTGATGCCGCAGCCCTCGAGCGTGCCGGCATCCGAAAGTTTCAGGCGAAGGTTGGCCCAAACTTCCTTCGTGTGATTCCGTGGTCGAAAGACCCCAACGAGGTGTGGTTCATGGAAATTGGTGTTCACTACGATGAAGGGCTTAATAACGACAATTTCCTTTGTCCGAGGGTCACTAACCATATGCCATGCCCTGTTTGCGAAGAGTTTCAACGCATCCATGCTGAGGGCGGCGACAAAGATGCCACACGGTCATATCGTGTAACCACACGATATCTGGCGTATGTTGTAAACGCTAAGAATGAGGAAACCCTTAGCGAAGGTGTGCACCTCTACGACTTCCCGCCAACCGTTTTTCAGGGAATTATGGACGCATCTACAAACCAGAGAACTGGTGACATTGTGTTCATAGATACCCCTAATGATGGAAAAGTCGTCAGCTTCGTCCGCACTGGCACAAGCATGAAAGACACCAGATATTCTGCGTTCAAGCTCGAAGATGAGACGACTAGGCTTGGCGCTGAGTTCTTCGATGTGCCGGAGATCTCAGATTTCCTTATCCTCGCCCAGTACGACGAGATAAAGGCAGCGATGGACGGCACTGCCCCGCCAGCAGAAAATTCTTTCGACGATGACCCTGAAGAGTCAATTGATGATGCTGAAACCGCTATGGTGGATGAGGGCTTTGGCGAAACCGTAGAGGAGTCGCAGGAGCTGGCAGAACCCGAAACTGAGACGGAAACTGCCTCTAAACCAAAAGTTGCCATAAAGCCACTCTTGCGTCCAGGCGTTAAGCCTACATCGGCAGCATCTCAGATGGTTGAGAGGGCACATAAGAACATCGAGACCGCCCGCAAACATCGCATGCAGAAATAGGAGTGCTTTGTGAGAAGAAAAGCTGTTTCGCTTGATCTGGCGGAAGAGACCGAAGATGACGTTGTTCTTCAGCTTTTGAAGCTTCCGAATGTAGTGTCATGGTTAAGCACGGGATGCACTGTCCTAGATTTGTCTCTTTCGGGTAAACTGCCCGGCGGGTTCCCTGCCGGGCGAGTTTCCCAAATCTACGGGCAGACCTCGACGGGCAAAAGTGTAATGGTGCAAGAACCTTTGGGATCAGCTCAACGGCAGGGCGGCAAGGCTTTCTTTGCCGATTCTGAGTTTTCGTTGGATATCGACCGAGCTATGGCTATTCACGGCATTTCCGTTGACCCTAACCGGTGGAACTATTTTTGCCCCAAATCCGCCGAGCAACTTTTTGACGTGTATATCGAGTCTATTTTGAATGGTCGTGATTCCTTCCCGGAGAGCGAAATCAAGGTACTCAAGAAAAATGGTATTTACGACCTACTGCCTGATGGTCCACTGCCGCAACATGGCCCACCGTGTGCCGTAGCAGTGGACTCGCTCTCCGCTCTTTCTGATGAGGCAGAGATAGATCATAAGCTGGCAGACCCAATGGCTCGAGCGACAAAAGCCAAAGTGTTGAGTCGTGCGTTCAGGAAATACACCTACCCGGTCAGCCGCAAGAACTTGGCTTTGATTATGGTTGACCAGGTACGGTTTAAGCCTGATGCTCTTGGTAATCCAGAGACCACATCTGGCGGGCAGGCTCCTGGGTTTTACTCCAGCGTCCGTTTACGGCTTTCTGAAGCTGGTGGCCGTGAGGATAAAGCTGAACGGTGGATAAAAGATACACGTGGCAGAATCATAGGTGAGAGGTTCGGGTTTTTTGTAAAGAAAAACAAGGTTGCAATGCCCTTTGAAAAAGGGTATTACAGATATCTGTTCGGCTATGGGGTTGATGATATTGGCACAAGCCTCGAGTGGCTACGCCCTATGGGGGAAAGTGATCCCGCTAATGAGCTTAAGAAGAAGTTCTGGACAGGTTCTCATTTCTCTCTCGGCGGCAAGAAAGTAAACGGTATAGATAACGCTATTAAGATGGTAGAAGGTGAGGGGTTTGAGGTTGAACTCACGAAAGCTGTGCAGGAAGTATGGGATTTCACGCACCCAAAATTGGACCGCAAAGCAAGAATTAGATTGGAAAAAGAAGAGCCGTGCACCGAATAATCCTCGGAAATGTGCTTGACGAGCTTCAAAAGCTACCGAGTGAGAGCGTTCATTGTATTCTCACATCTCCGCCTTATTATGGGCTTAGATCGTATGGTACACCGTCTCAAATTTGGGGTGGCAATCCCGTATGTGAGCACGATTTCAGCATCGAGACTCCCCCGCCAAGGGAGAGGAACGAGGACGATGTCGTGAACCCCGACACGTTGCAAAACGCCAATCGTGGTGCTTGTTATGATGCGGAAGAGAACAGTGGACGATTTTGCTCTAAGTGTGGTGCTTGGTTCGGTCATTTGGGGCTTGAGCCAAACCCTATCATGTATATCGAGCACATGACAGAAATTCTTGTTGAGGCGAAACGGGTGCTCCGTAACGACGGCACTTTCTGGCTTAACATCGGCGACTCCTACGTAGGCGGCAAAGGCCAGAGTGGGACGAGAGGTGCTGAATATCAGGAAGCCAGAAACGATTCTGGCGAAAGCATAAACCAAGGGTATCAAACGCTTGGGGGTCCCGTACTTACTCGCCCAACTGATAATATGGTTATGCTTCGAGAAATGCGGATGAAGCCAAAAGATTTGATGGGTATTCCGTGGATGCTGGCTTTTGCTTTACGGGATACCGGATGGTGGCTTAGGCAGGACATTATTTGGGCTAAAAAGAACTGCATGCCTGAGAGTGTTAAAGATCGTTGTACTCGTAGTCATGAATATGTTTTCTTGCTTACCAAGTCGGAACAATATTATTACGACTGGTATGCCATTAGAGAGCCAGCAGCATATGATGGCAGGAAAGATGAAATGTTCAAAGGTGCGGTAAAGAGCTATGATGGCGTTATGCCTGGTGGTAAGCCTCACACTTTTGCCCAAGCAGGCCATCCGAGATGGAACAAAGATGAGAATGGTGAGAGGTATCGGAATAAGCGAGATGTGTGGTTTTTATCTTTACAGCCGTTTAAGGAAGCCCATTTTGCTACATTCCCTCCAGATTTAATCCGTCCAATGATTCTCGCTGGCACTTCTCAATACGGGGCTTGCTCAACTTGCGGTGCACCGTGGGAAAGATGTTTCGAGGACAATATTGTGGGGGATAGACTAGCTGATGGCTCGTTGCGGAAAAGTAAAGCTTCTCGTCGGGCACAAACTCCTGGCAGTGAGATAAATGGCGAAACATCCGCATTTAATTCAGGTACATGGAATGAGCCGAAATCAACGGGTTGGCGGCCAACGTGTTCGTGTGAGAAGAATGATCCTGTGCCGTGTAAAGTAATGGATATTTTTAACGGTTCTGGCACTTCTGGAATAGTGTGTTTGCAAGAAAGCCGTGAATATATCGGAATCGAATTGAAGCCTGAATATGTGGAGATGAGTGAACGACGATTAGACGCGGAGGCAAAACGCCTCAAATTTCTCCCCAAACAGGCAACTCTGTTTTAAGTTAAATGTCGAAAAATTAGGAGTGGCACGTGTATACCTTGACCCAAGGTAACGCTTTGGTCGAGCTTCAAAAGCTCCCATCTAACAGCGTTCACTGTGTCATAACTTCTCCGCCATATTATGGTCTTAGAAATTATAATACTCCTCCTCAGACATGGGGGGAATGGAGTGGGCATCTTGGAATGGAGCCGACACCAGATCTTTTTGTTGAGCATCTCGTAGAGGTGTTCCGTGAGGTCAAGCGTGTCTTGACAGCCGATGGCACTTTATGGGTGGTGATTGGCGACACGTATCACGGGTCGTGGGGCAATTACGGCAACCGTCCTGAGTTGGACGGCAAAACCCTGAACCAAAGAGAAAAGAACTGTGAAGCATATTCCCGTCGTGGTACGGCAGACCATAGGGAACGTCCACCGTCATCTTTCAAAATCGACGGGTTGAAACCAAAAGATTTGATGGGCGTCCCCTGGAAATTGGCTTTTGCTCTTAGAGATGATGGTTGGTGGTTGCGTCAGGATATTATATGGGCAAAGACTTCCTGCATGCCCGAGAGTGTACGGGATAGGTGCACCCGCAGCCACGAATATGTGTTCCTTTTCAGCAAGTCCTCACAGTATTACTACGATTGGTTTGCTATCCGTGAACCTGTGGCTGATGTCAGCATGGAACGTGTGAAATACGGTTGGGATTGCGATAGGCCGTCGACCAAGAACAACGCATTCCAGACGGGTGACGGTTTACACTTTGAGGTGATGGGTGATAGATGGACTAATTCTGCGGGCAGGAACAAGCGTGACGTGTGGTTCGTGGGTCCGAAACCTTTCAAGGGTGCACACTTTGCCACTTTCCCCGTTGAGTTGATTCGTCCGATGATTAAGGCTGGCTGCCCTGAAAAGGTGTGCAGCACGTGTGGAAAATCATGGGAGAGGCGGGTGGAAATGAGGCGCCCGCCGGCGGACGTGTATACGAAGAGCAAACGCCCGCTTGAAATATGTGCCTTTAGCATTAAAGGTGCTCCTGATAGAGCTTGCGGGCAGAAGTATCAGGACTGGATAAATGCCAACCCTCCTGATGACCGGTTGGAGCCAACCTGTGATTGCAATGCCGAAACCAAGTGCGGCACGGTGCTTGACCCCTTTAATGGGTCTGCTACTACAGGCGTTGTCGCTATGCAGGAGAAACGTGATTATATCGGCATCGAGCTGAACCCAGAATATGTGGTGATGAGTAAAAATCGTTTAGAGAAAGAAGAGCAAAGGTTGTCTCATTTACCTAAACAAAATCTGCTATTCGGAGAAACTGATGGGTGATAATTCTGTAAAAGATTTGTTTGGGGATAAAGAACAGATAGCCATAGGGAGAATGAAAGCATTCGAGCCCTCTGAGGGTTACCATCTGGCTTTCAGCGGGGGCAAGGATAGCATTGTCCTTCTCCATCTGGCTAAACGAGCAGGTATAAAATATGACGCACATTTTAATGTTACCAGTGTCGACCCTCCGGAGTTGATGCGGTTCATCAAGAAAGAATACCCAGAGGTTAAATGGGATAAGCCTGCGATGACGATGTTTCAGATTATCCGCCAACGGGCTTTCCCTACGAGCAAATGCCGTGTGTGTTGTGAGATACTTAAAGAGCGTGGAGGTGAAGGTAGACGGATATTGACGGGCATTCGCTGGGCTGAATCTCGTAAACGTAGCCTACGTAAGCCGGAGAAGTTTCCAAAAGCGGGGGACGGGGCGGCATGGGTAGAGCATTGCCGGACAGGTAAAGGTACAACCTATGTGCATCCGATTATCGACTGGTCAGATGAAGAAGTATGGCAATATATTCGCAACTATAAAGTGCCATATTGCTGCCTATACGATGAGGGTTGGAAACGAATGGGGTGCATAATGTGTCCTCAGGGTCGTCCTGCTAAGATGCGAAAAGAGGCTGCCAGGTGGCCACATGCTGCGGCAGCATACCAACGGGCTTTTCGATATCTGTGGGAATCAAAACATGAAGAACGTCCTTTTTATCAAAAATTTAAGGACGGTGATGATATGTTCGATTGGTGGTTAGAGAGAGGTAGATGGGCTAAGAAAGAAATGGAGGATTATGATGGAGAAGAATTGTTCGACGACGAACCAGACGGAACAGGAGATTATTCTTCGGCAGACGGGCGAGATGGCGGCGATGAAATATCTGAACAGGTTGACGGATGAGGAGCTAAAAGAAGGCCTCAACGTATGGAAAGAATACTGTATACGTAAAAAGCTTTTATGGGCTTTCATTTGCGGGTTTGTTTTAGGCATCATTTTCGCGTCTATGCCGTATGTTATACGTTAAATGAGGGGTGCAGGGTGCACAATCTTGAGAACTTTAATATTGACCTCGAAGCCGTATTCAAGAAATACGGAATAGATTACCAGCTTACGGGAGCTAACATAAGCCAGAAATGCGTCGGGGTTTGCTGCCCCTTCTGCGGGGACAGGAACTACCACATGGGGGTATTTAAGACCACCAAACGGTTTACCTGCTGGAAATGCAACGAGACCGGTAGCCTCTATGAGCTTCTCAAGGAGACGAACAATATAACGTGGAAAGAGTTTCTGACCATAGTAGCGAAACGCCCATCTCAACGCCCGACTGAGGCTATAGCCAATATTCTTCACAAGAAAGATAAAATTGAGCACGACGTTTTTACTATCTATAATAAAATGCCCAATGGATGTATTCCTATAACTGAAAACGTGGTTAGGCGTCATACGCTGCTTAGCGAGTTCATGAACAAACGAAATCTGAGCTTAGAGCAGGCTAAGATGTTCGGTGCACACTACGCTACGGCGGGTGAGATGGCTTGCAGGTTCTGCTTTCCCATTTTCGGCAAAACCATATTTCCAAACAAACCTCTGCCTTGGCAAAAGATGGTTTCATACCAGGGTAGGGACATTTCGGGGCAGGCGATTGCCAGATATAAGGGACCTCACAACTCTTGCGTGTCCTCGATTTTGTATGTGGTGGGAGATTACTCGAAGCGTTTGGTGCTTGTTGAAGGCGTTCTTGACGCATGGCGGATGGGCGAAGGAGTTGCGGCTACTTTTTCTGCACAACTTTCTGACGATCAGATAAATCTACTTATCGCAATGAAACCAGAGCAGGTTGTTCTGGCATGGGATGCGGATGCCTATACGAAAGCACTTAAAATGGCAAATAATATTGCACCGTTTTTGCCCTCAGTCCGGGTCGCTAAACTTCCTGTCTGGGTCAACGGGAAGAAAGCTGACCCGGACTTTTTGGGCAAAGAAGCTATGGAAGCTATCATTTCAGAAGCCAAATTAATTTAAGGAGAACAATGATGGGTGATATTACGGTGGACGCTGTTTTTTTCAAGCTCAATTCAAAAACACGGCTATGGGAAAAAGGTATTGCCGGGACCAAAATGTTCGGGTGGAACAACCGTGATGAAAAATGGTTCGTCACTACCTATAGTAAAATAGGTCCTAACTCTGAACGGCGGGAAATACGGTTTGACGTTTTTCAAGACGCTGTTAATGCTTTTATGGAGGTCGTGGTATGAGTTTGGAGTACGGCCAGATTTTCAAGGACAAAGAGCCTAGATGGTTGAGATGCCCAGCGTGTGGCGGTAGTGGCAAGAAGCCGGCATCTGACCCGATGTTGTGGACACTGCTTCTTTCTCATATTGATATCTCAAAACAGGACAGGGCTTTGATAGCCCAGGGCATCTGCCTCGCCTGTAAAGGGAAAGGGCAGATATTGATTGGCAACAATTCCGGATGGATTAAACGGGTTTTACGAAAGATATTTTGATGCGGTTCTTTACTGAACAACAGATTAACGAGGCTGCATGTTGGGCTGCGGGCATTGTGCATTCGCATTTCCCCAAAATGGATTACAAAGACCTTATTCAGCAGGCATGGATGGAAGCTATAATCTGCGACGAGAAGTTTGTCGATAACCATTCTGCTGCACCTTCAACGTGGCTGCATCGGACGTTGTGGGGCAAACTGATGAACTATGCTGTAAAATGCCGAAAACAAAACCATCAAGATTTTTCTTATGCTGAAAATATGCCCAGCAGCAAATTAGAGAAAATGAACGACGAAACTCCAGATGTTATGCAGTTAGCAAATCAGATACTTTCACCTGTGGCAATAGATGCTTTATCAGCTATTGCTATAGAGAAAATTAAATGGTCTGAATGGCGAAAGCTGCGGCATATTGATGCTAGAAGTGCTTATCAAGTTAAGAAAGAAATAAAAAGGGCTATGGAGTGGGTTATTGAGGAGATCAATTCCAAACCGAAAGCTAATTCGAGAGCGTCAATGCATCGCCCTCCTTGTTTTGGCAAGCTGTGGTCGTCTATTGCTAATGAGTGTAAAGTGTGCCCCGTACGGATTGGGTGCCTTGCGGCGGACAACAAAACCTTTGAACTTACCAAATTTCAGGTTGACGTTTTGCAAGGTATAGGTTCGCTTTCCATAACTGTGAAGGAGTTGTCAAAAAAACTAAAAACTAAAAACCGAAGAGTTTATTACACGTTATGCCGTTTAAGAGAATTGGGTTTTGTGGTGAGCGATGGGCATGCAAGAGGGGTTTATAAATTAAATGAAAACACCAAAAGAAGTGAAAGTAACATTGTCAGCTGATGTGGCTAAAGCCCTGGCAGAAGGTCGTCCTGTGATTTTGCGGCTTTGTGCTCTGGCGGAATTTTCAGTAGATCCTGCTGTAAAGGCCGGTAAACTGAAGGTTGCGGCGGCGGAATCGACGTATAAGACGGTGAAACAAAAGGTGAAGGCCGCCCCTCGTCAAATCAATTTTGGGCATCTCCGTATCATTGACGCATGGAATGGTCATCCGTATATGGAGAAATTAGAGAATATGGATCAAAACAGAAAGAGAAACAAACTAGCTCCTACGACAGGTTGCCCCAATGATTTGCTCATCCTTATTGACACGGCTATCGGAATATCCACGCCTCAGAAAGTGATTGACAGCATAGATTGTTATTTTGCGAAATGCTCGATAGGGGCGAATATCGGTAAAAAAAACAACATCCCTACGGATTTTAGCTTTGCGAGTTTGAACACGTTTTTATCGGCGTTTATCGCCCGCAGAAAGTCATACATGTTCGGATGGTGGGAAAAGGATGAAAATACCCGTGTTCAGGCACCTCCCGTTGAAGATAAGCACCCCGAACAGACGAAAGCGGTGGCTGACGCTTTTGCTGAAGAATTTCTTGACCGCCCAGCCTACGATTTGAAAAATCCGTCCAAGGAGTATTGGACATTCCTGTCTGTTGCTGGGCGAATCCGTTCATCCCTCAAAGGTGCACATCAAATGTGGTCGTTTGAGAAACTTCTTAAGTTGGTTCTTAAGTGTGTTGCAGAGGAGCACAGAGATGGTTCTCTCGTTTATCCTGGCACGTTAATCAACGATAGGCTATGGAAAATATCTTTGCCTCAGTATTTGAGCAGCACCAATGTGAGATTGTCTTTACCGTCGTTGGGAGCAATCGAAAAAAAGATACCAGAAGAGGAGACGCCCATTGGTGGATAATGTATTTTCAACCCATGTTCAAGACTGTGCCATTCGTTTAATGATAACGGACACCGAATTCCTCAAGCTAATTTATGGCAATCTGTTTCCTGAGATGATGACCTCTGAGGTTGCGGAGACCGCTGTCCGTGTATGCTGTGACTATTTCGCTAATTTTAAGTGTTCTCCAAATCAGCATTTTCAGGAAGAGTTTGACCGCCTGACATCTTCTTTGCCGGAAGAAAAACGTGAGCGTTATCGAGAGTATGGAGCACGGGTGATGGAGATGCCCAAGCCCGACAGCAGATATATCTCGAAACGTATCAACGAATATATTAAGGCTAGAGAGTTCAGTTCGGCTCTTGAGGAAGCGGCCAGTTTTGTGGAAAAAGGTGAGTTTGACAGGGCTTCCCATAGAATGCATTTGGCGATGAAAGCAGGGATCGATAGAGAGAACGTCGGACTCGATTATACGAGGGACGAGAGCACACTCAGGAGCCGCAGGTCGCCGGACGAAACGTTGATGCCTTTCGGCATTGAGTGGTTCGACTCCAAGCTGTCTGGAATGCACAGAGGTCAGTTGGTGACGCTTATCGGGTCGTACAAGGGGTCCAAGTCGTGGATGCTCTGCCATTTTGCAAGAATAGGGTTGACGCATGGCAAGAACGTGGTATACCTCTCGCACGAAAACAGTGAAGAGGAATTCGCACGGCGGTTCGACATGATGTTCAACGCCTTCGTCTCAACCCCTGAACCAAAGGAAATATTTTATTCCTATCCTGACGGTGATGAGCGTTCGTATGAGATCAAACGTGAAGCTGTGCCTGAGTTGCGTGACACCATCTACAATGATGAAAAGGTGCTCCGCAAGCGAAGGTATGTGGAACGTATGGGAGGCAGAAGCCGGCTTTTTGTGAAGAAATATCCTATGGCTACCTGTTCTGTGTTTGAGGCAGAAAGGTATATGGATTATCTTGAAAGATACCACAACGTCACAACAGACATTCTGATAACTGACTATGCTGACATTATGAAACCTACAGACAACCGAATGGACACCCGAGACCGTTTGAACGATACCTATATTCACCTGAAGAGGATAGCTGATGAGCGTAATATTCTTGTAATAACAGCATCTCAATGCAAGCGTGAGGCGATTAATGCAAAAACATTGAGCATTAAAGACTTTGCTGAAGACATCCGAAAAGCCGCAAATGTCGATATTGCACTCGGCATAACGTCCACCCCGCAGCTTAAAGAAGCTGAAGCTGCGACCGTGCAAGTGCTTGCCCACCGCTCGGAAGAGCAGGGTTTGGCGGCTATTGTGGGTCAGAAACTGGATACGGGTGGCGTGGTTTTGTGGTCGATGCCAGCTGCCGGCAACAGGACGCCCGGCGCTTCCTCTAATGTGGATGATGACTAATGGATTCTGAGGATTATAAAGGGCTTACCGACGCCGAGATGAACCAGGTGTTCGACTGGTCGGGGCTTAAAAGCAACCCCCTGCACCACCAAAAGGTGGTGGCTACGTGGGCTATGGCTGAAGGTTTGGATCGCCTGATGCTTTGGATGGGTGTTGGGGTGGGTAAAACCTACACCTCACTCATTCTATCAGAATTATGGGTATGTAATAGGATACTTGTCCTCTGCCCGCCATCGGTTGTACCGGCGTGGATAGAGCAGGTAAAAATGCATACCGACAGATCCATTTACGTGATAGATGGACCAGCTTATCTACGATGGGAGGAATTTTACACCTCCGATGAGAATGTTATAATCTTGCCCTACGACGGCCTCAAGTATGTATTTGGGGACATCAAAGATGTTAAACGCTGGTCAAAAGGTGAGCTGAGGGACGCCCAGGGCTTTGTCCTGGATGATAAACGCCTGCTTGCCGTCAAAGAGTTGGGATTCGACTGTGTGATAATGGACGAAATCCACCACATCAGGAATCCGCAGTCGGTGCAATCGAGGGCGGCAATTAAAGCATCTGGGGAGATAAAACATGCAATAGGGATGACCGGCACACCGATAGCCAATGACGCCGCCGACCTGTGGGCGGCATATTTTGCTGTTGATAGGGGCAAGAGTCTGGGTCCATCGAGGAACGCCTTCATTCACAAATATGGGTATATGGATCCCTGGAAACGCCCACATGTGAGAAAATCCAGTTTGCCGGCGATCAGAAAGCAGGTATCTCCTGTTACGATGCAATACGCAAGGCATGAATGTATCGACCTGCCGCCTGAGACAAGGGAAGTGGTTTCGGTCGAGATGTCGGACAAGCAAACTAAACTCACAAACCAGCTCAGGACAACATTTGCCGCAAACGTGGACAATAAAAAGATAACTGTCGCTAATGCCCTTGTAGCCACAATCAAGCTGGCTCAGGTGGCTAACGGATTTATCCAGGACGAGGACGGGAACGTCGAAGTGTTTAACGAGAATCCTAAGATTGAGATTCTTAAAGAAGTGGTGTCGGAGTTGGAGGAGAAGTGCATCATCTTCCACGCCTTTGAAACAGACGGGCAGCTTATCGAAAAGGCGATGAAAAAGATGGGGATACATAGCAGGTCATTACGTGGAGAGATAACCCATAAACAGAGGGAGAAAGCTCTAAACGATTTCAAAAATGACCCCTCTGTCCGTGTGCTCATCGCCCATCCCCAATGCGGTGGCGAGGGGCTTAATCTTCAGTTTGCAAGCGTGGCAATTTTCTATAGCTGTTGGTATGAAGGAATGCATGTCAGGGAGCAGGCCGAAGGCAGGATAAGCCGCACAGGGCAAACGAAGCCTGTCCTTTTCATCGATATTGTGGCTGAAAGATCTGTTGATGAGGCTATATCTCATAACAGGCAAAGGAAACAGAATACTGCAAAAGCTGTGGTGGATTGGATTAAGAAAAAATGAATAAAGAAAACCTTAAAAAAATCAAACCGCCTGACGAGGTTTAACGCCCCGTCCGGTATAATGCTACTAAAGGAGATTAAATATGGATAATTCGTTTCTATCGACAATGTTGGATCAGGCAGTAGAAATGAAAGAGTCGCGAGGGAAAGGCCGAACAACCTTCAAAATCTCGAGTAAAAAGAATACGCCTATACCGGAGGGAGTCTTTCCGGCATGTGAAATTGTGGTGTTTTATACGCCAGAGGGTAAGCCGAAATCTTGCAGAGCCAAATTTGTCGTGTCTGAGAATTTCAAGCTTTCTCAAACCCACACTTTCCCGTTTTTTTTTGAGGATGACCAAGATGACCAAGATGACCAAGATATTTCACAAAAACTTGAGAGAATTATCAAGAATCAGATTTACCCTATCTTTGCTCTACAGATACTCTCTGCGAATAGCATGATCTCTCTGATGAGCAGAGGGTATTCGTTGCTCGTGGCATCGACACTAGTGGAGAACGTTAGGAAAATGACGGAGCAGATGAATTCACCGTCTCAAATTCTCGATATCCAGGTTATGACGCAGCAAATGTTGATAAAGCATTCTCACCCCGAAATTGAGAAAGATTTCAATGATTTTATGTGTGGAAAGTAAGATGGCTAGTAAGCTTTGCGGGTGGAAGAATTGTTCACAATCCGTACGTGGACAGAACATATTCTGTTCCAAAGAATGCGAAGACGCGGCGCGTATGGACAACCTTAAAAATCCGGTTAAGAAGTCTGAGAAACTGCGGGTATGTTTAAGCTGCGATAAATCTTTTATGTCTACCGGTATAGGGAATCGCCTGTGCCCGTCTTGCTCGTCAAAGAACGAAAATGTTCTTGTATATAGAGTTGCTCCTCTCCGTGAGGATGAAAATTAATCAGATACAGAAGGTGTTTATGCTTTCGCTTTTGACCTTCACCGAGCTGTGTAAGCCAAATCTCAAAAGACCGGCGGATGGCTACCCCCATGCCGTCAAGCCCCATCCATTCTCCCACGCTAATGCCGTGATCTCCAGGATTCATTTCCATTGGAGCCTCAGCAACGGTCAGTGGTTCTGGATGAATGGGCACCCGTTGAACCCTGTGGAAAGGCATGGCATAGGGTTTTTAGGTAGTGACCTCAGATGTTACCGTCTTAATCCCTCCCCCTCCGCATCTCTTCTTGGAAGATCTACTACTCCATCTTCCCCGAAATCTTTTGGAAAGGCGGGTTTTGCTACCCCCCCT
>Ga0209835_1000096_pt1 | contig 61966 bp, 84 predicted proteins | sample LakKivwa52mmetaG_FD_184138 | JGI IMG/M metagenome (GOLD analysis project Ga0209835, IMG submission 184138) | Anoxic lake water microbial communities from Lake Kivu, Rwanda to study Microbial Dark Matter (Phase II) - Lake Kivu water 52m metaG... | ecosystem: Environmental > Aquatic > Freshwater >...
GTATATAACATATATAGCAAATTAGAATCTCATAGTACGGATTTGAATGAGCCGAATTTACTGAAAAGACTTGATGGGAATAGGTTAGATTATGCAGGTAGTATTAAAAGAAAAGGTAAATTCTATTCAGCAAATGAAAGAAGTTTGTTGATTTTCAAAGAGAATATAAAGGATAGGAGACCAAGAACAAAGATAGAATACAGTATAGAGTTTAGCGGTAAGTTGTATGGAATTGAAATGGATGTTGAACCTATCACTGAAATTAGAAAATGGAAGTACAAAGAAGGGATAGCAAATGAGTGAGAAGAAGTATCCTTTGAGTGAACAGCACTACTTAGGATGGATAGCAGAGAAGATACAAGAGTTGTCTAAGAAATTAAATACTTTAGAGACAGAGCTAAAAGCAATTAATACAAAATTAACAACAACTAATAGTACATTAGCGTCAATATCAACATTTACTGAATCAACAGCAACTTACTTAGCAGATGTTGACAGTAATTTACAGAGTATAGTAGATGGAAGTGCAACAATTAAAGTAGATCAGGTATAGGAGGTATAAAATGTTAGAAATAGCGATAGGTGCAGCAGTAGGAGGTTTTGGTAACTATTTATCTAAGTCGTCAGCAGTTAAAGCACAACAAAGAAAAATTCAAGCATATCAAGATTCAATTAGAAGAATGAAGTTGACTAATGCTGATATATCAAAGCAAGTTGATGAAATAGGTGATTTGTATAATACTAAAATGATGGATGAATTAAATACAACAGGAGTAGGACTAGCAATACAAGGCAGTTTAAATCCCGCAAACATCAGAGCGGGTATAGGTTCGAAGATGCTCGGACAGAGAGCAACTGCTATGTTAGAATATCATCAAAGGATGATAGACTACAATAAAAGTTTAGATATGAAGATAGCAGATTCGGAAATGGAAAGACCCGATGATGCAGGTATTGGAGATGTTTTATTAGGTATGCCAAGTGGTGCTATGGTAGGAGCAGAAATAAGCAAGATAACCTCACCTCCTAAAGTAGATATTCCAGATATAAAATTTGGACTTTCAGGTAATCAAAAAGGATTTGGATGGGGCTTTATGGGTATAGGTAAAAATCAAAATGTACAGAAGCATAATTATTATATACCACAAATAAACTTCAATAGGTGATAACTATGGCTAGATGGGAATACAAGAATGAATTTGTACCGATGCTCGAAAAGACAGCAATGTACTTGAGGCAGTTCAACGAGGATAGGAAGAAACTTCAAAAGGAAGAGAATCTAAAAGCATTTGGACAGCAGTTCGGTGAAGCAATCAAAGGAGTGAACGACATTACTCAACTGAGTAAAGCAATGACGGATTGGACACAGAAAGCGTATGCTATGGATATACCTGAAGCAGTGCAGACAGTGAATCAATTTGCTCAGATGAAGAAAGTAGAGTTGGATGAAAGTAAGAGATTGAGAGATTTAGATGAACAATCAAGGTCTCTATTAGAGTTAGCAGGGGATATGAATGTAATACACGAAGGTAAATTAACTCCATTGAAAAATATTGATGTTAGTCGAATATCAAAAGAACAACTACCGAAGTATTTAGAAAATATGATAAAGTTTGGCAAACCTAAAGTAGAAGATGTACCATACTATAATACTGAAACAGGTTTAGGAGCATTTAATCGTTCTTATACAGATGAGTTAGGTAGAAGAGTAGATGCAGGAAGATTTGAGCAAACTCCAGGAACTAACTATTATGATGACTCTAATACTGAAGCAGTAGAACGTGAGCAAGAACCAAAAGAAGTTGCTAAATTGAGATACGAAGCGAGCAGACGATTAGAGGATTATGCTTTCCAAATGCAGAAGCAAGATAGAACAGATGCGAGAGCATATGCACGTTTAGACGCAGCAGAAAAGAGACCATATATGCTTGCATACAACAAAGCAAGAGCGGGAGTTCTTAAAGTAACACCTACAGGGATAGGGGGACAAAGAGTAAGGACTGTAGTAAAACTTGATCCTACTGTATCTTTCGATGATTTTTGGAGTGGAGGTTCAAGATACCTTACCGTTGATGCAGAAACAGGTATGAGAATGGATAATTTAGTTAGTATGGGTATAGGAGCTACTGAATTAGAAAAGCAGACTGAAAGAGACTATAAGGCTTTGATAGATGCATATTTTATAGATAATGTTGATGAAGCAACGAGATTTCGGGATATGTTTAATAAAGGGTATTATAATGCAAGCCCTCATTATATTACTTCGATATTAAATAATGAAAAGAAATTTAAGGATTGGTTAGCAAATAATAAAACAGGTAAACGTCTTCAAACAGTAGCAAGAGAAACCAGAGATAAAGCGATTAAGCAAGCAACTAAAGAAGGTAGAACTTCACCATTTAATACTACAGGCAAACCAGAATTTGGGATAATAGAAGGACAGGGATTGATAAACCCTAATGAAGAACAAAATGAACAAGGTAAGAAGAATTTATCAGAGTTAGGTAAAAAATGAACGAATATGCAAAAGCCTTATATGGATATTTAAAAAGTAGACCCGATCTAAATATAGATATGGATGAGAATGCTTTTTCTCAAAAGATATTAGATAAAAGTTATAGAGATGGACTATATGGATATTTAGGGAGCATAGAAGATTTGAATATAGATATGACTCCCGAACAATTTGAGTACAACTTAGTAGGTAGTCCAGAGAAGGTAAAGCCGAGAGATGCTAAATCTCCTTCTACTTTAGTTACTGCACCGATAGGTATAGGTTCAGGTATGCATGGAAGTTGGATTTCAGGCATAGTAGCTCCTGAAGTACAGAGAATGGGTAAAAAGATAATGTTTGACTTAGGGGAGTTGTGGGAGAAAGATATATCTTTTAGTGATAAAGTCACAGCTATGAAAGCATTAGGATTCAAAGGACTTGTAAGGTCTATGCAGGGAGTAGCTCAACTGTTCTACAAAGGGATACCTGAAGCAATAGATGTAGTCAAAGGGGATAAGAGTGTCAATGAAGCTATAAAAGAATATGCAAAGCATTCAAGTGAAGCTGACAAGCTGATGGATGTATGGAGTTCAGTATACACAGGTTCAAACTATGCAGTTCAAAAGGAATTAGAAGAAAAGTCTTTTCTATTCGGTACGTTGCCAAGTGCTTTCGGACAGGTAGCAGGTACTGTATTGCCTGGGTTGGGAATAGCTAAAGTAGGTGGTAAGGCAGCGGGATTGTTGACTTCAGGTTTGATAGGTATAGGTATGGAATCTTCTGAAATGTTAGGAGAAGCATACGATGAGAATATGGCAACTGAACACTATTGGAAAGTAGCTTTGATGTCTATACCTATTGGTATGGTAGAAGCATTAGGTAATCCAAGTCAAGTTTCGAGGATGTTAGCTAAGACAGTTAAAGAAGGTGGATTGAGAGCGTTAGGTAAAAGACTTGCGGTAGATTGGTGGAAGTTCGGAGCACCTGAAGCAATGGAAGAGTTTATACAGACTGTTGGAGAAAACTTCACGGCAAAGCAATGGTACGACTTTCAAAGGGGGTATATGGATGGAACTTTAGAATCTACTATTGCAGGTTTTATACCTGGTGGAGCTATGGGTTTAGCATTCAGCAGGATAAATAGAGGGGAGCAGAAGCAGCAGTTAGAGACTAACAAGAAACTAATGATAGCTGAAGGTACTATCACACCTCAAGCTAAGTTAGTCGAATATGAAGATGGTTCAATGAAGATAGAAGATGTAGAAGTTGAATCAAAAGATGACTTTAAGAAAGTTGAAGATAGAATAAAGAAGAAGAATCCAAAGGCAAGTGAAGTAGAGGTAAAGAACCAGGCATTTGCAGAGTATCACAATACAAAGCAAGTAGAAAAGAGATTGACTTTAATATCTAATCAAGCGAACGAAGTAAGTCGGGGTATAGCAGAAGATTTGAATGTATTGGTACAGCAAGAGAAAGGACAGGTAGAACCAAGCGGTAATGTAGTACAGGATATATTGAGAAGCGGTGCAGCGTCTTTAGAAAAGAGTTTGTCTGAAGAGAACAAGACTTTAATACCAGGATGGATTGACGATGCAAATGAATTGAGTATGGTAGCAAAGTCTTTAGAAGATGCATTGGTAAAGACGGAAGAGTACAAGAAAGTAGAAGAGCAATTAACTATACCGGAAGAAATATCTCCAGATGTAAGAGCTAAGTTGCTGAATGCTAAAAAAGACTACATTTTGAATAGGATGCTGAATGGGAATCAGAATGTAGAAGGATTGCCTGAATGGAACAGTATAGAGATAGGTATGCCTGCAAAGTTGGATGTAGACTTGTCAGGGGCAGTAGAAAGTGAATTGAGCAAATATTGGAGTTCGGAAGTAGCACAGCAGACAGAGCAGAAGATAGAGAAAGTAGATGCGAAGCAGATACAAAAAATGAGTGAGAGAGCTTTAGGAGAAAGAGAGCAAGAGTTAGTAAAAATAAATAAAGAGCAAGGTATAAATAAACCATTATATTATGTAGATATAAAAGAAAATGTTCCCGCAACTTTATTCAGAGGACTATCAGGTGAAATAAGAAGTGCTGTAGAAGGAGTTGATTTCTATACTGCTTCTCCTAGTATTGCTAGACAATATAGTCAAAGAATGTTAGATAGAAATACATTTATCGAAAGTGAGGGAAGTGTTATTAACTATATGGAGGGAGCTAATCCAAGAGTTATGGAGGTATCCTATATACCTAAAAAAATATTGGATACTACAAAAGAATTGCCTCAAGATGTGAAAAATGAATTGATAAAAAATGGTTATGACAGATTAGTAAGATTGATAGAAGAAAGAATGGAGGGAATAGGGACTTTAGATTTAAGTGCAATAGAAAGAGATAGTAAATTTTTCGATATTATAAGAAAGTTAGGATATGATACTGTAAAGTTTAGAGATTATACTGAAGTTGGAGTAGATAACTCTTATGCAATTCTTTACCCTGAAAGAGTAGAAACACAAAAAGAATACGATACTTTAATGAAAATTGAGCCTGAGCAAGTAGTAGGTACAAAGGCATGGATTCAAAGTATAGAAGAGCAGATTAGAATTAGCAATCCAGAAGCGTTGACTACTCTACAAAAGGAATCGGAAGGATTGACTGACGAGCAGTATGCAGAGAAGTTGGAGAAGTGGGCAGATGAACATGGTATAGATGTATACTTTCAGAGGGAAAAGCCAAAGACAACATTCAGAATACATGGTGCAAATGTTATTCCATTTAAGGATGCAAGGATGTTTGATGTGACTTCTGCTTTTGACAAGTGGCTTGATAAACAAACAGGTAGAATAAATCTATCTAATCCTTTACAGCATGGAATAAAAGGATTCGGTGCAGAGTTGATAGAGCAATTCAGACAGGAATACTTAGCCAAAAACAACTTTACCTCTATACCTAAAGATAGAATAGCTGATTTTAAGAAAGATTGGAATAATTGGCTAAAAGAAAACTTTGGTTTGAGACATAAAGAAGGTATATATGATGAGAAGTTCAAAGGTGAGCTTCGATATTCCAAGAGTAATACCCCCTATGGGTTCGATGAGATAAGCAATGAAGAAAACATTAAAACTGTAGCAGGAAATGAAGTTGTTATATCAGGTAATTTTTCACTTAAGGATTTGCCTCATAAATATGTAACAGAAAAACAACCAGAAGCTACTGCAAACTGGGAATCTATATCATCACCAACCACAGAAGCTGGTCTTGGCTGGTACATCTATTCAGAAATCAATGGACAACCATTTATATATGAATGGCAATCTGATATGTTACCTGAGCTATTTGGTAAGAGTGTAAGCAGTACAACAAAGAGTAAAGATGCTGAAGGCGAAACAGTAGAAACTGAAATTCTTACTAGTGGTGAAATAAGGGTAACTAACAAGAATGGTACTAAATATTATAAAGGGTATTTATACTCTAATGTTCATAAGTTTCCTGAACATAGTTCTCCTGGGAACTATGTACCTGTGCAACTAGAAAACGGGAAATGGGTAGCAGAGTGGAGGGATGCTCCTGTTGAGTATGCAAACAAAGAGTTCAATGATAAACTTAGAGAAGGATTCGATACACCGCAAGAATTAAGAGCTTTTCTAGGTAGTAGAACGCCAAAAATGTCAACTTCGGCTATGCTAGGTGGTTATGGTGCTACTGATCCAGGCGCTATATATTACTTTTTTACTAAAGAGGAATTTGAAAATTTCAAAAAAGAACACCCCGAAGTAGACTTTCATACCACGCATGAATATGATAAAGAAATCACTAAACAAGAATTTGAAGCTAAAAAAGAAGAGTTAAGTAAGCAAGGAATATCTGAGACTTTAAAAAAGTTTACTAGTAAAAAGATTGATTCTTGGGAGGAGCTAAATAAAGTTGTAGAGGAAAGCGAAATTGACAACACCTCTGCTATTCCTACCTTAGAAAATCTATGGAAGCGATATTGGACTACATGGCTAATGCATAGCTTTATGTATGCTAAACAGAAAGGACATAATATTGTATGGCTACCTACTGGTGAAGCTATGTATGAAATTGAAGGTAGTGAAAGAACTGCTGCTATGTATGCTACTAAGTGGGATATATCTAAAGAGCTCCCTAAAAATATTTCTTTTAATACTACTGTGGATAATGGAGTTGATGCAACCTTTAGAAAAGAAGGTGATAATTATTTTATTGAATATGATGGCTCTAATGGTGAAAAGAGTATATCAAAAGCGGAATTTGAAGATGCTTATGATTCGCAGTTTGCAACTAAATTTGACAAAGTAGGTGTATATTGGACAGCACTAAATAAAATAAAAGGTATTAAATTAGAATTAGCTCAACCCGAATGGTCAATAGTTCCATTAATCAAGGCAGATATATCCGAAGTAGAAACTGATGCAATTGTACTATTCCAACAGATAAAGGAATTAGATACAGAACGATTCAAAGCAGAGTTGAGTAGACCTGGAGAGAAGGTAATAGACTATGAAAGTAGGACTTCAGGTAGAAGAGAAAGAAGGATTAGAAATGTAGAGTTTCACAAGAACCCCGAATACTTCAAAGCAGAGCAGTACAACGAGGATTCAAAGCAGTGGGAAGAGAGAGAGTTCAGACTTTCGAGGTTGGCTTCAGTACAGGGTATGGAAGTAGAACCTGTAGTAGAAGAGCAAGGTGAAGTAAAGAATAAACAACAGCTATTTACTCAAGAGAAGATGATGAATCAACTCTCTTTCAGAGGCAAGCCGATTAAGTTAGGATATATAGCTGAAGGAGTTGCACTTAGGAATACACCTGAAGCTATACTTGTAGACTTAGAACTCTTGCAGTTGAAGTTCAACGACAAAGCATGGACAAAGCCGAGAGTCGAAGGAGTGAAAGCATATCCAGAGAATGAATTTACTTCATTTGACGAATTTCTCACATTTGCATTGATACATGAGATACAGCATGATATACTTAAAAAAGGTGAAAATGAATCCAGAGCAGACTATGAGAATAGAGTAAATGAAGCTGCATACAACGAACTAAATGAGAAATACGTCAGGAAGCCATTAGAAGCCCGTAGAGGCACTATCGTCAAAACCCCTATACAAAGTATGCCTGTAGGGGTAAAAGTGCCTCAGAAATCTCCTAATGCAAAAATAGAGGGGTTTACTAAACTTGGTCAGATTGTGAAAGCACTGTCTCAAGAGTCGAAGTTGACACCTGCATGGTTGAAGATGTTGGAGTTCATGGCTAAAAGAGGGTATGCAGTCGAATGGGTAAACAGAGACTTTGTACCTCCAGGCACGGTAGAACCTTTAGGGAATCATCCAGGTGCATTTGCTTATGTAAATACTATGAAGCAAGGTAAGATATATCTCAACAAAGATGTATTAGTAGACTTGAAAGATATTACTCATGAAATGGTACATAACTTCACTGTAAGAGCATACAAAGAAGATAAAGTATTTAGGATAGAAGTAGATGAACTGTATGACGACTTCAGAGCAAAATTAGACGATTCTAACATAGAGATGACTGATGCTTTGAGATATGGATTGAGTACACCATTAGAGTTCTTAGCCGAAGGATTAACTCCAGGTACTGATACTTACAATGCTTTAATCAATACTCCTTTTGATACTTCTGAAGTGAATAGATTCAAAAAGCCAAGCGACTATCTTATAGCTTTATTCGATAGGGTAATAAATCTATGGAATAGAGTATTCGGCAAAGATGCTGTAACCTACATGGATGCTTTGAGAACTATATTACAAGAGAGATTGAGACTTCCGCTTACATTTGAGTTTGACATTAGTCCAGATTTGATGAGAGATGATGCTAAGTTAGATGATGAAATATCAATAGACTTTGATAGGTTAATCGGATTAGGATTGTCAGCAGATACAAAGATGAATGCTAAGGTAGTTAAATCTTTGATGGAATTGTTACATATCGAAGGAGTACCTACTGAATGGATTAGAAGTCATTCATTCGATTCATTTAGAAACCAGATATTAGACAATGAAGATATTAAAAGAGCATTGAAGTTGTATTATGTAAGGTTAGAGGAAGAAGCAAGAGCATTCTATCCTACACCTAAAGACTTTATGGATGCTATGATAAGAAGTTTCTACAATAGAGCTATCAGTTTAACTAAAAGAACTACTGCCAATGTAGATTTAACTTTTAATGGTCAGACAGGTAATATTGATATTAAAGTAGTACCATTAGGTATGAACTACATAGACAAGTCAGGTAATACTCAAATGTCTTATGAGTCTATGATATTGTTAGATGAATTGTTGCCTGAAGTAAATAAGATACTTGGTAGTGATTTGAAGTTGATTAAAATTAATGAAGTCAGTTTCAATACATTCCAGAAGATGTACTTCAATCCTGCAGAGAAAAGGATAGAAATAGTACCTACTGAAAGAGGATTTAGAGCTTACTTGAAGATGGGTACTGACAATCAGACTTTTGAAGATTTGCTATTGAAGCAAGGATATTACTATCTACAGAACCATTCAGATAAAAAGAGTATCTATATGGTTAAGGGTAGTAATCCTATTGACTTTACTAATGCAATCAAAAGATGGCAGGAAGCAATAGGTGAGTTAGGTGAAATGACTCCGAGTCAAATGCTTACTCTATTGATTAAAGATGTAAAGATGGGAGGTACAGCAGAGAAATCAGCATTCGATCCTACAACTAAAATTGTAGAACTACTTAAAAGAGGTAATACAGAGATAATACCTAAGAATTTCTTCTATGTAAATAATGAGATATTCCAGAATGCTTTGAGTAAATCTAATAACAAACAAGCGTGGAGTTTCAAAGACGGTACATTGACTTTCAGAGCAGTTGTATTCGATGATTCTCAAGACTTGCAAATGGGTGAATTAAATATACCTATGAAAGTAAGTAACGGTAAACCTATATTCGATGGGGATACTATGACACTGTTAGGAGATTTCGGTAATGTATGGAAATATATAACGGGAAGTACCAAGTCAGGTGCAATGAAGTTTGCAGTTTTGAATAGAGGTATATACGGTAAAGGTATGGGGCATACGGTTAGTCCAGGTAGTTTCTTAGGTAGTCTATTTACAGATAATAAAATAGCTATGATTATACCTTTAAGTGTAGCTAAATATATAGTCGGACAGAACTACAAAGTTGCAACTACTTTGAATGAGATACAAGATAGTATATTTGAGTTAAGTATCAACGATTTACAGAAGAACTATGACGATGGAATACATAAAGATACTCATGGATTCCAACAGGCATTTACAGCAACAAGTATGGAATATACCAAGATAGCAGAGAAAGTAATAGAAAGATTAGTGCAGAACTTCGATAGAGAAGTATCTAACTTGACTCCTGCAGTATTGTTAGACTACATTAAAACATTGGCGATTGAAGGTACAGACCAAAAGACCCGTTCAATAGCAAGAATACTAACTGACTTATTTACTCCCTGGGATATGAAAGTATTTGAAAGTAAGAATGAAGGAGAGAAGATTGATACAAAAGCAATTGCTAACAAACTAAAAGCAAACGAAAAGATAGCTGAAGGAGTTGTTAATATATTAGCACATCCATACTTTAGAGATATGTACTTTTCGTTGTTGAATAAGAAGTTAGAGAATGCAATCAAGATAGGTATACCTGGAGGTGCAGCTACTAATACACCTGACTTAGGGATATTAGATGAAAATAGGATTAAGATAGCTCAAGGACAACTAAGAAGTATATACAAATATGATGATGAATATGTCAAGTTAGAAGATAAAAAAAGAGTTCTAACTGAACAGTTAGACAAAATGGAGGAAGATAATCCACTTGCACCGGAATATCTAAAGCAATTAGAGGATTTAACTGAACAAGAAAGTAAGTTAATTGACAAGATACAAAAGGGATTTGAAAACGTATTCGATGAGAATGGATTTCTCAAAAAAGATTGGGGATTTGTAAGCGGTGATATAGCAAAGAAGAGAGGATTGAAAGTTGGAGATTGGGCTATTGCGGTTAGAGTACCTACCGATGGTATAAAAGCAATAGCAGTATTCAGAGTAGCAGGTATATTAGATGATAGTACCATAGAAGCAAATAGTTTGGTATTGAACAATGAATTAGTGCAGGTGACTATAGGTGGAGATTACGATGGAGATACACTTAAGTTAATCAGTTACAGTCCTTACTTTGGCACAAGAGCAGACTATAAACAGCTCGTTGAAGATATACAGAGACAGACAAAAGAATACGATGAAAAGTGTATTAATGCTATTAAGAGAGCATTCAAGAAAGCTAAGGTATCGAAAGTAGCAGGTAAGTCAATTTATGATTTGACTGAAGAAGATTTCTACAACCAAGAAATTAGAATTGCTTTTATACAGACTCTATTCCCCTCTACCGATTTCGATGAAGAGAATATGAAAGCATTTGATAAACAAGTTCACTATGACGTACAGAATGCTTTTTATTCCGAAATAGGATTGCCTGTACAAGCAAGGAAGTGGAAAGTATTGTTAGGATTGATGAACTTTACTACAGGTATAATAGATGCTAATCATTCAGGTAGTAATGTAGTAGAAGCTATGTTGAGAATACTTACTCACTTCTTTGTAGATGCTCCAAAAGATACAGGTAAGTTTCACTTTAAGTACGATCACGACAATGCAATGCAGTTCACTCTAACAGGTGAAATGTTTGATGCTATGGATAAAGCACAGCAAGCAGAATGGGCAGGATACAATAGACTCATTAACTTCTTATTCGGTAAAGCTATGAAGATTATCCAGATGAAAGAAGAAGGTACATTAGACGATGCAGACTTCTTTACAAATGCAGATAATATAATAGCACAAAGAGAGATCAATAAAGCATTACTCAATGGTGATGTACAAACATTGAAGAATATGTATAAAGAGTATTATAATCGGAATAAGTTCAAAGATGGAATTAATATAGATGAACTGTTAGAAGGGATAGACTTTAAGAAGTTAGATGTAAACAATCATCCTATAATGAAGATAATCAATGAATTGCCTTTGAACAAGATACCTTTGATACCCAATATCAATGCTCAACAGAGTTATACAGTAGACTCATCTACCTTTGTTGACTTAGCACAAAAGATATATAATAAACAGTTTAAACACTATGTGGAAGCTGTGCATTTTGCATTGAATGACTTGACTCAAGAGCAACGTGATTTAAGGGATGCAATAGTTAATATAATCAATCCGAATTTTACTCCGGTAGCGAGTGAAAAAGTATTGAGTGAAGTATACCCTCAATTAGTTGAAGAGATGTTCAAGAATACAAGAGTCTATGAATATAGACAATCAATGAACTCTGTAACTGAGATAACTCTTAAAGATTCTCAAGGTAAAATTAAGTTTTTCCAATATGATGGTGGAATAGCAATACAATTCGATGATGAAATCGGTACTAAAAAAGCAATGTTAGCAACCGTATTGCATATGAGACCTCAAGCTGAAAGAGTATATAAATTATTTGAATCGGTAGACAATATAAAGAACTTCCAAAGATTAGCAGGCATAGGTAGTAAGAATCTATCTACTGAATCGAGATGGAAAGTAGCTAATAAATATTTACTTGACTTAGGTAAGTTGAGTGATGAAGTACAGAGAAAGATATATTTATCATTATTAACTATACCTTTCGATTTGACTAAGTATGATAATAATATTATACCTGTAAGTCCTTCTAAGAGTAATAGAGGTGCTAACAACATACATACAAAAGACGGATTTAAGATAATAGCTCAAAGTATGTATCAGACTAAGACTGCTGAACGTAGCAATGCTTATGTACTCGAAGCAATAGGGAAAGTACAGTCAAAAGCAAGCAATAACTTTATGAAAGAATACATTACTTCTTATAGTGATAATGTAGAGACTAAAGTACCTACACCCGAACAAAAGTATGCAATAGCTTTACTTGAAGTAGCTGAACCTGGGGATGTAGAAGTATTCTTTGCATCTGAAAGACAGTATAGTGAAGTGATAAGAAGTAAAAAACCTATACTTGGACTAACTACTGCAATGGAATATGTATCTAAGATGTTAGCCAAGTATCCTATCCAAAATTTAGATAATGTAATCAATTTACATATACCTGTTGACTTGACTGAAGGTGCGGATATAAGAAAAGTCAGTGAAGCATTGGTACAGGGAGTACGTGCTTATGACATTAAAGACAAAATGAGTTTATATTCTGTATTGGTAGCAAGACTACAAGCATTATCAAATTCGGTTAATGAAATAACTTCTTTGAATAGTCAGACTTTTAGAAGAGTAAACAAATCATTTAATATAGCAGTAACAAGTGAAATAGAAAGTCTCAAAAGTCAGGAGAGAGCAGAATCTTACAAAGAAACAGTTTTGGAAACTGTTAAAAGACGACTTCGGAATATAAGTAGAGATAAGAGAGTCAGACAGAGAGTTTGGGAAGATATTAATAGTTTGGTAATGACAGGTAGAATAGACCCTAACCAATCTTTTGAATCTCAAACATTTACGGATGTAGAAGGAACTCAAATAGTCAATAAAGATAAATTCAAAGCTGCTTATGAATTGTCTAGAATGTACAACGTAGATAATACCAGGATTATAAGTAATATAATACAGTATTTGAATATAGTAAGCATAATCGGACAAGGAGGTCAGAATTACAGATTGATCCTTGATGCTATAACAAAAAGGTATGAAAAGTTATTAGCACAAATGAGAGGTATGGAATATAAATATATACCGAGATACTATTCAGATGAAAACTTACTTGCTATGCTGAAACAGATAGATAATGGAGCAATAGAGTCTAAGATTAAAGCTACTATTGAACAGGAAACAGCTAAGAGAGATGAAGGTAAACCATACAATGAAGCGTATGTAGATATATCTCCAAAGAAGTTGAAGAAAATGGTAGAAGATAATCTAATATCTGAATATACTGCTTTGAAGGTAGATAGGACTGCAGGAGCTAAAAGCGGGTTGATGTTCAAAAGAAATGTACCTGATGATATAGCACAGGAATATATGATAACAGATTCAGGTCATATACACAATCTTCATCAGCAAATGTTTCAAAAAATGATAGAGAAAGATTTAGGATTATTGTATGCATTAGAATTTGATTATGAAGCAACGAAAGCAGGTTATAGCTATGAAGATAGAATGAGAGTACGTCTATTTTCGGGTGTTAATATGGTACAGAATATATTGCTTAAGAGTGATGTAATCAAAATGAATGAAATTAAACCTAAAGATAGTATTGCTTTCTATGTAACAATGAGAAAGTGGGGTAAGAGCGAAGTAGAAAGAAAGATTGAAGGTACAATAGATAGAGTTGATGATAATAATATTTATATAAGAGTTGATAGTAGAAGTGTAGAAGAATACATTAATCGGAAGATACAAGAAAGTGAACGTATTGCAAGAGAGCAAAGAAGAAATTATAGGGCACTTACAATTGGACAAAAGACTACGATTATAGGATTGGTTGAGGAAGGATATTTAGATGAGCCTACAGTACCTTTGAATATGATGACTGCTGCGTTAGGTTCTGAATTAATTGCTCAAGGGATGAGGGCTAAGTTAGAAGATAAAGCTAATTGGGGTAAGTTTAGAAAAGAAGATATATATACTAAGAGAGATGAAGGAGATGAAGTTAGATACTACAAAGGTGTAGATAAATATTACTCTAAAGACTTTGTAGAGTTAGAAAACTTCTTAGTAGGATTCTCTTCAGGTACACTTTTAGCATTATTCGGAGGTGTAAAGAACAAATTTGATGCTAACTTCGGACTAAATAGAGAGATAGGGATAAGGCAGTATTATCGAGATAGAAAAGGATTTGAGGGTAGTATAGCGGGGTTGTTTCCATGGACATACGGTAAAGGAGTTTCGAGCAAAAGAGAAGCGAATAAGATTGCAATGCGACTTGAAAGTGCAGAAGATTTGATGGACTACAAAGCTGTTATCAAAGCATTGTTGCCTCAAGGTGAAGATAGTCTAAATGAATCTGAACTCAGCAATGAAGATACAATGAAGTTAGTTGAAGCAGTGTCTTTATGGTTGTTATCTAAACAGAATCTATTAGGTGGTGAAATACCTGATTTAACGGGTGTAACTTCAAAAGAGGGTGCAAAGATAGCAGGTAAGTTAAAAGGTGCTTATGGAGAAGCAGTTGATATAATGCTTAAAAACTTCAAAGATGCAGAAATATATATAAGACATGATGCTACATATCTATTTACATATAGAGCAATCAAGTTAGAAGGATTGAGAGACTTAGACGAAATAGCAATAGCAGTTAGACAGGGTATAGAGCGTACTCAGGGATTGTATTCCGATATGTATAGAGCACTTGCAATCGGAAAGCCGTTAGGTAGATGGCTAACTAACTTATCTCAATTCAATGTATCTATGAGGTCGAATGTAAGAACTGAATTTGAAGCATTGATAGAGCAAAAAGGTGATCAGAGTTGGTATGAATACTTATGGAAGAATAGAGTAGGTGCTAGAAAGACTTATCTAAGTCAGAAAGGTAAAAGAAAAGGTCAACCAAGAGGTGCTTTCAGCTTAGTAGAACCTGATATGGCAAAGAAAGTAGCTTACCAATTCTTCTTAGAAACTTATATGGCTTCATTGCAACTTGTGATGCCTGGACTAAGAATGGGTAATCCTATATATAGAGCGACTGTGCAAGCTGGGTTGATGGTTTATTTGTTAGCTAATGCATTGTTTAATGATGGAGATGAACCTGATAAAGGAGAATGGGATAACCTTATATTTAGTTTAGTTTCAATTTGGGCTGGTATAGGATTCGCATTAGGAATACAAGTACCTTATAATTTAATTGCTTCTGATAAAAAAGGATTTGAAAGAGTAACAGATGCAGTGGTAGGTACTTATATGTATTCGAGAGTTGCTAATACAGGTAAATTAATATATAGAGGTATAGAAAATGTTTTTATGGATAGTTCACCTGAAGATCCCTTTGACAAATGGGCGTATCAATGGACTAAGCAAGCAGTTAAATTAGGATTTGGTGGAGTACTTGACCCTGTACCTTCCATAGCTAAATATTCTGCGGTAGATAAAGATACAGGTAAACCAATATTTACACAAGAAGAAGTAAGACTAAGAAGATTAGGACTTTTTGCATTGGGTGAAGTAGTCGCCAACCCAATATCTTATATACCTATTGCAAATGTGATACATTGGAGAAATAAAGTAAAGTAGAAACCATGATATGTTATTGCGGAAATACAGTAGTAAAAGATAATCTTTGCAGAGAACACTACATTCAAGCAAAGGAAGATATATATCTTGACAATACAGATATAGACAACCTGGGTATAGTCAAGTGGGCTAAGGATATGCTGCCAGAGCATACAAGGGATTTACCTCCTAAGAAGCAGAGATATATACTCTATATGCTATTGAGTTTATATGATCCATTCTATACCCGTAAGACTATGAGATACAGAGAATTGATAGCATTCAGAGAGTTTGCTAAAAGTACAATTATCAGAATATTTACCATGTATGCTATTGTACATAATGAAAAGGTATTCAAGCTAAGAAGATATAGGATAAATATAGACCCTCAGACAAGGGAGATATTAGATGCAGTTCCAACAGATGAGATAGTAGAATGTAAAGTATTTGAAAGGTTTATGTGTATAGTATCCGAAGTAGGTGGACAGGCAGAAGAGTTCATTGTAACTATTAGAGATGAATTTAGTACAAATGATAGATTGAAATATTTCTATCACTTCACTATCCGAAAAGCAAGAGATGATGAAGATGGACAATGGACTAGAAGAGCATTCAAGATAAATAAGATATATGTATTAGGATTAGGTTCAGGACAGAGAATCAGAGGTAGAATCAGAGGTGCTTATAGATTAACTACACTGTTTGGAGATGATATATATTCTGAAGAGAGTGTTATAACACCTGAAGCGAGAAGTAAGACCCGTAGATGGTGGAATAGAGCAGCAATGAATACAGTAGATACTACATTAGGGAAAGCATTTTTAGTAGGTACTATATTACATGAAGATACTGTGTTGGTTGACAATAGAAAGAATGCACAGTGGCAGACAGTAGAAATACCTGTAATGCCTGCTGATCTATTCAATCAATTTGTGAATAAAAATTTACAAGTAGATACTTCGATGGGTATATGTAAATTACCGTATGACGATGAAATAAATGACTTCATTAGGATACCTAAGCAACAGCAACATTTTGCTAAGGTACAGGAAGAAAGAGATTGGAAGTTAGAATGGGGTAACAGGGTAGATTTATATGAACTTGCAATGAAGTACAAAGAAGCTGTAAACAATAGAGAAATAAGTGGATTCTATCAAGAGTTCTTTCATATTACAGTATCTCCAGACGATAAGAAATTCAAAAGAGAATACTTCAGACAATTAGGTGAATATACAATATTCAGAGAATTTGGTATTAATTGGATAAGATGTGGATTGTATACTAAACCTCAACCGATTACAATTAGATTCGGAATAGACTTAGGTACAGGTTCAATAAGTGGAGATGATTCAGCTTTAGTAATAGGCGGAGCATTACCCGATGGTAGATGGATAGTATTGAAAGAAGTACATGGTAAATATGGATACAGAGATGATTTATGGGACAATGTTGACAATCACCTTAATAGAACTGAAGTAGATAGAACTAAAATAAAGAAGATAGGTATGTATGATGAAATTACAAGACAGGCACATATATACTATCCAGATTTAATCAAAATAGGTTACAGTGGTTCAGAGAAAGGGCATATAGACGCTATAAGACAGCATTTAAGAGCAAATAACTACTACGATGGACAGGTAGTAGGCAGAGTACAAATGGCTCATGAAGGTAAGAAACATACAAGGATAATAGATACATTGCTGAATAGGTATCAGTCTCTAAGTGTATATCATGCAAATGGATTAGGAGATCTAGAATATCAATTAGAGTTCTTAGGTGGAAGTGTAAAAGACGATATAGCTGATAGTGCTGAAGTGGCATTTAGTGACATGACTTCACCAGGTATAATAGACTACAAAGAGTTGAGTGAACCTATGATAGTTAAAAAGAGAGGTATATACTATCCTAAAGAGTTGATTCAAAATGTACAAACTTATGATTGGAAGGTAGTATGAGAATATTCTATGTACATCCAGGTGGACAGTATGAAGGAGAACATACGATATACGAAAGCAGAGAAGAATTTAGAAAGCATGAACCTAATGCTGTTATGCATAGATGGGGTAGAGATGACTACTTGAAATATGAAAGATATGATTGGGTAGAATCTACAGATGGATATATAGTACAGATACTTAGCAAAAGATACTTAACTTGTGGCAAATATGTAAGATACCTATTCAGATTTCCTATGGGTACATTCGTCTGTTACGATAGAGCAAATGGTACTAAAAGGTATTCAAAGTTCTATGTATCGTATCAGAGTTTAGACAATTCGAGTATATCAGGTAGATACAGAGGCAACAATTACGACAAGATAAAGTTTGCAAAGCTGATAGTATGCGGAGTTCCTTTAGGAAATGCATTGTTAGCATGTAATTCAAAACCTATAAGGTTCAATACAACAAGACAATTAATAGGAAAGGCATTGAAGTTAATGGAAGATCCAACAGTTAAAGCAGAAATACAGAATCAATTAGTACCATTCATCAAAAAGCTAAGAGATGCAGATAAGTTTTCAGATGAAGTTATGGTACAATATGTAGAGGACTTCATGCAACATGTACGCAAAGGTTCTATGGTACATTTACAGAGTATAGTTCCATTGTTAAAGCTAACAGGTAAAATATCCGAAGATTTCATGGACAAACCTAAAGTATCAAGTAAAAAGGATGATGCAGAAGAAATACCATATCAAGAACTTCCACCACCTGTCTAATTTTCATTTATACGCATTTAGAGGCTCATGGTGACACTTTCTTTACAAACCCATACATAGACTCACCTTAAGCCGACAAAACCTTACCATGAGTCTCTTATGCGTTCCTGTGCTACTTTGCTGTTTACTGTTAAACTACTTTCTGACTCAAATAAAATACTTTGTCTATATTGTCAAATAGATAGAGTAATCCATTAACCATTATCTAGAAAGGATATAATATGACAGAACAACAGTTAAATATAGTAACCCAAGACGTACAAGCAATGGTAAACTCGGAGAGTGCTACCAGGAAGTACAATGTGTATGAATCAGTGGATCAAGATGGAGTGGTTCAAGAAAGATTCGGTCTTAGTATCAGATTTACTGATAACAGCTATAGCGAGAAAATAGCTAAGTTAGGCAATCCACAGAGTAAGAAAAGAGTAGCTAGTGGATTATTAGGAATGTTACAGTCTCAAGGTAACGATGGTACAGTTCAGCATATCAGAATCAAAGTAGCTGGTGAGACATATAACGTTATCGGAACTCGGTTAGCATCCGATGATGATAACTTGTCTAAGAAAGATACTTTACTATTAGGTCTAGTACTTACACCCATTAACAATTCTGATGAAGAGATTGCGAAAGCAATAGCTGATTACAGAAATAGGTTGAATAAGAAAGCAACAGCTGAAAAGCCTGTAGAGAAGTCTACGGAGAAAGTAGCAGCTGGATTCAATTGGTAAATTCTAGGGAGTAGAAATACTCCCTTTTTTATTCTGACTCAAAACAAACAAATTTAAGGAGTTCTATAATGAAATTACAATTAAATAGCATGTTTAAAACATGTAACATAAAGTTATATGAGTATCTATTTGATAAAGGGATATTCCCTACCTATAATGAAGGAAAATACTACACGTATAAGATGACAACTAAACTTGTCAAAGGGTTAGCTTCTTATGCAGATAGTCTACCTTCAGCTCAGGAAAGATTCTCAAAAGCTATATTTGGGAGTTGAGTATGAAAGATAAAAGTTTATACAGAGGGTACTGTAGTATCCTCTGTGCTTATATACATGTTTGGGCTTATAGTCCTGAACAAGCAAAGAAACTAATTGTTGATAAACTAATGAAGATTAATGGAAAACATAATCTTCAGAAAGTAGAGAAAGTATGAAAACATTGTTTAACTTCCGTAGTGGTATAACCTTAATACTTATTCTAAGTCTCAAGATAGCAGAAGAATATGGTATGTTGGTTAGCTTCTTCACATATAATGCATTTGAAGATACAGTTATTAGGCTGTCTGATATTATTATATATATATTAATAATAATAAATATAATATATACTGTAATGGAAGGGATGAAGTGGTTCTTCAAAAGGAACAAGGAAGTTCCATTTGAGGAAATGAATAAGAAATACAGTTATAAGGATTAGAACTCCTTAAGAAAAGCTCTGTGGCTGCATTAGAGCGTCATAGTGGCACTAATACCCTTAGAGGCATACAAAGATATGCCTTTTGGGAGAAAGTGTCTCAAATCGCTTCTAATGCAGTCTGGAGCGAAATAGGTATATAATACCCAATTAACACAATGTAAGCAGTATGCATATATTAACATACTGACTCAAATAAAAGAAATTTAATCGAACTAATGTAGAATAGAGGATAGGTTAGTCACCTGCAAGTGTAGGGTTTAGATGTTCCTATCCACAACTTAATCAAAAGGAGTTCTTATGGAAAAATTAATTAATATTACAGTAAACAAAAAAGAAGTAATTTTTATTGATCATGAAGGGAATAACCTTTATGAGATGAGACGAGTTCTAAATTACTTATTTCCCGAAATTACCATAGAGTATACAAACTATGACGATGCCTCTATGGAGATAGAGTGTATTTCAGGTACGTATACAATGTTTATATCTCACGATGACATGGTCGTCAGGAATAACTTAACTGCTGAAGAAGTAAAGGGAAGATTAACCGAGCTGTGCATGAGAATAAGGAAATGGTTAAATTCCATCCCTACATCTACTGCAACCTTTAACCCCGATGTAGATGCTGTAATGTATTAAGTTCCACGTGAAACAATCCGAGAGAGTATCGTATGCTAGGCTAAAACCCTCTAGCAATATACATACTCTCTCTTTTATTCTACCCTAATCTATACACTGACTCAAAATAAACAATTAACAAATCAAAAAGGAGTTCAAAATGGAATATTTTATAGGTTTTAACTTAACTGATTCTCAGGTGGATCAAGCAGCCGAGTCTCTTGGCTTAAGACCATTCGGAAACTTGTTTGTTGACAACAACAATGTCCTCTATAGACATTGTTGGCAAGATAGCATTGTTTCTCTAGATGTCAGATCAAATGACGTCCAAGAGGACTTCATAGAGCAAGTTGAGCTGACATGTCCAATATGCAATGAAAAGGTAACAATTTCTATAGATGAAGAGAAAAATTTAGCTGAATTAAACTGTCCAAACAGGTTATTAACTTATCACCCTCTTCTTCTTACAAAAGTGCCTTGGGAATCAGTTGATTTATTGAGAAAAAGATTAAAAATTATAATGTCTCAATTACGAGAGAGTTATATACTCTCTCTTTTTTATCCCAACTATAGGTGTTGCTCTACAAGACTACAGTAGTGTTGTCCTACAAAGCAACAGTGGGCTGTTTTAACTCACATTGGGCTGTTTTAACTCAATATGTGTGTTTTTATAGACAGTCTGACTCAAATAAAATGAAAGGTGTATCAAAATGAAACAGTATATCCCATGTATAGTGTTCACTAAAGTAGACAGTGGGCTAAAACCGCTCAGTAATCCTAAAGCAGAGGAAGTGGTAAAGTCAGATAGATTTGGAGGATTTATCAATCTGAAGGATAGTTATGGTAGATGGTCTACATATGTGATTGAAATCACTGAGAGAGTCAAATAAGACTCTCTTTTTTTACCTTTAAGTGCTATTTCTCTACGATAGGTATATCCATATTCCCGAAGAAATACCCTTGCTTGGAGTAGAAAGATGCGTTTTTAGGCTAAATTCAAAGGGTAGTATTTTAGAGTATAGAAAACCATAGATTATACTCACAATCACTGTTGTACTACTATACGAATTTAAGCTAAATTCAAAGGATTCTCTCTAAAAGTGTCCAAATATCCCGATAAAACACTTTGCAGAATCTATATTCTGACTCAAAGAAAAGAAAAGGAGTTTATCATGTACGATATTGCAAGAGTAATCACAATGCATAATGTATCTAAGTCTCAGTATCTTAGAACAAAGAATATACTGCTAAGTAAAGGATTTGCAATTACTTACTCAGGGAATACATTGAAGAGTTTCCAAGGAATCAGAAACAGATGTAGATATACAGTGGATTTATTCTCCATATAGAGGGTCTTATGACTCTCTTTTTTTATTCTACAGTATAACAAAAACTACATAGGGGGGTAGCTCGATTTAGTGAGATTGAGTGGGGAGAGTATGACCTGATACATTTTTACCAATTTTTTCTAAATATTTCAAAGGTAAACCAATTTTTACCAATTTTTACCAATTTTTTCAAATATTTCACAAGTCCTTACCAATATTTCGACTATTTGCCAATATAGTAGATATTTCAAGGATAGATTAACTTCTATTAGTATTTTAGTTAGTTTTGATAGGTGTAGAAGGGTTTCCGGGGCGATCGAGTTGGGGGTAGGTTGACGGTTTGTTCGGGTTGGGTGGTTGGTTCTGGTTGGTGACTCAAAACAAATGTACTGTTTTTCGGTACGGAAGGAGGATAGATGAAGTGTGAAGTAGAGGGATGTAGGAATGAGGTAGATATAGGGATGTGTGACGGATGCAGGGTAGAGTTGTTGGAAGGAAGGGGGATAGCTATTTGTAGGGTATGTAAGAAGGTAGTGATGTTGTTGGATGAGTTGGAAGTAGAAGAGGGGATATGTGATGAATGTTATTCAAAGGAATTAGAATCAGAAGAGTGAAAGGTAGGTAGGGAATGGTAGAAGAAACATTTAAAGTAACTAAGAAGTGTATTTACTGTAAGAAGGATAGAACTTTTGAGCTCACACAGAATGAGCTTATAGGGGTGTATGATAACAGAGAGTACATACAAAAGATTCTTGCAAGGTTTAATGCAGGAGATAGAGAGATGTTTATTTCAAGTATCTGTCCCGATTGTTGGGATGAAATGTTCGGGGAATACTCCGAAGGAGATGATGACTAATGTGGGAGAAAATGACTGTAGAAACTAAATACAGTTATGTAATAAAGTGTCTTGATCCATATAATAAAAAAGGAGTTATAGAATTATTAGATGAATTATATATTATCTTAGCTAATCAGCCATCTGATGAAGAGATAATAAAATATACAATTGGAAGATTAGAAGGACAGTTAAAGGAAAACAATGAAAAAATCACATGTTATTAAGGTAACTACAGGTACACTGCAAACAATGATTGATAATTATTTATGCATGTTAAAAACAAACAGATATAAGGAAGATGCAACTTTTAATGTAGATGAATACTATGCTGATATACAAAAAATAATTGAAGATTTAAGATCATTAAAAAGGTATATTGACATGGCAAAATCAAAAGGAGATGATGAATGAAAGTTAATTTATATGTGAAGAATAGTATAATATTAGGATATGCAATGGAAAATCCTAAGTATGATCCTAATAACAATGATGAAGAGTTGGTAAGTATAATGGTTGATGATGTCAAAGTATGTACAGGATGTAATCTTGAGGTAGCAGTTGCTCATGCAGAAGAAGTATTAGAAAAGACGTTATATATACCAAAGTTAAAAGGAGATGACTAATGTGTATGGTAACTAAAGCGGATATACCCGTAAAAGTAGCAAAAAAGGATATAGTATGCTATAAGGAGATGAAATGGATAAGTAATGACTTTGAGGCTCAATATTTAACTTCTTATTTTCAGGGAGTTGAATATAAGGTTAACAAAGTGTACAAGAATCGGTGTAATCTTAAGGGTAAAAAAAGAGATTATAATATAAGAGGAAAAATGATTGATTTTGTGGATGTAAATAGAGGATTTCATTCATATGTAAGAAAACCCCCTAATCCTATTCATTATAAAACCTATGTAGTAGTTAAATGTATTATACCCAAAGGTAGTTTGTATCGGGAAGGTTGGGACAATTATCCTTATAAAAGCGATTCTTATATATCAAACGCAATCAAGATTGTAGAGGTGTTAGAATGAATAAGTGGCAAAAGGAGATGACTAATGTGTATGGTAACTAAAGCGGATATACCCGTAAAAGTAGCAAAAAAGGATATAGTATGCTATAAAAAGATGAGATGGGTAAGCAATGACTTTGAAGATCAATATTTATCTTCTTATTTTCGAAAAGTTGAATATAAGGTTGATAAAGTATATAAGAATCGTTGTAAATTTAAGGGTATAAAAAGAAGTTATGATATAGGAGGAACTATGATTGATTTTGTAGAAGTACATAGAGGATTTCATTCATATGTAAAAAAACCCTTTAGTCCTATTCATTATAAAAACTATGTAGTAGCTATATGTATTATACCTAAAGGTAGTTTGTATCGGAAAGGATGGGACAACAGTTTAGGTGGAGAGGCATGTTATGTATCAAATTCAATCAAAGTAGTAGAGGTGTTAGAATGAGAGAAATACTATTTAGAGGTATGAAACTTACTGATGGTGAATGGATTTATGGAGATTTAATTCAGAATCTTGAGAATAATTGGTTTGCTATCATACCACAAAAATCGGGAGATTTCAATTTTCATAACTATAGAGTTGTTCCCAAAACCATTGGACAATATATAGAACTAAAAGATAAAAATGGTACAAAGATATATGAAGGAGATATAGTTAAAGTAGATAATTATTATACTACTGTTATTGAGTTCGGCAAAATTGGATATGATTCAAAACAAAATGGTCTCACAGGGTTTGCAGCATCTGATTGGTATGAGGATGAAGAAAATTACTATGAACTTTCATATCATTTTGATCCGAAAGAAATTGAAGTTATCGGTAACATTTACGAAGAGGTAGAAGATGTATCACAGACTTAGAAATTTTATCAAACCCTGGAAGTCAAAAGGATATATGAGTTGGGTAAAGCAGAAGTATCCGAATAGAGATATTCACCATTTAATTGGCTCACAGACAGCCATTAAATTAAGTGATATGCTTATATATCCGGTAGATAGAAAAACTCATGAATATGCAGAAGCTCACAAAGAAGAGTTCTTCTTGCATACACTACCGGAATCATTGAATCTATTAGGAAAGTACATTCACTATCTTGAAGATAAGATGTGTAAGTACGAAGAAACAATCAGTTATTTACAAAAAGGAGAAGATGAAAGATGACAAAAAAGGAAAAACTACATAAGGTTATAGATGACCTTTTAGAAGATAGAGAAGTAAGCAGCTTTAGAATATATAAATATGATGACAAAGAAGGAGAAAACTATACTATCATATATGAAAAAATTGTGAAGCATGAACTACGAGATGATGAAGATACAGATAATCCGATAGTGCCAGAGGAGCATTTAGATTGATATGACTAAAGAAGAAGTATTAAAAGCAGCAATTAAAAAAGCTATTTTAAATGGATGGAAGTTTGGTAATTATAATGATAGTGAAGAAACGGATGTATTACCTATATATCAAGATGATTTTACTGATGCTTTTCTTATAAAGAATAAGTATAGTAACTATCATTTCACTACCAGAGAAATTATCTTCTCTCATGACTTTGCTAAAGCATTTTGGGGGGAAGAAGAAATAGAAGATGGGACTTGGTGTAGAAGATGTGGATATAGTAAAGAAAACACATTACCAGCTTGGAAATATCATCTTCAACGGATGGTACTTTGTGAAGAACCATTGAAGTATTTGGAGAAGTTTCTGTAGTGAAAGTCTATTACAAAACGAAGGCTAAAAAGGAACTTACTGTAAAAGAACCAATGATTAGGATTTCTAATAAGAAACTAACTGAATATGGATTTACAGTAGGTAAAGAGTATGAAATAACTTATAATCAAAATGAATTAATAATAAGGAGCGAATAGAATGGCAAGAGGAACGGGATTTTTATTTACAGACGAACATATGTATTTTCATGATGAATTTAACAGAGATATGTATAGAAATGGTTACGGAGAAGATTTTATATTGACATTAGATAAAACTACTCCTGCATCTTTTGCTAATATTATCACTGAATGGAATAAAACTCATCATGATTATTCTAACTTTAAAACTTATAAAAAGAGATTAGATTACCCAGGTGATAACTATATTAAGGTTAAAAATAATATAATACAAATTAACTTTAATATTGACTATTTTAATTGGTGGCTCTCAGATTGGATATTTATTAAAAATGCTTCAAACAAAGATATTCATGTGATTACAAGAAGTGATATAGATAAAGTTGCGGGTCGAACTATTATAATTAAAAAAAATGAAGTATATGCTTTTTGTTTTGGAAGAGCACTTTCTCCTGAAGATATTTATACAGCAAGTGATGTTAAAAATAATCCAATAACTAACTTAAACGAAAGGTAAAATATGAACATAGTTGATTTAGTAAATTCAAAAACGTATGTAAAGGAGAATGGAGCAATTACATTTCCTTCACCAAAAGAGCTAATCCATCCATTCATAGATAATATCAAAGAGGAAGTGGAATACGTAGTAAAGACTGCTGATGAAGTAGTTAACAAAGAGCAAGAGTCAGAAGAGCTGAATATAGCATATCCGAAAGTATTAGTTCAAGCTAATTTTAGTACTGATACTATACCTGGATTCAAAAGTGTAGTAGGTATGATATATCATCTAAATGTACAGAAACCTGTTGTAAAGGTATATACAGGACAGGAAGTAAGTGCATGTTTGAACTTGACAGTATTCAATGCAGAACACGTGTTTCAGCAAGATTTGCTTGGCAATTACCGAGATGTATATGCCAAGGCACAAAGTTACATTCAAAACAAACAAAAAGAGATTGAAGATTATACAAGGATATACAATAACCTTGTCCAAACTAATCTTGAGTATGATGAACTTCAAGAGTTGTTAGGAGATATATTACTCAGAGCAACTAAGAACAATATGGTATCTTCGGTTACAAAAGCTGCAAAGCTGTTGACTGATGGTAATAGTATGTATTATATCAATCAAGGTAAAGACTATAGATGCAATAAGTGGAATGTATTTAATTCCATTACAGCTGCATTAGGCAATTGTGATGTAGCCGAAAGACCTGTAAAGACTTTGAATGTTGCAAAGATGTTAGGAGTTTGCTAATTTGAGTTATATGTTTTTAATGCTGATGGGAGGTATACTTCTCATCGGCATTGCTGAAGTAGTAGAGGGATACAGAAAGTGGAATGCAATAAGGCGTAACTTCGACAAAAAGACTTTAGATTGGCTAATAGAAAGAGGTGAAAAGTGAGATTCGGTAGAGTTAGTATGAGTAAGGCAAAGACTAAAAAAGCACTTAAGTTCATGGAGATAACAAGTAAGAAAGACTTGAAGATATTAATTGATTGGATTAAGTTTGCTAGTAATATACAGGAATATAATCCTTGTCATATAAGACCATTAATTATCAAAGAGTCGAGATATACATTTCATCGTTGTATTATTGAAAAGAGAAGTGTTAAAGTATGTTATTACATAACAAAATCTTTTGTATTTTTTGATTGTCGGAGTAATTATGATTTTTATACTTTTTTGTATTGGATAAGACAATCGAAAAGTAATTTAAATCAATTCATTAAATGGTTAAAGGAAGTATATGAAAGTTAGGAAAAAAGTAAGTAAAAAGACTTTTATAATTGAATTAGAGTCTGATGAAGCGTTTATATTATGGCATATATTAAATGCGCCTACAATAGTATTTAAAGAATATGCGAAAGAAATAAATATAGAATATAAAATGTTCGAGGCATACGAACTTTGGGAAAAATTAGATCAAGTTTATAAACCAGAGAGGGAAATATGAAAATAATTAGTTTGTTCATCCAGAACATAAAACGTATCAAAGCTGTAAGATTGACTCCGAAAGAGAATGTCAACATTATAGCAGGTAACAATGCACAGGGGAAATCAAGTGTATTAGATTCAATTATGTATGCTTTGGGAGGTAAAAGTGTAGTACCTACTAATGTAGTACGAGAAGGGGAGAAAGGTGCTACAATTCAAATCGAGATAGGCAATATAACTGTATTGAAGTATTGGAATGAAGGTAAGGAATATCTCAAGGTATATCATAAAGATACTAATGCAGAAATGAAATCTCCACAGTCTATACTTGACGAACTATATGGAGACTTAACTTTTGATCCATTAGAGTTCTTTAGATTGTCAAACAAAGAACAGTTTGAATTAATATGCAAACTGACAGGATTTAGTCTTGATGACTATACAAAAAGGAGAGCATTGCTATATAATGATCGTGCTGAAATAAACAAAGAGGCAAAGAATCTTGAAGGTAAGTTGGCGGGTATGTTTGAACCTAAAACTAATCTACCTGACAGAGCTATTGACATATCTGCTTTGAGAGCTAAGTTCAAAGAAGCTAATGATGTTATAATTCACAACAATGGATTGAGAAGTGCTTTAGAGAACTACAAAGAAGATATTAAAAAGAAGTCATTGCAAATCTCTGAGGTTGAAGATGAAATCCAGAAACTTCAAAATCAATTAGTTATGCTGAATGATGAGTTTACTAATATGGTTGCAAGTTGTGAACAGTTCAAATCTGAGGTTGAAGGATTAGTTGATCCAGATTTCAAAGAAATTGAAGATGAAATCCGAAAAGCTGAAATGATAAATTCTGATATACTGCATAGAGATAGATATTCTCTACTTCAGAATGAATTAGGTGACAAGAAAGCTGAATCGAATGAATATACTCAATCTCTATCTGACTTAGACAATCAACTAAAAGAAACTATTGCTAATTTAGAAATGCCTGTAGAAGGTATGAGTATAACCGAAGAAGGTGTAGTATTGTACAATAACTTACCTTTGGAATCTGCATCGCAAGCTGAAAGAATTAAAATAGGATTAGAGATAGGAAAGACTTTGAATCCACAGTTGAGAGTAATACTATGCCGAGAAGCAAGTTTACTTGACTCTAAGTCTATGGACTATATTAGAGATTGGAGTGAGAAGTACGACTATCAGGTATTCCTTGAAAGAGTAGAAACTGATGATGATGGAGCTATCATCATAGAAGATGGAGAGATAAAAGATGAGTAAGTTAGTAAAGAATTTTCTTCCTGACATAGAACCAAATGAGATGTTTGTGCTAGAAAAACCTGTAGCAGAAGTGTGTAAACATTGTAAACAAGGTACATCATATGCATACACAAATATTTATCAACCTATGATAATGTTAAATGGAATGGCAATACCTTTCGGATTAGCAAGTAACACAATTGAAGGTGCTGAAAAGTTAATTGAAGAAGAGAAAAAGAGATTGGAGAGAAAGAAAAAGAGTTGAAGCAGATATTCAAAAAGCTACGGATTGAAGCAATCAATGAATTAATTAAAGAGTATAAAGGAAAGATACTCTATTACAAACAAGAAATAATTAGATTGAAAGAGGTAATAAAGAAGTTAAAATGAGTGAATTTATATTAAAAGATTCATTAGATGAAGATGATGTATTCTATTGTTTTAATGATGATTGTGGTAAAGAAATGACTGAAGAGTCAGAATACGATTGGATGTATTTAGACAATGAAGCAGCAGAGTTCATCTGCAAACATTGTGGAGCAAGACACAGAGTTGAAATAGACAGACCGATTATTAGAAATGTATTTATTGAAGAAGATGAGGAAGATGATGACTTATAAAGTTAGGATATGGGAAACAGTACAAAGTACAAGGTTAAGAGAATATAGCTTTACAGACATAGAAGGTATAGACAAATTAACTGATGAAGAACTTAAACTAGAAGTCTTAGCAGAAACTTGGGATGATTCAGGAATAATCGAATCAGATGATGATACAGATGTAATCGAAATAGGTGAAATAGAGGAAAGAGGTTATGGTATTTAACTTAGTAGAAAATCATTGGAAGTCAAACTACAAAAAGGACAGAAAGAAACATAGAAGCAAGTATGATGTATCTGCATTAGGAGAATACATACCTGCAATACAAGACGGTAAGTTCAGAGTAGAAGTTGCTTTGGAAGGTGAAGAACAGTTGCATGTAGAGTCTATCATAGGGCTAATCAGAAAAGTAATGTGTTTCTATGGAGATTTTCAAGTAGGTAAAAGAAATGGTAAAATATATATATTGAGGAAGGTATGAACTACAAAGATAAGTGGGTAGAAACCTGTGATGTATGTAAAGGTGATTATATAAGATTCTATAAAAAAATCTTTGTAGGTAAATATCCTAATGCAAAATATGTAGGAGAAGAAAGTATGGAAGGGGAGGTCATAAAAGAAAGCTATGGACTAAAGAAAGGACAACATACTTTCACCATAAAGACTGAAGAAGGCAATATTCGTATAAAGGGTAGAAACTTATATGAATCTTGTTGGAGAAAAGAATGGGAAGATGAAGAAGCAAGAAATAAGTTATTAAATGAAAAACACGAAAGAGCATATCAGATTAAAAATAGCATAAAGGAAAGAATGTATGAGTAAAACAATATTAGTGTTAGGTAGAACGGGAACGGGTAAAAGTAGAAGTGTCAAGAATTTGAATCCAGAGACAACTGCTGTGATTCAAGTAGTAAATAAAGGGTTGCCATTCAAAGGTGCAGTAAAGAAGTATGTACCTTATGATGTAACTACAAAGACAGGTAATCTATGGGTTTCAGATGATCCAGGTGCAATAGTCAAGATACTAAGGGGTATATCTGAAAAGTTAACTCACTTCAAGACTGTGATTGTAGATGATTTAGTCTATGTAATGGTAAACAACTTTATGAAAAGAATAATGGAGAAAGGATATGATAAATACAATGAATTAGCAGAAGCATTGTATTCTATTATGAAGTTGTCTCAAGACCTTAGAGATGATTTAACTGTAATCTTTCTAACTCATTCAGACCAGAATGAATTTGGAGAAGATACTAAAATGAGAACTTTAGGTAAGTTGACAGATGACAAGATTATTCCTGAAGCATTGTTCACAATAGTTCTATTGACTCAAGTACAAAAGGAAGGTGATAAGTATAAATATATGTTTAGAACCAATGGAAGCCCTGCAAAGTCACCAGAAGAAATGTTCAGCGATTTGTACATTGAAAATGATTTACAGTTAGTGTTAGATAAAATAAATGAATATTATAAAGGAGAATAAAGATGACAAGAATTAATTTAGATAACAGTGAAGTAAAATGTATTGACAAGGGTGTATTCGTATCAAGTGGTACTATCCTAAGAGTAGAGGATTGGTCTAACCATCCTTTGATTCCAGAAAAGAAGATGTTAGGTAAATTTCCTACTGAACTATGTTTGAAAGCATATGTTGATATAGGTATGGAGTGGGAAAAACACTTCACTACATTCGGGAAGTACAATGTAGATAAAGTAACAGGTAAGATTAAATGGATACAAAGAGGTAATTCAGTATTGCAGTTCCTTGTGGCATGCTTAGAAGATTCACCAAGTTTCAGAGCGATAGAAGATGCAACGGAGTTCATTGCTAAGGTTACTAACGGAAAAGGATTAGTTAGAGATACTATCCTGAAGTCGTTAGAAGGAACTGAAATTCAATTCGTATCGTATCCTACTTCATTTGATGAAGAAAAGAAAGTATTGAGGAAGAATGACTTGATGCATACTTTCAAGGCAACTGATACAATAGAATACATTCAATCTGTCTGGGATGAACAGAAGAAGTGGCAAAAAAAGTATACTCCCGAAGCATACCAACTTTATCTAGATTCAAGGAAAAGTGAATCGGATACTAAGTTTGAATACGGTGCTAATGCTGAAGCAAAAACAGAGGAAGATGTAATATAATGTCTGTTATTAGAACTGAAAGAGGATGGGGAGGACATTTCATTTATGTTAATAGATGTCTATTCAGAAGAAATACATTATTGGAATATAACAACACTAAAATTGTAGTTAGTACGGTAGGGTTGATGATAGACATTCACGCTCCAGGTTATCCTAATGGAATTACCTTTGATACAATAGGACATAATAGGTACTATGAAACAATGGCTTTCCATTCAAAAGAAGAAGATATAAGATACCACGATGCAGATGTATCAAGAAATGTATCTTTTGATAGTCCTTGGACAATCTCTGAAATTGATGCAGATGATTTAGCGAATGAAATGCACGAAGCAGTAGTAACTGAACTTACTAGTAGATTATTATCAGGTAAGTTAATTTAAATGTAACAAGGCAGGTGTTGAGCCTGCCTTGACTTTCAATAACAATTTAGGTAAATTGCCGTATGAAATTGACTACTACAAATATAATATTAGATTGGTTAAATACCAATAGGGGAAAGGAATTTCCCATATTCCGAGCAGAGTTCTTTCTACCTGTTTATGGAATAAAGAAGTTTGGAGTTTCACATACTCCAGGTACTTATTCAAGATACTTCCGAAAAGTCAAATCAGACAAACAACTATTAGAACAACACAACATCACATTAGAAGAATTTACTACTTCTAGTGGAGATAAATGTATAAGAGTAAAATAAGAAAGGAGTGAAAGTTGAAGTATGTAGAAGTAGCATTAGGTTCTGTGAACAATCGCAATCACTTCATTGAGGTTGCGGACTTGCCTTTGTATGTAAAGAAAGCGAGAAGTAGCAAAGAGGATTTATATATATCCTACTACTCATACGATTCTGAAATCAAAGAGCATTTTAAGATTAGAAAGACAGTTAGTTCATTCAAAGGTAATTTCTACTTAGACCAGATTATCTTTGATATAGACAAGATGGGGAAGAAGTCTGATTCTGCTGAAGAGTCAGAAAAGAAAGATATAATGGTATTAGATAGAGCAAGATATTTCTATGAAAGGTTGAAAGACGATTGGAAGTTGGATGAAGATACTATCAAGATATGGTATTCGGGTAATGGTTATCACTTTACTATACCAGATATATTCCACTTTGAACCTTCAAACTACTTACCTAAAGAAGTTAAAGCTACTCTAAACAAATACTTTCCAGAGATGGATACTATGCCTTTGATGCCTACGGGATTGATTAGAGTTGCTTATACTGTCAACTACAAAAGTAATAGGTATAAAGTACCGTTGACTTCAGATGAACTATTTGGATTATCTCACAAAGAGATAATAGCAATAAGTGAAAAGGGAGAATACAGAAAGTTTAAGAAGAAAGAGACTAAATGTACCTTAGATTACAGACATTTGATTGTAAGGGATGAAGTTGAAAGAAGTAAAGTAAGTGATAAGAACGATCCTACAAGGATAGTAACCTGCAATCAAAAGATGTTCAATGAAGGTGCAGTAGAAGGTTCAAGGCATTTGAATTTAGTTCGATTAGTTTCTACCTGGAGAATGCAAGGATTAGATTTGAATGCAATCAAAGTGTTGGCATTGCATTGGAACAATGGACAACTATCTAACTATGAGATAAATAAACAAGTAGATTATATCTTCGAGAAAGGATATACATTTAGTTGTTCGGATACAGTTAGAGTAAACTATTGCGATCCTAAATGTGTCTATTACAAAAATAAAGATTATATACTCCAAGCAGCAGATTCTGAAAAGTTAGAGGCTGATTTAGTAAAGTATATACGTTCAGACTTTAGAAAGAATGCTTTTAATTTACAAGACATATATCCATTGCCGAAAGAGTATTGGGTATATCCAGGTGAAATGATTACAATATTAGGAGCGTCTAAAGTAGGTAAAAGTGCATTTATACAGAATATATGTACTAAACTGAAGAACCTTAGAATACTGTACATCAACTTTGAATTTACTCCATTGTTGTTCTATCGTAGATTGATTCAAATTGAACATGGAATGACTAAAGATGAAATCTACAATTACTACAAAGAAAAGACTAACAGTCTATCTCAAGCCCTATCTCACATAAAAGTAATGCAAGTTGCACCAGACATTGAACAATTCCCAAAGCTGATAAATGATTTAAATCCTAATATGGTAGTAGTAGATACATTCGATGAATTAGAAGTAAAAGGTATAAGAGAGTACAATACAAAGAGTGAAGAGTTAGCAAAGAAGTTGAAAAGATTAGCAGAACAGATGAACATAATTACATTAGGTATACATCATATACCTAAAAGCCAATGCTATGACGACAAAGGTAGACCTAAGAAGTTGACGTTGCAGTCAGCAAGAGGTTCAAGTGCAGTTGCACAGAAGTCAGATAAAATCATAGCAGTTGAAGGTGATTTGAGCAATCAAATAAGAACAATAGATTCATTGGCAGCAAGAGACGAATCTCCGTTTCTACTTACAATGAATTTAGACTTCGATACATTTAGAATGGAGGCAATGTGAAAGGAGTGAATGATGGAGAAGTATAAAATCGAATTAGCTAAAAAGATAATTAAAGAGGATATTATAAACTGTATGGAGTGGGAATTTGATATTGAAAAAAATATTACTAATGGGATGATAAAATTTCACAATAGTCTTTGTGGTTACTGTAATAACAAACTAAGCCAGCCCGTTGAAGCCGTAGTTATGCAGAAAATTGCGGACACCAAGAAAGAGTTTGATGAAAAGTTTGTGCCATATAAGCCATACTACCAAACGCAAAGAGGGATTATTTACTGGAGTGATTTGTGGAAATGGTTTGAGGAAAAACTTAGCAATTTTACGGCATAACGTCATTCGGCTTAACGGGTGGCGTAAATAATAACAGAAAGGAATAATGATGGATATAAATAAGTTCAACAAAAGTCCAATATCTTTCGATTTGGAAGAACAATTGAAGCAACCACAGAAAGTAGCAGTTGTAGACATTGAGACTTACAAGTGGATTAAAAGTGAAGAGTATGAAGATTATAGAGTAGGAAGTACAGGTAGGTTAGTAGACCCTATCAAGATAAAGCAAAAGCAAGAAAAGATAGCGTCTGAATTTGCACTTGACCCTCGTACAGGTTGTGTAATTGGATATGGTATATTAATAAACACAGAAGTACCTATACCTTTAAGTAATATATCTTTAGATAGTGTAGTAGGTGCATGGAACAAAATAGGTAGTGATTGCAATTTTTTACTTGACTATGAAAGCACAGAACTTAATATGTTAGGTAGATTTTGGCATATACTATCCGTACTGCACGATGAAGGATTTCAGATAGTAAGTTACAAAGGTAAGGTATTTGACTTTCCATTTCTCATCAAGAGAACAATCATCAATGGATTAGACAACACTTATGGTACATTAGGATACAGACAGCTTACAAGTAAGTATGATACAAGAGTACATTTAGACTTGTATGACATATTTGAAGTAGGTGGCAAGTCCGAATGGGCATACTTGTTAGGACATTCAGATACATTCAAGAATCCTGCATGGGAAATTGGATATTGGTGGGAAAATGGGATGATAAACAAAATAAAAGAGAAGAACAAAAATGATTTATGGGAAACATATTTGCTTTGGAAGGATGTGAGTGAATGGTTGTAGGATATTCACCTGTATACAAGATATTCTTCTTTCAAGCAGTCAGCAAGATAATTGTGGATGACAAGACTGATCCAGAATTGTTAAAGTTAATCAATGACAGATACGACTGTCATGCAGAAATAATTATAAAGAAATCAAAGAAAGATAAAGGATGCAGATAGAAAGAACAGAAAGAGGATTTGAAGAAGTTAAATTTGAAGATAGTTATAATAATAAATGTATTATCCAAAAGTCAAGTAAAGCTGTAGATGACTTTATTTGGATAGGTATTTCAGAACCAAAATTAACTGTTTTTGAAGATAAAAAAATGGAGTCATATATTAATACTGTATTGCCAGATAATTGGATGGTGCATAGTCAGATGCATTTATCAAGAAAACAAGTTGCAGAATTATTACCTATTCTGCAAAGGTTTGTTGATACAGGTGATTTATCTTAGATCAAAGAAGAAAGGAAATGAAATGAGTATACCAATCTTATATCTACCTGATGAAAGCGGTGAATACTGCTATTACATAGGCAGAGTAGTAAATACAGACTATGGACAGATGTTTGAAGTGGATGAAGGTTATCCACACAATGGATTTGAAACTGTATCCGATACAATGTCTTATTTAACATACATAAGTGAAAAAAAAGAAGAAAATAGAAAGACAATAGAGGAAGTTAAGTGATATATCTTGGAATTGATAATGGTGTTACGGGTTCATTGGGGATAATAGATTCAAAGGGTATTGGCTATCAATACTCTATCCCTACTAAGAGATGTTTGAACTATCAGAAAAGTAAAGTGAAGTATCTGAACAGGATTGACGTAGACGCATTTAGAGACGTTTTAAAACCATTTCTTACCTTGAGGAGTACAAACATACTCCTAAATGAAGAAAGTGCCTTAGAACGCACCGTAGAGCGTATAAATGTAAAGTGCCTTTTGGAGAGACCTTTAGTAAACCCACAAAGGTTCGATGCAACTACTTCAGCTTTGAGAGCATTGGAAGCAACTTTGATCGCACTTGAAGGATTAGGTATAGGATATGAATTTGTAGATTCAAAAGCATGGCAGAGGGTATTGCTACCATATATATCCGCTCAAGACAAAAGTGACTATCCCGGTAAGTTGAAGGAAGTATCTTTGCAAGTAGGAATGAGAAAGTATCCGAATGTAGATTGGACTAAGTTCAGAGATGCGGATGGATTGCTAATAGCTGAATATTGTAGAGAACATGACTCAGGCATTTGAGTACGGGTACAGAAAAGGAATAGCTGAATATTGTAGGATGTACTATGGAAGTAACAACGAACCCAAAGCAGAAGAAGATAACCTTCTCGTATAGAGAAGATAAGATAGTATACGATTCAGAGTGTACATTTTGCAAGATAGTATGGTGCTATCTCAAGTGTACACTTTGGGTTAGAGTTGAAAGGATGATAAGGAAGTATTTATATGGAAGGAGTGAATGATGAGAAACAAATGCGAAGTTCATTATTATATAATGGGTGATGGTCGGTGTAGTTGTAAACCGAAAAATGTGGAATTAACTACCGAGCAAATTGATGAAAATTTTAATAGGCAAACCTTAGAAATCATGACAGATTTAGTTCTTAAATATAAACCAGAAATAATATCTAAATATGGAGGGCTAACTAACTTTGTAGACTGGTTGAGAAAATTAGATTGCCGAAAATTTTATATAAAAAAAGAAAAGAGGTAAAATGGAAGAATTAAAAAAGATGCTTACAGGATTATTATACGATTATTACGAGCACGGAGCAAATACGCACACAATTATACCAGATGCAGATGTAAAGCCGATTTTAGAATACATAAGAAGAAATTTTGTTCCGCTTGAGTTGTTAGTTATTGGTGCAAATTGCGGGAACTGTAAACATTTCCAATCTTATTATGATGCTTATGATGAAGATGAATTTGAGCCTAAAGATCAAGGATTTTGTAAACATACAGACACTTTTAACGAAGGAGCCTTTGACTGTTACGCTTGTAAGAATCACGGTTTTAGCAAGAAGAATTAAAAAAGAGGAAAAAATGGTTGGAAGACCAAATTTGAAAAATAAGAATATTACTGCAAAGCAAATTGAAATTAATCTTGCTAATTATTTTAATTACAGACAAAACTTAATTGTGCCTAACATTAGTTGGGGGCTTTTAGATTATGAAGCTGACTTATTAGTTTTAAACAAAAGCGGATATATTACTGAGATTGAAATTAAGGTATCTAAACAAGATTTAATTAGAGATGCAGAAAAAAGACATAGCCATAACAGTAACTTAGTTAAGTACCTATATTTTGCAATCCCGGACAAACTTTTACCTTACATTGATTATATCCCTAAAAAAGCCGGAATATTGGTATTAAGTAAAAATAACGACCATTATTTTGAGAAATTTTGCTGGTATTTAGCTGTAAAAAAGTTTAGGGAAGCAGAGAAGAATTTACATTTAATAAAAGTTACTGACGAGAAAAGATACCAACTTGCAAGATTGGGAGCTATGAGAATTTGGCGATTGAAAAAAGAGATTGAAATGTTAAAAACAATAAAGTTGCGATGAACTGTAACAAATGCGGGATTAAACAAGACTGGATTCCAGAATCAGTTTTAGCTTATTATAGCGATATAAAAAATATGAAAAGGAGTGAATGATGAAAGATGTAAATTTAAAAAATAAAAAACCTGCTGATGAAAAACCCGTATTATGGGCGGGTTGGTTTGATGCTACCAAAACATTCCCCCCATTTGATAAAAAAGTGTTAGGTTATTATACATTACCGGCAGCTGGCGGAAAGGGCAAAAAGACAGGTGAAATTTACGAGTATTACGAAATTATAATGTGTGAAAGCGTTACAGAAAGTACCAACGGTAAGAGAGCATTGTGGAGGGATACTGACTACAATAATATTGAACCGCTTTACTGGTGTGAGTTGCCATGTCCACCAACTTGTTGCTAAAACATGGAATTAACCCGAAAACAAAAAGGAGTGAATGATGAGAAAGTTATCTTGGTTGTTAATAATATGTTCATTAGCAATAAATGGTTATTTATTATATGTTAATGAAATTAAATCGAAACCAAAAGTATATGATTACGATGCAATAAGAGACTCGTTGGCAATTATAACAGGCACGGTAACGGGTACTAATTCTTTTGTCTTCGGCTATAATACTACTTCAGTCGGAACAAATAGTTCTATCGGTGCATACGGCAAGATGTATACCGATATGAATGAGTTGAAACGAGAGGACTCATTGGTTAAAGCCAATCCGTCAAATTTAATTTGGATATTGGAAAAGAATGAAAAGGAGTGATTATGTGGGAATACAAACAATTTACAATTAACACCAGGGAAGATGGTGAACCAGTCAAAACCTTAAATCAATTAGGAAAAGAGGGCTGGGAATTGTGTGTCTATCGTATACTGGCAAAAACATGGTTTGACAGTTATGAACTATTAATTATTATGAAACGTAAAAAATAACAATAGAAAAGAATCAAAAGGAGTGAATGATGAATTTAATTAAACAACATAATTATAAACAACGCCCAAGAAACTTCGCAGACTTTTTGAGTTGCGAGTTAGACGGATTTTTGGCGGGAGAAGTAATATGAAAAAAATATTATTTGGCATAATAGTATTACTGATGGGATGCAGCTATAAAATGGAATATAGAATTGTGAAAAACGATTTGGGATATTACCCACAAGTAAAAGACAACATGGCTTGGCATAAAATTGCAAAACACCCCACTGGTTATGGATTATATCCGTCGGATGATTATGAATATCCCAAAACAATAGATGAATGTGAAAAAATCATTGAAGAATATAAAGCGTGGACTAAGTTATCAAAGGAAATGAAAATAGTAAAAGAATATTAGTTTGATATTGAAGAAGAATGAGAAACAAAGGAGTAAATGATGGAAACAGCATTAGATTGGTTTTATAACAAAATTAAGGGTCGCTATGAACACGATGGCGATTTGTTTGAGGATTTAGCATTTGCTTATGCAGTAGCGAAACAAAAAGAGCGTAAACAAAAGCGAATTGTCAGAAGGCAGACTAATGAGCAAACAACAATTCCTAATGAGGAGTTGAAAAGAATATTAAATATCAGAACAAATATATAGGAGTGAATGATGAGTAAGAGAAATAGTCTATTGTACTTTTGCATTTTAGTCGTACTTATATCATCTTTTATGTTGGGTATGAGAGTGAAAGATATGTTCTTTTCAGACAAAGAACCTGAAGTCTATGAAGCATTTACCAAAGAGAACATGACTCAAGCATTTGAGTATGGATACCGGAAAGGAATAGCTGATATGACGATAGGAAACTACAATGTAAAAGTAGCAGTAGATTCATTTAAGATAATATTAGAGAAAGGAGAATAGATGAAAGTAACACATATAAAACCAAAGTCAAGTTGGAGTGAAGAAATAGAAAGAGCGTTACGTATATTAGCAATAATTTCAGTGATAACTTTTGCCGTTACACTTTTGATATTATTTTATAAAGTTTTAACTATGTAAAGAATGGAAGGAGAATAGATGAAGGTAGTGATCCTTGCTGTTGCAAGACAGTTAGTTATCTATGACTACAAAGGGGAAGAAGAAGATAAATATATAATTACTAATCAAGGGGGAGATATGTATACTGTTACTACAGATATGGAAATACCATTTGTTAGGAGTAATTTAATTAAAAATCCCTATTGGGAAGAGAGAGTATTTAAAAAAGATGATATATATTGCGGTGAATATACCGATGAAGTTAAAGGATTGGTAAAGAAATGGAACAAAGCAACACTTACATATAACGACTCAGTATTGAAAGCAAAAGTAAAGTATTATGAGACAACAAAAGTATTCAAAGATAAATTTAAGGAGTTAGAATGGGAAAAAGAAAAGCAGTAACACCAAAACCGATTCAGTTGGATGTAAAAGATACAGTAGAATCAGTATCTAAGTACAAGTTAATTATCAGAGACTTCTCACAAAAGAAGATAACCACAACTGATATTCTATCTGTAAAAGAGATAGAAGAAAATGGAGAAAAGATTATAGAAATTACAGGGCGAGTTAAGTGGATAGGTTAATGGTTGGAGAGTGGCATATTTGCTACTCTCCTTTTTTTTTATTAAGTTAGTGGAAAAGATTGGAGTTTACCATGATAATGTATGAAGAAATACCCGATTGGTTATCTAAACTGTATAACAAGTGGAAAACAGTTAGAGATGGATTTATAGACAACAGAGGGAAACCTGCTGAAGATTATTTCTACAACGACAAAGAAGGTACAGGTACTCCTTATACCCGTCAACAGTTGAATACTATCATAAGTACAACTAACATACCTGTAAGTTTTAATTATATATATCCTGCAGTAGAACAAAAGTTAGCGATTACAACATCCTCAAAGCCTTCATTCAAATTAGTTCCGATAGACAACAGAGCAAAGCCTCATGCTCAAGTATTAGACAAAGTTAAGTATCACGTTCTATACAACTCCGATGCTAATTCTCAAGTCAAAGAAATGCAGAAAGATACATTGATTATGGGATTGGGGCATATAGAATGCGTAGAGACCTCATTCTATCAACCAGGGGAGTTTAATACAGCAGTAGTCTACAGACATCCTCAAAATATCATACTTGATCCGAATAGCAGAAATAGGAACAATGAAGATATGAGAGGATATTGGTTCGATTGTCATATCACAAGAGAAATGGCTGAACAACTTTATAGTGAAATACTAGAATATATATCCAATGTTAGAGGTGAGAAAATCACTATGGATGTATTTGAAAAAGTAGGTTCAGAAAAGTATTTAGATATTGCTACAACCGAAGAAAAGACTGTATGGTTAAGACAGTTTAATGACAAAGTAATGACAACTAAGTATTTTATCAAAGACCCTGAACAAGGTATATTACATACATTCCAGGAGAACTATGATCCCGATGCATGGGATTTACTTATAGGAGAAAACGGAGAAAATATAGTTGATACTGAAACAAATATATATGTAAGGCGATGGACTGTATTAGGTACTAAAGTAATATTACAACAGATACTTAACTATACTGTATATCCTTTGAGAACTAACTATTACATTTGGGGTGGAATGCCTTACAGAAGTTATGGTATGGTACATTGGATATATTCACCTCAGGAAGCACATGATAAACTATTGCAACTATTTGTACTTAACGGTATACTAACTAACAATCCGAAGCGGAAAGCACCTGTAGGATGGGCTACACCTGAAATAAAGAAGAAGTGGGAAGATGGCGGGAATGATCCAAGAGTAGTAAATGAATATATACCTATAGTATTAGAGGGTAAAATATTAGTACCTGAATACGAACCTGTACCTCAATTGAGCAACTTCTATCCATTGCTTTTAGACGGTTCTAAAGCAGCGATAGAGTACAGTACAGGTATAAATCCTATGGTATATGGAGACCCTACACAGGGGAAAGTAGATGTATTCAGTGCATTGCAAAAGTACCAGGAAGCAGCAATGCAGAGAATAGCTATGTGTATAGCAGATTTGAACAATACATTGATGTACTTAGGTACAGCAGTTATGGAATCAATTATAGCTAACTTGAGACCTGAAATCAATTATGTATTCTTTGACGACAAAGCCAAGATGAATGAATTAGAAGTAGCTATGGATATTGTATCGGATATTAAGTTAGGTAAATATAAGATTATATCCGTACCTACCGAAGCTATGCCGAGTCAAAGAACTGCTATGAGTACGGAATTGATGAAGATAGCACAAACTACTCCCGATCCTATGAAGAGAGATATATATATCGAAGGAGCATTTGACTTAGCGGATATGAGGGGGTTTGATGAACTGAAAGAAAAGACTGAAGTAGTACAGCAAATGCAACAGCAAGTGCAGAGTTCACAGGAAGAACTAGAGCGTATGACAGAACTTTACAAGCAGGTAGAGAACCGTATGTTGGTAGCACAGGCAAATGAAACTAGAGCCAAGAGAGAAACAGACATCCAGGTAAAAGCTGCGGAAGCTATAAAAGATATAGAGATAGCAAAGCTGAAAGACATGTTGCAGGATGCTAAGAGAGATAAAAAAGATACCGAAAAGTAGGGTATATATATAAAAATAGAAAGAAACAATGATTAAACTCTCTTTAGATGACGTTCAATTCGTTGGACAGTACAGTTCGAGTTGGTACAACAAACCCAAGAACTTGGAATGGGAAAGAGAAGCGATACTTGACAATAGAGTATTTCTTACAGATAGAAGTGTCTATAAAAATAGACAGTATTTTCAGAGGGGTATAGAGACGTATGCTTTTCTGATTGAATCTCCATGGAATACACTTACCGAACATCAATATACAATGCTTGATGCAGATAAATTCAAACGTATATTCACCCACTATGCACCTCTACTTAAATTCCCGAATGCAAGATTTGTTTCAGGCGGATGCTACATTGCCGAACAGAATTGGGGTATATATTCCAAACATAAGTTGATCTCTATGTTCTGTTCAGGTAAGAGACATTTACCTGGACATATCATAAGACATTATATCAAAGATACATTCAAAGATGATGTAGAAGGATATGGTGAAGGATTTGGGAATCCAATAGATGTTTATAATAAAATAATAGGATTAGAAGATTATAGGTATCAGATAGTGGTAGAGAATGCAAAGGAAGATTACTACTTTACAGAGAAGATAATTGATTGCTTTCTTACAGGTACAATACCTATTTATTGGGGTTGTCCGTCAATAAGTAAGTTCTTCAATATAGATGGGATAATTCAGTTTAATACTATAACCGAATTAGACCGAGTATTGGCAATGTTAAGTGTAACAGGGACACAGGATTATCTTGAAAGAATGAATGCAATCAAAGACAATTTTGAATTAGCAAAGCAATATGTAATACCTGAAGATTATATGATAACTAAATATAGAGATGAAATATGATTATAGTAATGTTAAAAGGTGGATTAGGGAATCAGATGTTTCAGTATGCTTATGCTTATGCTTTAAGTAACAAATTGAAAGTTGCTATGGGTATAAATACAGAATGGTTTAAGACTTATGGCAATGGACATGCAGAATTGAGATTAAATGAGTTCCAATTGTTGAAATTCCCTCCGTATGAACCTTATGTAAAAACAGATGGGATTATATTGGATGGATACTTTCAGATACCTATGGCATTCAATGAATATCGGGAAGAGTTGAAAAGCATATTTGTACATACCCACGACTATCTGCCTGAAGATAGTATCGTTATACATATCAGAAGGAATGACTATGTAGAATTAGGTAGAAGTTTCGATGAAGAATATTATCATAGACTTGTTGAAAGATTTAGAAATCCTATTATCTTTTCAGATGATCCAGAATGGGCTAGACAGTTCGGACATGTATATGAATCCAGAGGAGTTGTTTCTGATATGTTGACTATGAGTACAGCTAAAACTATTGTAATCGGTAACAGTACATACAGTTGGTGGGCTGCGTATTTGTCTAACAGTAATGATATATGGTATCCAAAAGAGATATTGACTCATTGCAATCCAAGAATAGTTGAAGGATTGGAGTGGAATCGAATAGAATGAAAGTCTTGCTTACCTGTACAAGTATAGAAGAAAATTCAAGAGTACCTCAATCTAATGGACACTATCCAATGGGATTAGCATATATCCATTCGTATATCAAAGATGAGCATGAAGTTAGAACTTATTACTTGAATAACGTACCGGAAGTAGAATGCCTTGAGACTTTATATAAAGCAATGGAGGAATTTAAGCCTGATGTAGTAGGTATATCTATGATAACTCATTCAAGGGTAAGTTCATATAGATTGATAGAGTATCTTAAAGATAAACCGATTAAAGTGGTATTGGGAGGGATACATGCTACATTGATGTATGAACAACTACTGATTAAGTATCCATATGTGATAGTAGTCAGAGGTGAAGGTGAAATAACTTTCAAGGAGTTGTTGAAAAATCTTGATAATTATAAAGATATTAAAGGAATAGCATATTATGATAATGGAGTAAAAGTTACTGAAAAAAGAGAATTGATAGATGATTTAGATATATTACCTTTCCCTGAACATGAGTTATTTATGAAAGAACAGGGGCGTATTTTAGCGAATATACTTACAGCAAGAGGTTGTCCTTTCAAATGTAACTTTTGTGTATTAGATGCTTTTTCGAGACGTAAAGTAAGATTTAGAAGCGTACAAAGTGTAGTAGAAGAAATACAATATCTCAATGATAACTTTCCAAATATAACAGATATATGGATACATGACGATGCTTTTACTTTGAATAATAAAAGAGTAATAGAAATTTGTAAAGAGATAATTAAAAGAGATATTAAAAAGAGTTTTATATGTAGTTGTAGATTCAAACCTATTTCTTATGAGATGTTAGATTATATGCAAAGAGCAGGATTTACTAAAGTAATGTTTGGATTGGAAAGTGCTGCCAAACCTATAATAAAACAAATGCATAAAGGGGTAACAAAAGAAGATGCAATAAAAGCTATCAAATTAATATCAAAGTTTGATATGCAGACGATAGTATTTTTAATGGTAGGATTACCAGGTGAAACAGATGAGACAATAGAAGAAACGGGAATGTTTATACAAAAATTACAAAGGATTAAATACTTTCATTATAACGATATGAATATTACTATGGTATCACCAGGTATAGAAATATATGATATGATGAAAGGGAAAGTAGTAATTGAAGGATATGGAATATTTGACGACAATTATTGGCTTACAGATAACTTTGTGCCTTATTTTGTTTTAGAAAACAATTACGAAAAGTTATATGAAATGAAAGATAAACTAATGAATATAGTTTCCTATACAAGGTTTAATACTCCAGAAGGGTATTACTACCAACATGGGATGCAATTGTATATTGAAAATCATTTAAATAAATATTTTAGGTAAGAGATGGATATAACGATATTAATACCAATTTACAATAATTCGGTAAAAGAGATAGAGCAGACTCTAGACAGTGCTTTTAAGCAAGATACAGCCTCTGTAATGGTCTATGATGACGGGAGCTATGATTGGGTAGGGGTAACCTTAGATAAGGTCACCACGAGCCTCCTAGGGCGTTTTAGAGGAGATGAGAATAAAGGCAGGTCTTATGCAACTAACTTTATGCTCAAAAAGGTAAAAACAAAGTATTATATAATGTTGGATTGTGGAGATACTTATACTTCTCCTAATTCAGTTAAAACCTTGATGAAGTATATTGGAGATAAAGATATATGTTATGGAGATTTTAAGTTGAAAGAAGGAGAGTGGAGATACGGAGATTATTCTGAATGGAGCAAAAAAGATATACTCGAATTGATTATTCAAAGAAATGGGAGTGGTATAATCCCTTTCAATCATTGTTTGCATAGAACAGAATTTACTCTATCAAATAATCTTTTTTTTGATGAAGAATTGAGAGTTGGAGAAGATACTTATAGATTTATAGAGGCATTAAATTGTGGATTAACAATAAGATATACGGGTAGTTTATTCGTAAATTACAATAGAAACCCTAGTTCTATATCCCTAAACCAGGCATTGCGAGACAAAGATTTACCAAAAATTATAGATTTTGCTAAAAAAAGTCTTGACAAATAAATAAATTTATGTTAATTTAATATAGGAGAAAAAATTATGGATGACACCATTTCCAATGGAAACGCAGAATTTGCTGCAAATCAACCCTCCCAAGATGTAAATCTTGATGGTTTATTTGACCAGATAGTTCAAAGCGAAAATCCTCCCGAAGTGCAAAGTCAGGATGATGAGCTGAAAATCGAAATCAATCCGAAGTATGCTCATTTACCCGAAGAGCAGGCAGTGTTCAGAACTTTGCAATCTGAAAGAGATTCTTTTAGAACGAAACTCGAAAAAGAAGTCCAATCTAAGGCAGAGCTAGAACAAGTAGCCGAAATCTTTGAAACTTTGTACAATGATGATAGTGCTTTGGAAGCATTCTTGGCTGAAAGAAAGCCTGAACTTGTTTCTAAAAGAGACTATTCGTCAATGATTAAATCTGCATTGGCAAAAGAGTTTGGTGAAGATTTCAAACCTACTCTTACAAGAGAAGAAGCCGAAAGAGATGATCCAGGAGGGCAAGATGCTTTGTACTATCTTAGGTTAGATGAAATCCGTAGAAGTATAATCAAACCTCAAGGAGAAACTCCGAAGTCTCTTAAAGAGTGGAGAGAGAAACAGAAACAGAAAGCTGAAGTAGAAAGCCAAAAGGTATTAGCTGAAATCAGAGACGTTCAAAAGAAGTTCAATATATCTGATGCTGAAGTAGAAGCTACTTTAGAAATGGGTAGAAAGATGAACTTTGAATCGCTATATAAGACGAGGAAGTTACTACTTAGATTAGGCAAACCTATGGAAGCAGGAGTGAATCTTCAACCTACTCAAAATATTAATTCTAATGCAGAAAGATTCGTAAAAGAATTGTTTGGAAAAGACGCTAAAGTGCGTTTTTAGAATTAATTAATATTTTGAAAGGATATAGAAATGGGAAGGATATATAGTTCAACCCCTGGAAGTACGGGTGCATTTACTCATCAGCACTCAGGTTCAGCAGGGTATTTCAATTTTAGTCAGGGTATTCCCTGGTATAAGGGTAGAAGTCAATTAGCGACAATACCGGAATTTATGCGAAATCCTCAACTTTTAGAGAATAACTTAGTTATCAATCTAAAAGAGGGTAGAGCAAATTTAATGAAAATTTTATTCGAGTATGCCGAGAGTAACGGAGCAATCAAAGTTCCTGATGTAAAGCCTCGATGGAAAGTCAAAATCAATCCGCATGATAGATTCTACCTCAGAGGTAGTGGTGCTAGTGGCACTGCATATGCTATCTCAAGTAACAAAACAACATTTCAATTAACTACATTTGCAAGACCTACACCTGCTATTTCTAATGCTTTGGGGAATCCTAAAGTAGTTGGAGATATTGCAAGATTGCAGGCAGGTGATTTTATTGCTTTGATGTGTAGTTGGGTAAAAGCAGATAGAACAGCTTATGCTGCAGGCGGTACTTATACTGCACCTGCACCGTTTTATGCACCTAAACCTGAAATTTGTAAAATCATATCGGTTGATTATAGTGCTAATACATTTGTTGCTGAAAGGAATTGGGCAGGTTCACAAAGGACTGCTGCTTCAACACTTACAGGTAGTTTCACTGTTGGTACTGCTGCTACAGGTAGTTCTTCAGGTTACATTAATACAACTGATGCATTCTTTGTCAGATTGCCTCGTACAATTAAAGAGGATGACATTGATGCAAAAGTATGGGGCGGAACACCTACTTGGGATGAAAACATTCTGAAAAGAAGTTTGAAAGCCTGGGGTAGTGGTTATCTATCTGAAGTCATTAATGCGAATACAGGCAACCCTTCACCTGCTGCTGAAAACAAACAATTAGCTATAGATGCATTCTATGGTGATTGGGAATACGATGCAATTTGGGGTGAAAAGGATGAAGGATGGGATGCTGAAACAGGCGATTGGTGGGGAACTACCGATGGTCTATTAGCAAAAGTACCTATTGGACACTACATAGGTGTAGTACCGATTAGCATAGGGCAGATTAAAACTAATCCTGCTTATGCTATGGGTTCATTTGACCCGATAGTATTTAATAAAGTATTCAGTGAAAAGGTATATGTAAATACCAATGGAGTACAAGCGGGAGATTATGTATGTGTTTGCGGTTCTACATTCCAATTGAACTTTGCTTCAATGATTAACATACAAACCCAAAACGTACCTACAATTCAATCTGATTGGAAAGTAGTCGGTAATAGATTCAGTACAAGTGACGGAGCTACTATTGACTTTATACCTTCCGACAAGATGTCTTTGAATGGTATGAAGAATGTTGGTATTATGTTCCCGAAATCTGCATTTAGATTAATGAAACTCGAAAACTATCCTACTGATATAGTAGAAGTAAACAATGAAAATCCATTGAAAAAGAATGGTTTTATTCATGGTGTAATGGGATTCAGGAATGATAATGTAGATAGTACCTGGGTATTTGTACTTGATAATGCATTAGGCGGTAATCGTGATGAAACTACATATACGTATGCAGGTCAGTCACTTGATTATGCTACTGCTATTCAAGGCGTAACAATGAGTTAATGGAGGTATGAAATGATAAATAGAATGGAAAGAACAATTAGTGAAAAGACAACTTCAACCGATCAAGGGATTGAGGTAACTCAGAAAGGTACGATAGTTACAGTACCGAGTAGAGTATATAGTAGAGGGCTTTTAATTCCTACAAATATCGAAGATGTCAGACTTTTAACTCTTACTCCAATGAATGCAACCGCAGCTTTAGCTTTTAGTTGGGCAAGTGGTACTGATGGTGGATGGTTCTGCGATTTGAAGAAAGTACCTGCAAGCAGAATAGGTGCTTCTGCATTTTCAAGTAGAGCTAATATTATACCTCTATCAGAAGTAGGATTAAGGCATGTAATGTCAAATGATTGGAAACTTTATACTGCTATTGCCTCAATGAGTGCAGCTTCAGCTAATGGTAAACAATTTACCTACACAAATTTGTGGCGTAGAGAAATAGAGTTCGGATCGAATGCAACTGCATATTTAAATGTGAGACCATGTAATTCAGTGTCTAAACATGTGAATTATCACACATTTAAGTTTGCATACGAAGTTAAAGGTTACAACTATTAATTCAACGAGGGAGTTTGTGAATTGCTTTTAATGTTTTAGATAAACTCCCTCTTTTTTACCCGAAAGGAGATTAATTTGATTACCGTATCGTTAGCTACAATACGAGAACGAGAACAGTCTTTGAAAGAGACTATAGAGAGTCTATTGCCTCAAGTAGACAAAATAAATGTATTTCTACATGGTTACGACTACTTACCCCCGTTTCTAAAGAATGACAAAATAGAGACTGCATTCGACTTAGAATGGGGAGACAAAAAAGACCTGGATAAATTTGCATGGATAGACGAAACAATTGGCTATCACCTGATAGTTGATGATGATTTAGTATTCCCTCCCGATTTTGCTAAATACATGGTTAAAAAGATAGATGAGCATAAGTGCTTTGTATCTTGTCATGGTTCAGTTCCTTTAGAGCCTCCGATTGCTTCTTATTACTTTGATAGAATCTCATATCCTTGTTTAGATGAAGTTACAGAAGATACCGATGTATCTATCATAGGTACAGGATGTATGGGATATTATACTGATACAGGTATAACAGACTTTCAAATCAAAGACTTACCTTTGTTTATGGCAGATATACATTTCAGTTTGTATTTACTTTCTAAAAAGATACCTATGAAAGTAGTTGCTCATAAAAAGGATTGGATTAAGCATTCAGAGAAAGTAGATTTAGAAAAGACTATATATTCACAGGAAGTTGGTAGAGATGTAGTTCAGACTAAATATATCAATGACAACTATGAATATTTTAAGAAGAGACAGAGTGTGAATGGAATGCCTAAAGTTGCTATATGTGTAGCAAATACAAGGCAATGGGATCATTTAATATGGTATAAGGAATGTTTGGATTCAATTAGAAATCAAATATATCCGAATATTGTACCTTTAATTATTGACAATCAAGATAGATTGATGACAATCGGAAAGTGTTGGAACGATGCTGCGGATAGTACAGATGCAAAGTATATCTACTTTTTGGGAGATGACGACTTTATTACTGACGACTTTATTACTTCTTCAGTAGATGCAATCGAAAAGGAAAGAGCTAAAGATGAAAAGGTAGTAGGTATGGCTTCATACTTACAGATGTTTAGCACTGAATTGGATGAACAAGGGAAAGCAGTTACTCAATTAGAACCGAGAGAATTGATACCTACAGGTATGTGGTTGACGGATTTCATAAAGAGTGAAAGGTTTGTGGAATATAAAATCAAACAAGTTGATACGGAATTTATGGATAGGATAGCTGAAAAAGGATTTATACAGAAAGCAATGAAATGGCATTATGGGTATTACTATCGTACTCATTCAGGACAAACAAGCGGGAGAAAGAGGTTATTGAACGGTAGGGGTGCAACAACAATAGAAAGGAATGGAAATGAGGATTAGTGATATTGATAAAGATTTAGCTTTGAAGTTAGGTGATCCTGCAGAAGCGGGAGCGGATGGAGAAGTATTTGACTTTGAAGATAGAGTAAGGTATATATCGAGAGGGTATGGTAGATTGATTAGAAACCTTACTAAGATGATGGATAAAAAAGTACCGGAGTTTGCTAATAGATTGTCTTACTATACAGCTAAAGTCGGGAGAGATGTAGGGCAGGCAGGGACTGAAGAATATGGGATTCTAAAAGTGCCTCCTTTTTTAGATGTGAAATCTGTATATCTAAAATCAGGTAATACAACAATAAAGGCAAATAGTATTGATGCTGAAAATTTTGTAGATATTAAATCAGGCAATAATAAACATTATACTGCAAGTGCTACTCAAATATATTTTACTATAATGGCTTTTGCTGCCGACAAAGAATCGAAAGATGAATTAGTAGTCATGCCTGGGTTTAAAAAAATTAGTGCAACTCCAATTGACTTTGAGTGTTTATATATAGGACAACCTGGAGAATTTACAAAGGTAGATGACTATGTAGATATTACTTCAGACTACAAAGATTTACTGATTGCTAATGCAGCTTATGAAGCTATGATGGATTTAGCAAGACAGGACAAAGCACAGCTATATAAACAAGATATAGTAAATGAATTACAGATTTTGTTAAACTACTCTCAATTAGCAGAAACTAAAAAGGGTGTAACTAATGGATAATCTTATAGATACCATTGCTTTGAATTGCAATGATTCTAACTTTGACGACTTTCCTAAACATATCTATTCGGAGAAATTACTTCGAGTTGACAGAATGTTGGCAAAGACGTATGGAGTTCTAAGAAAGACATTGACATTCTTTGTGAAAGACTATCTATCGGAAACTAATATCAATGATGATATAGTATTGAATATACCTGAATTTGATGCAGAGTTTTTAGTGAGTGTAAATGATATAACATTAGAAAAAGCCTCGCATGAACTGAAAAACATCAATACATATTATCTTGAATATAGAGGAGATAGAAACAAAAGAGAGCTACTGTTTAACTACATTAAAGAACCAGGGTTGGATTTAGATTTATCTATTTCAGAAGAGGAATCTAATCCAGATTTATACGGAGGTAATGCTTTATATAAAGTAAACTATTCAAAAGGTTTAGATGACGAAATAACTATATGTTATACTTTTATACCTGAAATGGATAGAGAAGATACTAATATAAGCAGAGGATACAGATATTATTTACTTCCAGATAAATACGATGAAGAACGAATAGCAAAAACCTGTGTAGAAATCGCAAGATTGGGTATTGTCAAATACGCAGGTCAAGAAAAGAAGAGACAATATCAAGAAATATTCGAGTTGTATTCTGATAGGATGAATGAGTACGACAAGAGAAATGTACCAAACGATGCTTTTGTTAGCATTAAACCATTCACATTAATATAGGAGATTAAGAAAATGATTAAAAATATGGAATTTATAGCAGCTAAGTTAGGATGGATAGACAGAGCTACCCCTAAAGTGTATTTAGCTCGAATATCAAGAACAAATGGAACAGCAATAACCTGTTTAAGCAAAGTATATAAAAATACTTTATCTAATTCAGCTACTTGGGCAACAGGGGCTTCGGCAACTTATACATTGAAATTCATACAAAATGTAATGCCTTCTGCTACTAAAACGCATATAGATGTACGATTTACGCCTAAAGCGACTACAGCTACCTCTACAACTATGCACCACTTTAGAGTTAATGCAAGTAGATTTAATGCTTCTACAGTATATTTGAAAACTTATAGTAATGCAGTTAATGCTGCAAGTGTTGCTATGTTAGGCACTCGTACAGTAGAACTTGAAATAAAGGTTTACAAATGATAGCAGGTAAAAATATAAGTCAACAGAATAGTATACCTCAAATGAACTTTAGGGTTCGTGCAGGTAACTCTTGGAGTTATACTTTTGATGCTACTTATATTGATACTAATGGCAATGAGCAAAACTATGACTTTACAGATGCTGAATTACTGTGTACATTACGAGGTATTTCAGAAATCAAAGTACAAGTTGTAGTTTCAAGCAATACAGTTACTTTAAGTTTACCTTGTAGAGCTACCAAAAATCTCAAACCTCAATTAATGGATTGGGATTTAATGCTTATGGAAGCTAATGGTAACTGTAAGACTTTGATGGCAGGTACTTTTGAAGTCCTTAGAACTGTGACTTTAGGGGAAAGACTCCTGAAAAAAATATATAACTTATCATTTAATACAAAATTATTGATAACTGATATATTACCTGACTTTTTGCACTTTGTTTTTATGTTTAGTAGTAGAATAAGTATAACTACTATTAAATTTGTATTGAGGACTATGGGCTTGTCATTTGAATCGAGAGTGAATATATGGGCATATATAAGTAGAACATTTTCTCTTCCATTTGGGATAGAAGTACATATATGGAAATATATACAGAAAGCATTTTCTTTCTCATTCAAGACCCGTATTGTAGTCTCAGAAGTCGTAGGGAGGGCATACAGCCACTTTTTCCCTTCAAGGGTATACTTAACTACCCTTTTGAGAAAGATTGTCTCTAATGCGTTCCTAAGCAGAATTAACGTAATCAGTGAAATCACCAAAGGGTACGTTGGTGGATTTTCAAGTAGAGTAACATTAACAACATTATAGTTGTGAATTGCTTAAATGTTTAATAAAAAGTAAAATTGAAAGGATACAACGATGAATAAAAATAAACCTCATTCTCTTGAAATGGAATTGACCATAGAAAGAGATAAACCAATAAAGTTCAAACCTTCGGAATTGGAAGGATATATAGTTCTCAGAGACAATGTAAGGTTGCCTATGAGAAGTTATGTAAGACAATTCTTAGATAAAATGCGTGGGGTGTTTGCAAAATCACCTACAGGTGCAGGTAGTATAGTAAGACCCTCTATTGCTTCAAAACCTGGTTCAACTGCTGTAACTAATGCAAGTCAATGGACAGGGGTGCAGGTAGGTAGAGGTGGAGGGGCAGTACAAATAACACAAACAGAGCTTATTCAGCAATATTGCGAAGAGGAGGGGAATGCTGTAGCATATGGGGATACTACTATTACTGCCCCTACAGCATCAGGACTAAACGTAATTAAAACCTCTGTAAAAAGAAGTTTTACTAATAATGATAGTCAGATAACATTACAAGAAGTTGGGTTGAAATTATTAAGTGTAAGTAAATTTGCTTTGCAAAATACTTTCTCAGTATCTTACCCAGTAGGTTATGAAAATAAGGCGAATGCAAAACTAATAGCAAGAGATATAGTAACTGAAACATTCTCGAATACAGAGATGAAACAAGTAGAATATCTATTTTTAATTAATACCTCTACTGACGGTACAGGCGGTATGTTAAAAAATATGGCTTCATTCATATATAACTATTTCTTCAAAGCAAATTATAATGCTCAGAAGTTGCTTGATTATAGTGGTGTAGAAGTTACTTATGCACCTGCAAGTTTTTTATCTGCTACTAATTTTGCCTTACCTGCTTCAGTAACTCCGTTCCAGGTTAATGGTATTGCTTCGCAACCATTCGGTATAGTATTAGGGACTTATGACCCTACAGGACAAGATGCAGACTTTACTGTGTATGCAGATGGAGAAGTACCGGAATTTGAAATAGGTATTCAGTCAACTAATGTTGAAATGAATGTAAAGACTTCGGGATTGAGCTATGGAGCTAATACTATAAGTGCAGTAACTTTGACAGGTACAGACCAGGCATATTTCACTATATCCAGAACTATAACTAACAGTGGTACTTCTACACAAGTATTTAATAGAGTTGGATTATTGACTAAAGGTACACCTACTACAGATACTGCATTAGGGGTAGGACAATGTGTATTGGCAATGAATACTTTGAATACTAATTTAGGTGTAATGCACTTAGCACCAAGTCAATCAATTAAAGTAACCTATAGATTCAGTGTGAGCGTATGACACGACCTAAGTTAGTAATCAGTGAAACGACAAACAAGACGGATATATCCTTAGAGGATCAGGCGAAAGTTAGGAAGTATGTAACTCCTAATGTATCTGAAAGACTTGCTGCTTTGAGTGCTTCGGTAGCAGACCTTACTACAGATGTTAATGCACTGACTGCTCAATTAGCATATAAAGAATATATAGCGAGAGTATTATTTACTTCTACAGGAGTAACAGTAGAACAAGTATTAAATAATACATTAGAATATACTTTAACTTTTGCTAGAAGTGCTGCAGGAAGATATACTATAGTACCTACACCGGCAGGGAGTTTCGGGAATACAACAACTTATTGTAGAGGAGATATAGTGAGTGACCCTGGTTTGAGCAAAATACTTTTTTGCAATGTAATATATAATACTACAAGTGAAATTGAAGTAATAGTACGAGAGGGTACAGGAACTACATATAGTAATACGTCTGTGAGAGCTTTGGTAGAAATTAGACAATATTAAGAAAGGAAGTAAAAATGAGAAAGTTAATATTTTTTGTAGTATTGCTATGTACGATAGGGTATAGTCAGGTAATACAGTATAGAGATACAAGTTATACAGGGAATCAACAGTTCAAGACAGTAATGCCTACACAACCTTTACCTGTAAAGGATAGTTTGCTTATAACAGCAACAGAAAGTTCAACTAATAGTTATTCACAATTTATAACTGCTACAAGTGCAAAGGTAGATACAGTTAATTTTGGCTTTGATACACGGACTGTAACTTTTATAAATGACGGTGCGACTACCGACACTTTATACGTGAGTACTTCTAATACCTTTCCGGTGACTAATACGATTGTAAGGTTTGGCGGTGAGGGCTTTACAAAGAAAATGAAGGTAAGCACTTTATATTACAAAGTTGGGAATGTACCTTTGGCAAACAAGAAGATAAGAATTGAGGGCTACTAATATGAGAAAGTTAATTCTGATTTTAATTTTGTTTACAGTAATTGCTTTACCGCAGACAGAGACAGATTATTTCTCTTTGCCTATGTGGAAGTGGGGTTCAGCGGGCTTAATGCAACCGAGAACTGACAGCACGGCTATACTTGTAACGGGTAATCACGGGTATGGATGGACTCATACTACTTTTACTGCGGGTTCTAAGTTCTTTTGGTATCCGAGAAAGAGTGCTTTTAGGGTTGGGTATGTTAGTGGTTCACAGTGGAATGATGGGAGTATAGGGGCTTACAGTTTCGGAAGCGGAAGGAACACAACCGCTTCGGGGGAGGGCTCAACTGCGATGGGGTATGCCACAACTGCTTCGGGGTGGGGCGCAACTGCGATGGGGAGTGCCACAACTGCTTCGGGGGGTTCCTCAACTGCGATGGGAGAAGTCACAGTTGCTTCGGGGGAATATTCATTTAGTAGCGGTCATTACACAACAGCTGGAACGGCTACCTTTACAACTATCTTTGGAGCGGGATATAATAGCGGTCAAAGAGCTATAAACAACACAGCACGCTCCTTTATGGTATCATATTCCCACGATACTACCAAAGTAGGATTACATGTTATAGATACAACTTTAATTAACTCTGGCAGTGCTATCTTGGCGAGAGGTACTCACGGTGCAGGTTGGACTGAATGGGGTATAGGGGCAGGTTCAAGAATGATGTGGTATCCGAGAAAATCAGCTTTTAGAGCTGGGTATGTTGCCGGTGTGAATTGGGACAATGCAAGTATAGGTAATTATTCTTTTGGTTCTGGATTTAACATTTTGGCTTCGGGGGCTTATTCAGCAGCATTTAACAACTCCTCTGCTACTGGTGAGGGTGCTTTTTCCTTTGGAGCAGGGGCAGCATCTGGGGTGTTTTCAGTGGGTGGAGGCAAGTGGACTACTGCATCTGGCACTAATTCTTTTTTGTTTGGTCTTGGGTGGAGTAGTTTATTAAGAGCTACAAATGCAACCGATAATTCTTTTATGGTATCATATTCCTATGACGCAAGCAAGGTTGGTTTGCATGTAGTAGATACGAGTTATGTTAAAATGCTCGGTACGGTAGCAACTGATTCACTAACTACATTTTATACGACAACAAAGATTGATTCGGCAACTATTATATCACTACCAAGCGGTAGAGCGGGTTGGGGAGAAGTAATGATTGGTGATAATGCTCAATGGGCTTCATTTAGGTTTACAAGTGCGGGAGTGGTTACATTAATATTAAACAGTACGAATGTAGGCACTACTCCCTTTGATGCTAACAAATTAAATATTTACGATGCGGGGACTAACGTAGCAATTCAGAATTATATTAGTGCAGCACAGTTAAATGTTGCAGTTAAAGTACATTATTTTACGCCATAAAGAAAGGATAAACAAAATGAGTATAGTTAAAATTAAAAAAATTGAAGTAACAAAATTTCCGGAAGAGAAGAATGCAGAATTTGTAAGATTCTTAGACCCGTCAGTTAATATGATTGATAACGGAGTTCGATGCAATTACGAATTATTAGACGAAAATCAGCAAGGTTTGTTTAACGGTTCACTTGAATTAAACGAATCGGAAGTTATCGAATGGAAAGACACAGACGAGCAATTAATAAATGCAATGCTGTATAAGTTAAGCCTTGAAAGGTTTGTAGAATGAAACTCATAATTCTTCTTCTGTTAGCATTTAATCTTTATGCTCAAGATTATATCGTAGAGTGGAAAGTGATTAGGATTATACCCGATAAAGCTCCAGTCACAAAAGATGAATATGGCATAATGAGAGGTGGTGGTAGCTTGACAGATTTGGTATATAGGGTTAGTTATGATACTACTTACCATTCAAAAAGATTTGAAACAGAAGCTGAAGCAGATAAATTTATTGAGAATATGCCTTTCGCAAGCAAGAAAATGAATTTGCTTGTAGGAACTGCTTGGGTTGCTGACTTTAAAAAGTATAAGGTGAAAAAATGATATTCATTTATATCTTCATAGCATTAAATCTTTCCATTTTTGCTCAAGATTATATCGTAGAATGGAAAGTGGTTGTGGTTAGTGTTGTTTATTATAATTCAGCACCCCAAACTGATGAGTATGGTATAGGACAAAATATAAATACGTTTGCAAGCCAAACCCGTTATGATACTATACAGCATTCAAAGTTATTTGAAACGGAGGCGGAGGCAGATAAATTTATTGAGAATATGCCGTTAGAGGTTACAAATAGATATGGGGTTTACAATCTTTCAAATAGGGCTTGGTGTATTGAACCGAAAAAATATAAGTATGACTATCTATTCAAGAGGGAGAAATGATATTCCTATATATCTTCATAGCTTCTACCTTAATGGGATTGAGTAATGAGTTACTGATTGCATTTATCCTTGTAACGATAGCGGGGATATTCAATGCTCAAATGGATGCTATTAAACATCATCCTAAGCAGATTTGGTTTCCGAATTGGAGTTGGTGGACTGATAATAATTGGCATTATGAAAATAAATTAGTCTATCTGTTAATGAAATATATCTTGTATATGTTCAAAGACGGGTGGCATTTATGTAAGTTCATTATGAGTTTGGCTTTGATGTTTGCTATTGCGTTACAATTTGAGTGGTGGTATGCAATAGTTTTTTATTGTTGGTTCGGAATAGTATTTAACATTTTCTTTGAATTATGAAAGGAGTGGTTCGATGAGTAAAGAGGAATTGATTAGCTTGGTAGAAAAAGGAAAAGTTAGAATTGTGCCTAATTGGCAGTTGTTGATATTCGTTATTACGGCTATCTTTGCTATTGGAGGTACTTATGCTAATTTTAATTCAAGGATAACAATAGCAGAAAATAATATTATTGAACTGCAAGTAAACCAGAAAGAACGGTTAGAAAGAGAAAGAAGTACTACACAGGTAAGAGACAAACAGTGGTATGAAATTCAGATGAATATGAAAAGTATATGTAAGGCATTGAATATACCTTACGAAAAGATTGAAGATGTAAAATAAAAGAAAGGATAAGAGAAATGAAAAAGTGGTATTCAAGCAAGTTGGTATGGGTGGGATTAGTTACACTTGGTTACGGTGCAGCTAAGTTGTTAGGAGTTGATGCAGAGTTGACTCCAGGTGCATTGGAAACAGCATTGGGAGTAATAGTGATAATTCTTAGATTCATTACCAAAGAAGAAGTAATCTTAAAATGACTTACTCGGAGAATTGCGAAAAGTTAATTAAGCACTTTGAAAGGCTGAAACTTAAGGCATATATCTGTCCAGCGGGTGTTCTCACAATAGGGTGGGGACATACTAAAACAGTAACTAAAGGGATGCAGATAAATGAGATAGTTGCACAAAAGTTACTTAATGCGGATTTATACCACTGTATGCAAATATTAAGAATGCACTTAAAGAAAGAAGTTTCGCAAGGTGTTTACGATGCTTTGATTAGCCAAGCATTTAATATGACTTATCGCAGTACAAAGAAATTAATCGAATACGTGAACAACGACATCGAAGTTTATAAGAAAAAGATATTGCTTTACTGTAAAGACATTAACGGTGTTACATTAAAAGGTTTGCGTATTCGTAGATGGGCAGAGTTGCATTTAGCGGAAGGTAAATCTTGGGATGAGATACTGCCGGAAGTTCAAAAGATGCAGAGAATGAGATGAAATGGTATTGGTATGTAATATTTATATTGTTTGCAGCAGTCGTTTCGATTTGGTATATATATTCTGCACGAATTGAAGTTAAAGAGGCTGAAGTAAAAGTCCTAAATGCCCGTATTTCGCTATTAGAGGCTCATAGAGACACTTTATATCTTCCAGGTAAGGTTGATACCGTCTACAAGACAAAAGTGCTTCAGAAGGCTTCTAATGTCGCTACAAAGGAAATGAAGGTAGATACTGCAATAGTGTATCCGAATGGGAGTTGGATTTCGATATATTCAGAGGATGTATCGAAAGGATTGGATATATTTGCAAACTTGATAGAAAGAGAAGTAGAAGTGTTGAGGGTAGATACAGTCAAGATTTCAGTACCGAAGTTCTTAGAAGTCAAGACTGAAGTAAAGAGACCATTTTACGACAATTTTGAGATTGGAATGTTTACAGGAATTGTTAGCACATTAGGAGTGGTTTATGTAGTAACTAAAATGATAAGGTAGAAAGTATGAAACTGAAAGTATCGGATTTTAAGGGAGTGTATACCAATGCAGACGGGAACGATTTAGCATTGGAGTATTTGAAGGATGCAGTAGACTGCAAGTTTAGAGAAGGATATGTAGAATCTGAAGGATTTCAGTTGAGTACAGTAACACTTCCACAACTTACCAGAAACGATTTAGAATTTGATGAAAAGGACTATGCTCGTACACTTTATTTAGGATATGTAGAATTAGATGATGATAGATTAGCTAATGCCTATATTCCTAATATCAAAAAATATCCATTCTATGTTTATGTACATAAAGAAAATAGACAAGACTCTAATGTTCATTTACTCTTTGCTATTAAAGACACTGATTTATATACTCAAAAGATAGTTATTTCCACAGGATACAAAGAAACTATAAAAGTAATTAGACTTGTATATTCTAATGGTAGAACTAAAGTAATAACTAACTATGGAGTATATGAAGTATGTAGAATTAATAGAACTTTGAAATCTGATTATCAAACTCTTAGTGAGAAAGGATACAATAACTTTTATGTAATCCCTAAAGACTTAGAATTTTTTGATATTTCACCTGAAATCATAACAGAAAGTAATGTTGTATCTAATTACCAAGAAGTTGAATATAATTATTATAATGCATATCCTGTACAAAATGGAATTGGTGGAGTTGTTTATAAATGTAGTAATAGAAATAATGGTGTTACTATAAAATATCCTCTTGAAGGAGAATTTTGGGATGGATTGGTTTCAGAACTCCCTGCAGGTTCACACATATTCTTTACAGGTAGTGGAGTATATTATATTCCTATACAATACTTTGATTTTTTTGATTTTAGAGATACTTATATTATTAAACAAACAGGACAAAGTTTCAAGAGTTTACTAGGACAAGAGACAACTATTTATTATGGTAGTTCGTATCAAATAAAATGTTACACAGTAAGTAAAAGATTATTTAGTTTGATAGTAGATAAAAGAACCGAAGATTTTGTTTTATATAAATCTGAAACAGTTGAAGAAGTAGGGTTAGAATACCCAGAAAAGAAAAATGTTGAACTGATAATTACTACAGTATTTGACAATAAAGAAGAATATGTAGCTAATTATGTGAAGAGACAGATTGCTGATTCTGATATGGGTAGTAAAACCAAATATATGATTAAGTTTAATTATCCTAACTTTCCTGAAAGAATTAATACTACAAGAATATGCTTATATGCAAGATTTAAGAAACAAGATGAGTTTGAACAATTTGCAGTGATAGATTATCTTGATCCACTTGAAGTTGCAAAGACGACAGTATACTTGACAGATAGAACCTTAAATGGAGTATATCTATCTCAAACAATAGGTATGAAGTACGATTCAGCAACTTACAAACCTATCTTTAACTATACAGACTTTCTATATGTAGGGAAAGTACCTTATGTACTCTATGGTTCAAATGTGTATAGTCCTGCAGTCGGTAACGGACAGGTAATGGAAATATTTTATAGTCAGAACTTCATTCCAGATGTAACGAATAGAAAGATAATCAAACTAACTAATGTGAATAATGATTTAGGTGTACATACGGATAAAGATTTAGTTGTAATCAATCAGCAGAACGATGAACAAGGCGGAATACTATTCTTTGTTAGGAATGTATTAGGACTACCTATTGTAAATGAATATCAAGTATCCGAAGCACCTGACGGTATAGTAGCATTGACTAAGTTTGGTATATATGTTACTAACGGAACTCAAAGAGAAATGATTTCAAAGTCGATAAATGACTTAATCGAAAAGTATTATACGAGTGGTATAATTGCTTACAATGCAATGGAAGAAGAACTGTATTTAGTTATCAATAGTCAACTGTGGGTATTCTCTTTTATTACTCAAACGTGGAGTAGAAAGAGTCTAAATGTAAGGAATACAGTAAAAATAGAAGTTGACTATGACAAAGTTTATTTCTATTTTGCTAACGGAAGTAAGTTGCTAAGTAGAGTATATAACATATATAGCAAGTTAGAATCTCATAGTACGGATTTGAATGAACCGAACTTACTGAAAAGACTTGATGGAAGTAGGTGGGATTACATAGGTGGTATAAAGAGAAAAGGTAAGATTTACTTAGCAAATGGAAGAAGTTTGTTGATTTTCAAAGAGAATATAAAGGATAGGAGACCAAAGGCAAAGATAGAATACAGTATAGAATTTAGTGGTAAGTTATATGGAGTTGAAATGGATGTTGAACCTGTAACAGAGGTAAGAAAAAAAGTATTTGTTGCAATACCCGATCCAGGTATTATAACCCCATTACCTCCAATTAAAGAACCAACGATAGGAGTTAGCAGTGAGTGAGAAGAAATATCCTTTGAGTGAACAACACTACTTAGGATGGATAGCAGAGAAGATACAAGAGTTGTCTAAGAAATTAAATACTTTAGAGACAGAGCTAAAAGCAATTAATACAAAATTAACAACAACTAATAGTACATTAGCGTCAATATCA
>Ga0209835_1000097_pt1 | contig 61355 bp, 96 predicted proteins | sample LakKivwa52mmetaG_FD_184138 | JGI IMG/M metagenome (GOLD analysis project Ga0209835, IMG submission 184138) | Anoxic lake water microbial communities from Lake Kivu, Rwanda to study Microbial Dark Matter (Phase II) - Lake Kivu water 52m metaG... | ecosystem: Environmental > Aquatic > Freshwater >...
AAGCACTGCAAGCGCACCTATTATTTCTTTTTCAAACAACATTGGTTCGCCGCCTACTATCTCGAGGTGCTCTATTTCGGGTAGTAAGTGCATTAACTCAGCTAACAAGTTATTATTTCTAATAGATGTATTCGGAGTAGTTGAGGTAGCAATCTTTTTAGCAAGAGAGTTCCACTTACTCGACCATACCGGAGAACAGGAAGCGCACTGCAAATTACAGGTATTTCCGAAAGCCAGAGTTAACATTTTTAACTTGTTGTTGACCCTGAATTTAGGAAATATTTGAGTAGAATCGTTAACCCGTTTACTTAATAATCCAGCGTCTTCGTCTTTTTACACCTAATACACTCATCCGGTAAAACTCCAGACATTAGTATGTCCATTGTGTTTCTTAGTAGATCAGACGAATTATATTCAGCGATGCTACCAACGAACGGCTTAGTGAATTTACAGCAAGGTTTTAGTGTTAGTTGTGGGCTGATGTCTAAGCTAACCCACGGGTGTAGACACAACGGTTTCATATAGTGTACAATTTAATAAATATATTTAACCTTAAAGGTAAAGCATCTTGCAAAAAAAAACTAAGAGCATACTCGACGAAATTGATAATCTTTTTGTACAAAGAGACAAAGAACACATCATTGAAAGTCGGGTAACTCACGTGATCCAGGGTGCAATCAATCTGATTAATCTAATTAGAGAAGAGTATGATGCAGAAACCGCTTCGGAGTTAGAGAGAAGAATTATTAACAGTATTAAAGGGCAAGATTCCTCTAAATTTGCTAGAGGAATAAAGAGGGTTAAAGGACAATAAATGAGCACACGACCGGACTTATTACGAAAGTATTCAGATTTACTTGAATCGAGCGAAACCGAAGTTGAAGAAGGGGTACTAGATTTTCTAAAACACCCGTTAAACACGCAGGCCAGAAATGCATCTTCTGCTCAACGAGGACAAAACGAAAAAATTAAAAATACAGCTGATACTGCATTCACTAAGTGGAATCAAAAAGCTGCAAGCATTAATCACACCGGCACACCTCCTACTCCTGAGCAATTCGAGCAGTGGGTACAGAAATATTTTAAGTTAACTGTTCCGGTTGACCAAATGAACTTAAACTTAGATGACCCTAAATCAGTGTACAAAGCAATTACCCAGATGGCCGGTCATTACTATGCAGGCACAACACCAGCACCAGCACCAGGTGGCACAACTCCCGCAGCTGGTGGCACAACACCAGCAGCAGCAGGAGGCACACCGCCAGCAGCAGCAGCAGGAGGCACACCGCCAGCGACAGCATTTAACCCTGCAGACTTAACATCTGCAATCAACACTGCTCTTAACGATCCGAATCTAAAATGGAACAGAGAATTAAAAGCAGCAGTTAAAAACTTGTGGGTGCGTATGGGCGGAATTAAAGCAGAGTCTAAGACCACTAACAGAAAGATGGTAACGTGATCCTAAGTGAAGGCGGTAATGCAATTCCGGATTCTATTCCTGTACTTAAACAGTATATAGGACCTGTTGTCCGTAAAGCTATTTCCCTATTACCACCCGAACTGCAAGGAGCAGTACAAACTGACATTGGGTCGGCGGGATATAAAGCAGAGTCCGGTGACATCGATGTGTTCATTGACGCACAAGCAGTAATTGATCATTTTAAAACAGGCAACGACAAAAAGTCACCAGAGACCGCAGCAAAGAAAGCGTTGGAAGCACACTTCCTTTCTAAAGGGGTGCAAGCAAACGTTAAGGGCAGGAACGTTCACGTCGGTGTACCGTTTCCATCTGGTATTGCACAAATTGACTTCATGGTTATTCCTGATTCCAAAGAAGTTGCACCGTGGCATCAGCATGGCCCTCGTGGTATGTACAACGAGCCGAACTTTAAAGGTAACGCAATATTCATTCTGATGAACAGCCTCGGTAAACCTTTGGGATTAAAGTTCGATGCATTTGGAGCAAAGTTATTACGACGAGATAACAACGAGATAGTAGCTCGTTCACGTGATGACGTTGCTAAGTTGTTACTGAATCCGCAAGCAACAGGCAATGACTTAAATTCAGTTAAGTCTATTTTAAATGCATTACGTAATGATCCTCGTAAAGAAGAAAAGCTTGCACAAGCAAAAGATGATGCAGCCAAAGGATTGATTACGTTACCAGAGTCTATTCAAGAAGGCTCGGTAGCCTGGTTTAGTGCAGTAAAAGCATTACTAGTAAAATGAGAGCTAACGAGTTTTTAGCAGAGATGTATGCTGACGAGACGCCTGACCAAAAATGGGATCGATTGCAAATCGATAAATTAATAGATGCCTTGCGTACTAATTGTGCGCCGTACTTTAAAGAAACAAACCGTATTATGTATCGCGGCATAAATGCAGCAAGGATGCCAGACTTAGTATCAGTTGCATCTACTTCTAAAGAGAGATTTCCTAGGGATACCCCAAACATCCTTAATCAGTTTATTGTTGAATGGTTTGAGCAAAACGTTGGGATTCCGTACCGCAAAGAACATACATTATTTGCTACTGGTTCACGATTGGAAGCCGACGGGTACGGAGCAGCATTTATGGTATTTCCAATCGGCGAGTTTGAGTATTGCTGGTCGCCAGTACACTCAGATTTGACTGACGCATTAGCCAGCATGTCGGGTAATAGTTTGCGTATGGATGAGATTAAAACTTCGGTGTACAAAGTGATGAATCGAGGGCAGTATGAATTTAACTTTGATTTAACTAGTGCAATTGATTCTAAGAATGAGATTATGATATATTGTAAACAATACTATGCTATAAACTTTCATTCATTGACTGTTGATTATCGAACAAAGATCGATTTTAACCTATTTAAAGCTGAACTGTTTCGGTAAATATAGTAAAGGTAAGGTATTGACATGAGAGCAAAAGATTTTATTACAGAAAAAGCTGACTACAGCACAAGGATGGAAGCATACTCCCAACTTGAGTCTTTATACAGAAGAGTGTATGCCCCTCAATTTAAAAAAGAAAAAGTTAAACCACTTAAACCAGAAGAGTTAGAGCCAACACTTAACCAAGCGGCACAGTTGTTAAAAATAACCGGTCGAGGCACTAAGAATTGGGGCAGTGATTTTTCAGCCGGTTATCTATATGATAACATTGTTGTTGAGATCAGAAAGATACTAGCAAAGTCTGGCAATAACATTTTCCCGAACGCTAAAACAACTATTGGGTTCGCAAAAGAGTTAGCAGCATATTACGGCGGTAGATATACCTGGAGAAATCCAACAGTCTGGTCTCGCAGTACCGGCGGCAAATATGCCGATCCATCTACTCACATTGCGTTTGACTCTAAAGAAAAAGCAAATGACGTGTGGGCAGATTTAGAGAAACACGGTAAACGAGTTTATATTAAAGACAGCCCATCCTCTGCTCCTCGTACCTACATTAAAATTGGTGGCTTACTTATTACCTGGTCAAGCAGAACCCGTGGAGCATTTAGCGATAACCCAGAGACTGAACACAGTTTCTCGGTTCAAACTACAAAGATTTTAAACAACTATTTAAGAACAAAGCAGGACATCACTGACCAACAGGCAGCAGCATTACAAGATATCGCAAACACTAAAAATGCTAATGCAATGGAAATGATTAAGGCCATTGTAGCAGTGTTTAAAGGCGAAGAAGAAGTTAAACAAGTTATTGCACAAAGTCAAAAAATTGCTCCTCAAGATAAGGCAAAACTTGATGCTATTATTGCTGGTGCACAGAACTTTAAGGAACCTGAGTGAGAGCAAGTGAGTTTATAACAGAATCTAAGAAAACATTCCGTCTGAACGAAGTTGGGATGGCTCATGCTGAGGATATTATTTTCTACGAAGGTAGTAACGGAGCACTACGAGTAATTAATTCGTTTGCTAACTTACCAAAGAACAGAGATGAAGTGCTCACTATTAAGTGGGACGGGCAGGTTGCATTATTTGCAGGCCGTGAGAACGGGCAGTTTATTATGACTGACATGGCTGGTTGGACAGCTAAAGGATACAATGGCCTTTATACATCTGCAAAAGAGTTTTTAACACAAAAACGTAGCAAAGGCGGGAATGAAGAGTTTCTTGCAAAAATAGAAGCACTATGGCCAATTATGGAATCAGCAGTGCCACTAAACTACAAAGGTTTTGTTAAGGGCGATGTTATGTGGTGGCCTGGTAACCTTAAAGAAAACAACAACCGTTGGGTGTTTGGTGAAGGAACAACCACGTACGAAATCGATAAAGACTCAACCTTAGGACACCGTGTCGGCCAAGGCGAAGCAGGTTTTGCGGTACATGGTTACACTCCGTCTACTCAAGATAAAACGCCAACTCCTATTAAGAATATGGCAGGGTTAAACCCTAACGGCCGTTTGTGTATTCTCGGACCTGAGATTAAAGTTGAAGGGGATATTCAACTTAACAAAGGTAAGATCAAGGAAGCAAAAGATTATGTTAGAAAGAATGCAAAAGCAATCGACTCGTTCTTAGACGAAGCAACGCTTAAAGCAAACAAAATGTCAGGACTTCCTGACATGTTATATACCTTCGTTAACCAACAAGTAAAAACACGAGACTTATCTGGTTTAGCAACAAAGTTCTTACCATGGGTAGCACAGAATCCTAAATTATCTAAACCAATGATACAGAAGGTAACCGAATACGTGACTGCAAACAGTGCGGGCCTGCAAGCAATCTTTAATGTGTTCGATGCTGTGACTTATCTAAAGCATGATATTATTAATCAGCTTGACTCACACGAAGGGCCTATCCATGCACATATTAAAGGTGCACGAGGCGGCGAAGGTTATGTAGTGTCATCCACGGAAGGTCCGATTAAAGCAGTAAACCGCACACACTTCTCAGCAGCTAACTTTGCTAATCACGAATAATGTTTGACTTTGATGGGTTAGTATTAAAACCTACTACTAATTTATCAGAAATAACATCATTGAGTCAAGACCCTGTTTTAGTTAATGATCATATTTCTACTTTCACTTTAAGTGACGGTGAAAAGAGCAAAGCACATAATTCATCTTTTGATAATGTTGTATCTTTAAATCCTTCTTCTACTTTTATATTTGACCATTATATACATTTAGATAACATACCGAATGCAATTTTCTTAAATTACTTTTTTCTTATTACTGTTCGAGAATTCATTCCAACATACATCTTTTTGCCTAAAGAAAGAGAAGTTACGAATCATTTTACTACATTAATAAACCGTATGCGCCCAACCAGGGCATTAGTTAGTTGTTGGGTTGCAAACAAATGCAGAACTATACCATTCGAATATAGTTTGCATAAAAATAGTGAATTACTTGGGCAAATATTACTTGCAACAGATTCGTACGGGTTAAGGACTAATAGGTTATTACAGCCGAATTTTTACGACACCGATTGTATTGCAAGTAAGGATCAGAAAGTAGTTAAGTTTACGTCTAACCTAGATAACTTTTTAAGCATTAGGAAGCAATTCTACAATCAGTCAGTGTTAAGTTTAGTTACCGAGCCACCATTTAACGAACTTGGTATTATGTTTACTGAAAAAACAATACAGGCTTGGTATGCAGGGCATTTTGTAATCTGGGTAGGAGGTTATAAAGCAGCCGAGTATGCAAAAAAACTTGGATTCGACACGTTTGACGATATTATCGACCATAGTTACCAATATATCGAAGATCCAGTTAACAGAAGCATAATGTCTTTAGTGTTAAACAAAGATTTAATCTTTAACTTAACCAGGCAGAAAGAATTGTATGTTAACCATTACGATAGAATTGAACAGAATGTTTTGTTACTTAAAGACATTAACCGATTAAAGCAAAATACAATAAATATAAATGATGCAGTAATGTGGGATAAGTTTTCCAACAATCCGCACAACACGCTATATCAACAATGGGAAAAGAATCTATTTGTCAATGAAGAATACACCGTTTATACAAGAATTAGTTGAGGCACGTTTATATAAAGGTGAAAGTACCCTTAAAGGTAAAACCGCCAAAGAGATCGCGTCTATTGTATTTTTAATGATTATGACTTTAGAAATACTTCGGCACGAAAGCCCGTCGTATGCTAAAAAGTATGTTGAGAACACTTTCCAGTTTGGTGAGTTCAACTCAATGAGATCAGTTATGTCTGACTTAGGTAATTTACTTGCAGTACTGTCTAACCAAAAAGATTATGACAACACTATTAAAGCTGACTTCGGGATTAATATTCCGTTCTTGCAGTTAAAACGGTACTTAATGGATATGAAGAACGGGAACAAAACCTCGTCGGTAGATAAAACTTTCTTCTTAAAGTTAGAAGACTTCCTTAAGGTTAACGAGAGTTTGCATAAAACAATTCGCCGTTATGTAACTAACTGGGATACTACCCAAGCAGCAGAGAAGAAGAACGTAGTAGAGATTATTAAGCGAGAGTTTAACACCAGATCAAACTACAACGACATATACCTACATTTAAAGTCTGAATCTCTTACATTCAAATAGACGCCAATTTTTGTCGCAAATGATAAATATCTATATGCAAAAATAATTTGCAAATATATTTAGGAGATTTATTATGCCAACAGTACAGAGAGTAAGCGGCGACGCAAAACACGTAGTATACACAGATATGGGTTCAATGGTTGCACCAGGTATCGGTAAGTACCCAGTTGCAGTTAAAGTAACTTTAGCAGCAGCAGCAGGAGGCAACTTAGCTTTAGGCGGCAACGTTGAATCAGCATTACGCATTTTACAAGTTAAAGGTACAACATTAGTTTACCAAGTTAACGGTACAAAGTTAAGCGTTTTAATGGAAGCAAGCGGTTGGGTTGACGATGCAGAGATGTTAGCAGCATTAGGTGCTTTAGCATCAGCAGTTAGCACAGCAGGTGGTTTCGAGCTTGCTTAATTAAAAGTTAAGTACAAAGAAAAGGCAGTTTTATAACTGCCTTTTTTTACGGCCATAAATATTGGCATCGTATGAATTTTAGTGACTCTGATCCGTTGTTGCAGTTATACATGGGGTTTACCCTTGTTGACATCACGCAGACAAAAATTACTAACGTTAAAGATTCGGCCGCTAACCCTAAGGGCAGAAACCAGCAGAGAAACTGGGAAGCATTAGTGCAAGTTCTAGGATTACGTGCTCAACCAATCATTCTTGAATACTTAGGAGTCGAAACAGAAACGTTATCAAGTTACGAGTTTGGTAAATTATACACTGGAACCCATAAAGTGTGGGGGTTTAAATTTGGAGTAGAACACGCAGGTGTTTATGACGGTGCATATCCTTTTAGTGTGTTAAATTCAGATTGCAACAAAGTTCCGGTGGTTGCAAACTTAGATGAAACCATACAACTATCTAACTCTATTTTCTCAACCGAAGGCGAAACTAAGAACATATATTTTAGTGTTTTACAAAACATAAATACACAATGCGAATTGTAGAACTATTGAATAATTTATCGGTTCCTTTAACAAATGAGGAATCGGAGATATTAGATAAGTTTGCTAACCTAACAGAGATTAGCAAGTCGTCTCTTGATCCTAGAGAGCAGTTACTAGCTAATCAGCTAGTAAACAAAGAAGTCTTAACTAGAAAAAATAATGGCCAGCAAATCATCTACAAAAAGAAAATCCGCTCCTAAAAAGAAAAGCGTCTCGGCTGATGTAGTAATTGAGAAAGCTAGGTCTCTATTAGAAACCGAACGAGACACTTTTATTGTTACAAAGATCTCTGACTCTCAATATAAAGTAGGTAACTTTTTAGTTACTGAAGATAACGGGTGCTGGTGTGTTAATAATAAAAAATTTAACTTTCGTATAAATGCGGTAGCATACTGTGCATTAGTTCATGTAGGGTATGGAAATAACGCAAACACCGTTTTTGACCTAGACAGCAAAGTGTCTCGGTTACTCAATGAAAAACTACTATTCGAACAACGGTTAGTTAACTCGATTCGAGTTAAAGATGACTGGAAAATGCAGGTATACAGTGCAAGGTATGCTGATGTTAAAGCTCATCTGAGTAAGCATCAAATCGAATTGCAGAAAACTTTAAACCTTGCTAAATACATTAAATTATGGTCTGACCAATAAGGAACAAACATGAAAATTACAGATATGAGCTTAGACTCAATTAAGAAAATTAACAAAGTAACTGAAAGTCGTTTCGGCTACAAGATCGACTATAGCAAAATGACTGGCGCAAAAGCAAGAAAGATGCTTGCAACAGTTAACGAAACTATTAATTCAGTTCGTCGTAGTCACAGCATTCACAGTGCAGAGAAGAATCCAAAGTACATGGAATTGTTAATGATTCGCGAAGGTTTAACATCGTGGGTTAAAGCTAACAGCCGTAAGATTATGGAGAGCGAAGTTGGTCAAGCAGAAGCTATTCTTGCTGCGAAAGACATGGTTGATTCGTTACAAGACATGCTTGAGAAAATTGGTAAAATGTCGATTGAACAATTACCAGCATTAACCGATACTATCCGTGACCAAATCGGTAGCGAACAAGCAGTTCAGTTTAAAACTACAGTAGGGCAAACATTAGCAGGACTAATGGAGCAGTTAAATCAAGCACGTGACGGCATGGACAATGCTGCTCGTGCATTAGCCGGCGAAAACGCTGATATGTCGATGGGCATGCCAGGCGCAGAAGCAGGTAATGAACTTGACTTAGGTATGGGTGCAGATCCGATGGCAGCAGGCGGTGAGATGGGTGCAGATCCAATGGCAGGTGTTGAAGACGAATTTGCAGCAACAGATGCAGCAGCAGGCGGTCCAGAAGACATCGGAAGAGAGATGCGCTAATGCGAGTTAAAGACGTAATTTTCGAAGCAGTATGGGACGAACCGATAAACGAAGCTGGATATGCTCGTGATTCAATGCGGCCAACTGGCGCTCCCTTAGATCCATATGCAGACACAGAGTCTGGTATCTTAGATGCAGAACCAGAAATGGAACTTTCGTCTAACGCAGATCAGAAGATGATTAACGCAGTTCGCAAGGTATGTGACCAGTATAAAGGACAAGGTCATGCTCAAGTCGAGTTACTACCATTCCTTACTAAGGTTATGGAGTATGTTAAGAAGCCAGTTAACCTCGCTGACTTAATTGCTATCAACAAGAAATCGCCAGAGATTCAAGCGTTAGTCGACACGATCGACGAAAAGAAAGTTAAGTTTAAGAACATGTCGGTTAAGAACGAAGATCCTGCTAAAGAACGTGCTAACGCACAAGCAAAACAAGCATCAACAGTGTCAGGTATGGCTTCAAGAGCATTAGGAAAATAAATGCGGTTTAACGAGTTTGCAGTTAAAGAAGAATACCTCAAAGTAAAAGAGGACGACGACCAAAGTGCTCAATTAGCAGCAGTGTTGGTATCAGTCCTTCAATTTATTAAAGGAAGAGCAGAAGACCAAAACGCTCCTGCTAAAATCAACACACAAAGTTTAATTAACTTAGTTAAAAACGTTGGTCATCCAAATTTTGGATATGCTGATTTAGTTGATGCTCACGAGCAAATGGATACCGTTAAAAATATGATCAAGTCTTTTAACAAAGATGAAGTTATATTACGCTCTGACGATGACGAAGAAGATGAAGAGCAAGTAGCAGATACCCCTGCCCAAAGTCCAGAAGATACAGTTGACTCTATGGCAAAAAGTGCATTAAACAAACGCCAATAAATTTGTTTAATGGAGTGTAATATACTATAATTAATAGTATGTTTACTCCAAAATTTAATTACACAAAACTAACAAGAGAGACAGTAGATGGTAAACGCCACTACTGTACTCCTGATGGGAGAAAGCTCCCATCAGTAACTACTATTCTTGACAAAACAAAACCGGAAGAAAAAGTAAAAGCACTACAGGAATGGCGTGATAGAGTTGGGCATCAAAAAGCTCAACAAATCACTACAGAGGCGGCCTCTCGTGGCACCAGTATGCACTCGCATTTAGAGAATTACCTAAAAAATGGAGAGCATAAACGTATTGGAACAAACTTAGTGCATGATCAAGGTTACAAAATGGCTGACATCATTATTAACAATGCACTAGTTAATATTGATGAAGTGTGGGGTATGGAAGTTCCAGTTTACTTTCCGGGTTTATATGCTGGATCAACTGACTTAGCCTGCGTATTTAAAGGAAAGCCGTCAATTTGTGACCACAAACAATCGAATCGACTTAAGAAAAAGGAGTATATCGAAGATTACCTACTACAGTTGGTTGCGTATGCATTGGCTCATAATGAAGTGCATGGAACTGACATTAAAGAGGGACATATTTTCATGTGTACTAAAGACTTACAATATCAACAATTTGATTTAACACCCAACATGTTTGATGAATATTTAGAAAAATGGCTTACTCGTGTGGAGCAATTTTACAAAATTACCGGTTAAATGCCTGGACCAATTATTGATAAAAGAAAAATAGGTCATCCTAATGTAGCATGTAAAGGTAAAACATGGAAGTTGATTGACGGGAAGCGTGTTTGGTTCGATAAAATCGATAAATAACAGGTAGAAGGCAAAAGGAAAACAAAATGGCAATAACGCAGATCAGCCGAATAATGCACCGTCATGGTTACCATGAAAATTTACCTCAATTAGCAACTGCTGAGTTAGGTTGGTGCTTAGATACCAAACAACTTTTTATCGGCAACGGAACAATTGAAGAAGGTGCACCTAATTTAGGTAACACTGAGATCCTAACTGAGTATAGCGACATCTTTGCACTTCGCGGTACATATACATACAAGGGCGAACGCGGCACATACACCGTTCAAACAGGAGCAACTGCTCTTTCTTCTATTTCGAGAGCATTAGGTGACAAATTAGACGACTATGTGTCGGTTAGAGACTTTGGTGCAGTCGGTGACGGTATCACAGACGACACCGCAGCAATTAATCGTGCAATTGCTAATCTATATAAGTCAAATTTAATTGGGTCACAACCTTTAGTTCGCCGCACCTTGTTTTTCCCAACAGGGCATTATATTACTTCTGGTGTTATTAATTTATTACCATTTGTTACAATCAGAGGCGAAGGGAAAGATGCTACAATAATTCGTGCAACTAGCCCATTAGCTCAATCAGTTATGCGAAACGTTGACGCCAATGGCCAGTTCGGAATCAACAACGGTATTAACGGCACTACATCGTCTCAGTACAACGAAGTAACGGATTTAACTATGATTCATATGAGTGAGAGAGATATTTTAAGTATCGACTCACTTAACAGCATTCTATTAAGACGAGTTGGCTTTGTTGGTCCTCTTGTAATGCCGTTAGTTGCAGGGTCAGCAATTGCAGGTATTAGACTTAAATCGTCGGCGTTTACTACTAAAAACGTAGTAATCGACGAATGTGTATTTTCTAATTTAGCATATGGTGCAATAGTCGAGGATAACTCAACATCAATTACTATTAACAAAGCAAAACTAACTGAGTTATATCAGGGCGTTCGTATTACTAACGGATCGCATATTAGCGTAACCCAAAGTTATTTCGACTTAGTATCAGCACACGGCATCATTGGAGTAGGCAACTCAACAAGTGTTGTTAGTTCACATAACTATTTCGCAGACGTTGGTAATACAATGACTGGTACCCAAGCAGACCCGTTACTTGGTGTAGTACCTGCAACAGCAGCGGTGGATTTTGCAAACAGCAATTGTTTTAGTATTGCTGATGGTTTTGCAAGAACCGACGTTGCTGAAGAAGTAGTCCCATCTATTAACCTAAATAGAAAACAAAGTGCTTCTTTAGGTAAGAATGCTGAGTTAGTGTTAGGAACAAAAACACAGTATGCAGGAACTGAAGTAACGTTAGACGATAATGTTCTTTCTATGCTGTATATCGATACTCCTAAGGTATCAACCAATGCGGTGTTCCAGTATACCATTACAAGAGGTAATACGTCGAGGGTTGGTACGTTAAGAATTACTAAGGTCGGCTTTGATGTAGTATACGATGACGAGTACACCGAAATGTCTGATGTAGGGGTTACCCTTATTCCGATCGAAGACGGCGGATATGTATCATTGAACTACACTTCAACATTAACCAACGAAGCACCTGTTTTTAACTATACATTGCACATTTTAAAGTAATATGTGGGCTGGACAGCCAGAAGAACGCTTAACTGCGTGGAAGGCTTTTAGAAAAAGCCTGTCGGGTAACAATGTCGTTGATGTACTAGATGACGTTGCACAGAAATGGGCAGATGTTCCATTTGTTCCTTACTATTTGGATATTAATGACATTAGTTCCTGGCCTGACCCATGGACATTAATCCACGAAAATCAGTATTGCAATCTTGCAAAAGGGTTAGGGATGTTTTATACTCTATATTACAGTGATTTTAAAAATAGCAATACCGTTTCCTTCTCAGTATACAAAGATGATATTGGATATGAGTACGGATTAGTTATTGTTAATAACGAACACATTTTAAATCACACCGATCGTGAGATTGTAAATACACAACGCATAGAGCAATCGCTAAAGTTAGTAAAAGAATTTTCCAAGCAAGACTTAAAAATCGAATAATAAGAGGTATTAATGAGTAACATTCAAGTTATCAAGAGGGACGGTGTACACGCACCTCTTGACTTAGTTAAGTGGCAAGCCCAAGTTGCAAAAGTGTGTAAGGGGATCGCCGACGTCAGTCAGTCAATGATTGAAATTAAAGCGCAACCACACTTCTTTAACGGTATCACTACTAAAGAAATCGACGAAATTACATTACGGGCTATAGTAGACTTAATAGACGTTGAGTCTAATCCAGAATTAGGCCATGTAAATTATCAGTTTGTAGCAGGGAAGCAACGATTATCTATGTTGCGTAAGGATGTTTACGGTGATTACAAACCGCCTCGTTTATACGAGATCATTAAAAAGAATGTTGCTACTGGTTTATATACCCCAGAGCTTCTTACTTGGTACACAGAAGAAGAATGGGATAAGATGGAAACCTTTGTTGAACACGACAAAGACGAAAACTACACTTATGCAGCCATTGAACAATTAATTGAAAAGTATCTTGTTCGAAATCGTGCAACTAAAGAAATCTACGAAACTCCTCAAGTTCGATATATTGTAGCAGCAGCAACGGTATTCCATATGGAAGAGCCACAGTCGGCTCGCATGAAGTATATTAAAGATTACTATCAATGTGCGTCGGACGGTATGTTTACCTTAGCAACACCTGTTCTCGCTGGATTAGGCACACCGACAAAGCAGTTCAGTTCTTGCGTTTTAATTAAGGCAGATGATAATCTGGACTCTATATTCGCAGCAGGTGAAATGATGGCCAAATATGCCTCGAAACGAGCCGGAATCGGCCTTGAAATTGGTCGTTTACGACCCTTAGGTGCCTCGATTCGAGGCGGTGAAGTCATGCATACAGGTATGATACCTTTTTTAAAGAAATGGTTCGGAGATTTACGGTCTTGTTCGCAAGGCGGAATTCGTAACGCAAGTGCTACAGTTTTTTACCCAATTTGGCATTATCAATTTGACGACTTAATTGTCCTTAAGAATAACCAAGGCACAGAAGAGACCCGAGTCCGGCACATGGATTACGGGGTTGTGCTTAACGCAATGTTCTGGCGAAGATTTAAAAATAAAGAAAACATTACTTTCTTTGACCCGAACGAGGTTCCAGATTTGTATGAAGCATTTTATCAGAATACAGCATTGTTTGAAGAGTTGTATGTTCGTTATGAGAAACGCAAGGACCTACGCACAAAAACTATGCCAGCTGAGGAGGTGTTTAAGAGCGGCATTTTAAAGGAACGGTCCGACACGGGACGCATATATCTAACCTTTATCGACAATGCGATGAACCAAGGTCCTTTCGATCCTACAGTTCATACAATTTACCAGAGCAATCTGTGTGAAGAGATCTTGCTTCCTACAAAGCCATTTAGATCGCTAGATGACGAAGGCGAGTTTACCTTGTTATTAGACGACGGCCAAGAAATTGTATTGCCTGGCCAGCATAAAGTTTTACTTTTTAACGGAGAAAAAAAGAAAGTTAGGGAATTAACAGAAGACGACGATATTAAGGATTTGCTGGTTTGACTACTCGAATTTTGCCCGGAGTTAAATTTAAAGTTCTTCCTTCGGATTCAGGTAACCTATAATTTTTTATGCCATCATTGAACCACTTTTTACCTGTGATGTATGAAACATCCTTGTGTCCAGAGCAGAATGATAATTGCGATTTGCCTTCGGGAGAGAGTATAACACCAGGATGTAATGATAGTTTATTAATCAAAGGATCATTGGGTAATAGTGTAAAGTTTCTTACCCCGTCGTTGAATCTCAGTTTTCCTTTTTGTCTCGATGAATTTTTTATGTTATCTTCTAAGGATCTAGCCCAAGAAGCACCGTTTTTTATCCTAGATAAGCTATCAGCGGACAATAACCGCCCTGGAACTAACTTTAGGTCATTTATTTTTGAATCAGTCGGTTTGAGTTTAAACGATCTAATGCCGTTGTTAAACCATAATCGCCCTGCTCGGTTTTCTGATAATGATTTTAGTGATTCGGGTGAATATTGTTTTGACCTATTTTTTCCTGGACTGCCCGGAGTTAACCCCAACGAGGAAATAATGGGGTCAGATTCGTACAGCATAAAAAATTTAATGCCATCTGTAAACCATTTCTTTCCCTTTGCCGGCGACTCTAAGGTCAAATTGAATTCTTTTACTCTAGGGGATGTTTGATGACACCTATATCTAGTGCCGTCCTCGTCGACATACCAGGATGTTCCTTTAACTTTAGAAGAAACGAGCGAGTTCCATTGCACCAACGTCTCTTTTCTAACCTTTTTAGATTGTTCAAATTGTGTCGAGGTAAGAAGTTTTCTGTAAGAGTTAGACTGACTAGAAACACTCATACAGCCAAATGCAAACCTGAGTTTATACCAAACATCGTTAAGGCCAACTTTAGACAACATCCAGTGTGCAATAAAATGTTCACGAACGGTAAGTTCGATCAAATTAGTTGCAGAATTGTCGCCACCGGCACATTTAGGGATAATATGATGAATTTCTATAATAGAATTTGTTGGAACGATTCTATTAGACCGAGACTGTATAAATTTAATGTAGCGTCGCCAGTAAACAGAACCAGTATTAATTTTATGCATTGTGCACCCTAAGATGTATAAATATATTTATATGAAATGGTACAAGAATGAAGATAATTAAAAAAGAATGCACTCGTGATGTGCCAAAAATAGCGTTATGCACCTTAGGTAGTATTAATTGGGGGATGTTCAGACACCCAGACGACATGCGTCGTGTTTGCCGTGTGCTACATCGCAGTTTGAATAACATATTAGACTACCAAGACTTCCTTAGCATTCAATCTAAGTTAAGTAATGATGAAATCCGTCCGTTAGGTATCGGGGTTACTAACCTTGCATACTGGCACGCTAAACGTAATTTGAAGTACGGTGAGAAAGAAGCACTTGCTGAAGTAAAGACATGGATGGAACATCAAGCGTTTTACTTAACTGAAGCTAACGTAGAACTTGCTAAAGAACGAGGTGCTTGCTTAGATAGCAGCAAAACACGGTACGGACAAGGGATTTTCCCATGGGAGCGTAGAGCTAAAGGGGTTAACGACTTAGTAGACTTTACTACAGACTCAGATTTGGATTGGGAAGGTCTTCGTGAGAAGATGAAAGAGTTTGGAGTTCGCAATGCGACTACGATGGCAATTGCCCCAGTTGAATCGAGTTCAGTTGTTATTAACTCAACAAACGGTATTGAGATGCCAATGTCCTTAATTTCGGTTAAAGAATCGAAAGCAGGGTCACTGGTACAAGTGGTTCCAGAATACCAAAAATTAAAGAACAAGTACCAATTGATGTGGGACCAAAAAGACTGTGCAGAGTATCTTAAAACTGCTGCGGTGTTAGCAGCATACGTAGACCAATCTATTTCGACTAATACGTTTTACAATCCGGTGTTCTTTCCAGAGAAAAAAATACCATCAACATTAATTGCAAAAAACTTAATGCTTTTCCATTATTGGGGAGGAAAAACGATTTATTACTCACTCATAAATAAAAAAGGTGCTAAAGTAGTAAGCGAAGAGTCGACGGTTAGTTCAACTAACATTGAGCAGATGGATAATGACTCCTGCGAATCGTGCAAGTTATGATTAATAAATAGTAATACTATTGTTTATTATATAAATAATATTACTATGGATTACAAGAAACATTACACGTTACTAATTGAGAGAAGTAAAACTAGGGTACTCTCGGGGTATACAGAAAAACACCATATTATACCGAGATGCTTAGGTGGAACAAACGATTTAAGTAACATTGCGCTTTTAACTCCGGAAGAACATTTTTTAGCACATCAACTGTTAGTGAAAATGTATCCAACTAGTCCTCCTCTAGCAAATGCGGTTGCAATAATGACAACCCATAATTCGTTAAACCGAGTTAACAACAAGCTCTTTGGATGGTTAAGAAGAAGATGTTCAGAGTATAGAAAACAGTGGTTAGAAGAAAATGGTCATCCGAAAGGGATGTTAGGTAAAAAACACACAGAAGAGAAGAAAAAACAAATATCTGAGTCAGCAAAAAAGGCAATGGTTGACGCAGTAGGAGTAAAAGTGTATGCTTATAACTTAGATGGGTCATTTTTTAAAGAGTATTCTACATTAACAGAGTGCGCCTTAGAGTTAAAAACTAATCCATCTAATGTTAAATACACCGCTGAAGGCAAATTTGGGTTTTGCAAAGGGAAGCAGCTTCGGCATACATTTAGTGAAAGAATTTCTCCTTATGTAAAACCGGTGCATCCTTTAAAAGGAAAGAAAAAAACAAAAGAACATATTGAAAACTTAAAAAAATCGATGGCGCATCGACCAAAAAGAACACCCGAACAGAATGCACAGCACAGTTTAAAAATGAAAGAATATCACGCAAGAAATAAATTAAAATGAACACTTTACCCGAAACAGAATTTGTATTAGTTAGAAACAAAAGAGAAGAAAATGCAGTTGATGCATTTGGTCAAAATTATTCTTGTCATGTTCAAATCGTCAGGAACAATGGAAAATTTGACTTTAGCGACTTTCGTTATTTAAGGATGAGCAATAAGGGAAGTTATGAAGAATGGGTGCATAAGGACGAATTAGACATGTATCAGAAGGCGGCACTATGAGTTTATCACAATACGATTTTAAGAAGCCAACAAACTACCTAAAGCGTAGGATGTTCCTGGACCCAGAAGGTCCTGTAACAGTTCAACGGTTTGAAGAATTTCGTCATCCTAAGTTGTCAGCAATGGAGACTACTGCACGAGGGTTCTTTTGGCAACCAGAGGAAATCAACCTTACAAAAGATGCAGCAGATTTTAAAGAAGCAAGCGATGCAGTAAAGCACATCTTTACTAGCAACCTGTTACGACAGACAGCACTAGACTCGTTGCAAGGTCGAGCACCAACACAAATTTTCTTGCCTGTAGTAAGTCTACCAGAACTCGAAGCACTTGTTTTAACATGGGGCTTTTTCGAATCATGCATACACAGCCGTTCTTATAGTCACATCATCCGTAATATCTATAATGTACCTAAGGACGAGTTTAACAAAATCCACGACAATGAAGCCATTGTTAAAATGGCGTCAACAGTTGGGAAATACTACGACAATTTGTATGTGCTAAATTGTAAACGAGAGGTTGGGATTGATGTTCCTATCTACGAACATAAGAAAGCAATTTGGATGGCAATGCATGCCAGCTATGCACTAGAAGCATTACGTTTTATGGTATCGTTTGCTACTTCTCTTGCAATGGTAGAGAACAAAATCTTTATGGGCAATGGTAATATCATTAGTCTTATTTTACAAGATGAGTTACTGCACACTGAATGGACTGCGTATATCCTTAACAATATGGTTAAGGAAGATCCGGACTATGGGATTATAAAAGAAGAAACAAAAGACGAAGTGTATGGATTATACATGGACGTTATCCGTGAGGAAAAAGAATGGGCAGACTACCTGTTCCAAAAAGGGCCGGTTATTGGTCTTAACGCAAACATCCTGCGAGATTTTGTTGATTACATGGCGTTAACCAAATTGAAGGAAATTGGTATTAAGTATATGGAACCTGCTCCAAAGACAACTCCGATTCCATGGTTTAACAAGCATGTCTCAACAGATAAAAAGCAAACAGCATTACAAGAATCAGAGTCAACATCGTATGTTATTGGGGTTATGACATCTGAAATTAGTTACGAAGATTTACCGGAGATTTAAAATGATTAGGATTTTTAGCAAGGCAAACTGCCCTTTTTGTGATAAAGCAAAAGCGTACTTAAAGATGAAGGGCCTCCAGTTTGAAGAAGTGCGAGTAGACTTAGATCTTGCTGCTAAAGAGTTCCTAGTAGCACAAGGTCATAGATCTGTACCACAATTGTATATAGGAGAAACTTTGTTGGTCGAGGGTGGCTATCAAGGGTTAGCAAAATTAACAGAAGACGAACTTAAAGGAAAATTACATGCTGTTGAATAAATCAACGACAATTGATATTGAGGCCGTGATGTGTTTTAAGTTAGTAAACGGCGATGAAATGATTGCTAAGGTAGTAGATGTAAATGCCGATGAGGTAACGGTTTCTAAGCCGTTAACTCTTATACCAAGCCCACAAGGTATGGCAATGGTGCAATCGTTATTTGCTGCCAATTTAGACAAACCCATTCCTATTCGTAGATCTAACATTATGATGTATGGTTATCCCCGAGAAGATGTTGAGAAAGGATACCTCGAAACAACATCTGGTATTCAACTAGTTAGGTAAAATAGTGGGGATAACATTTTCTCCAGAATCTGGCACTATCACAGTAAATGAGTCACAAGATTTTACTCAGACAGTAGTTTGCACAGACGACACCGATACTGCGCCGCCAGATCTGTTGCCGGAAGAAGGATGGGAATCACCTACTGTTCTTCCGGTTATTATTGTTTCTGTACAGACTAATTTTGCAGAGGTTGTTTTTTCGGACAACACGTTTACTATTAACGGTCCGATCACCGGTGTATTTGAAAAAATGTTGGAATATCTGGATGCGACTAACAGTCCCCAGATGGTGCTTGAATTTGAAGATATAGCAGAGGATTTTAACTCGTTGTTTAAATATGTTGCTCCGTCTATAACTACTAAAAGTGTGTTTATTACTATAAATTTTAGGCATCATGGAACACATCAGTATGAAATTATTGTTAACTTTGATCGTGACATAGCTAACACCAAACTAGTTGAAAACGTAAAGAAAGGCAAATTTTAATGCCGGCAGCAACAAGAAAAGGGGTAGATGCAACTGGCGGGCATTCGTGCTTTCCACCACAACTTCCAACACAAGGTTCGCCGGACGTAATTACTAACGGTCAACCGCAGGTTCGTGTTGGCGACACTTATGCAAACCATGCTTGCCCATCGTCGCCGGAACATATCGAAACTCCAAAAGCATCTATTGGCTCGTCGACGGTTATAGTTAATGGCCAACCGTTGCATCGAATTGGCGATGCAATTTCGTGCGGTGACGTATCCGCTGCCGGTTCCCCAAACGTTTTTGTTGGGGACTTTGTTGGGGTGTTACCTCCAGAATACTCAGAAGAAGCCACTTTTGAGATACGAAAAGAAGCTGGTCGCGAAGCACCGTTAGATGACCCCGAAACAATTATCTATGTCCCGTCAACCTTCCCCCCGGATAATGCGCCTGCACCATCTCCGGTACCAGTCGAAGAACCAGTGGTTGAGACTGAAAAAACAACAATTTCTACAACTTGCTTCGGCGGTGAAATTGTTATATCAGACTCACTAATCCTAACCCCGAACTTTACATTGGGGTCATTAAGTTCGCAAACCTTATTCAAACACAAGGTTCGTGACCAAGCTGGTTTTACGCTGCCTGATATTGTGTGTAACTTGAAAGCAGTTGCAGAAAATATTTTAGAACCATTATTACTTAAATACCCTAACATTCGTATCAACTCTGGTTTCCGTACAGTTACCTCTGGAAAGTCACAACACGAAAAAGGGATGGCAGTCGATTTGCAATGGCCTGGCTTGGCACCTTCTGGATATATGCCGATTGCAAAATGGTGCGTTGACCATCTACCCTTCGACCAAATTATTTTTGAACACGGAAACACTATTTGGTTGCATATCAGTTATAACAGAATTGCAGCAAACCAACGTGGCAAAGTAATGACTATGTTCCGCGGTGGATACGAGCCAGGATTAAAGTTATACTATTAAGATGACCTTTTCCCCTTTAAATAAAAACATGAGTGTCCGTGGGCAATTTATGTTGTTAAAGGAGAAAGTCGAAGCAGTTCCTCGCTTCCCAAATCCTGCATCTTTTACTAAATTTATATCTATACTACTCTCAGATTTTGATTTGAAGTTTAAGACTGTTCGATCATCGAAAGTTGACGACAATATGATTGTGTTTAGCGGAGCATATGATCCAGAAGATGATAAACAAATGTTTCCGTGCATCGACATCGATGTAGTTTACTCACTTAACCAAAAGATAATTGAGACCAGGAATTTAGACATTGAGCTTGTTCTGCTTGATTTATACGAAACAGTATATCACGAAAAGACGCATCAACATCAGTATCGAAATAGGAAATTTAGACGTCCTCCAGTTTTTAAAGGAGACACGAGTGAGCAAGTATATCTTGGCTGTTGTGACGAAATAGAAGCACACGCAATTGAGATTGCAGTTGACTTATACATTAAAGACTTGCATAATTTAAACAAAGAAATTTGCGATAATTCAGTATATAAGCATTATGCAAGAACGTTTGGGTATGATCATAAAATACTAAACGAATTATTTGAGCATTCGAGTAAATACTTTAATAAACTACAGGAGCACGATCATGTCTTACGTTGAAGAGCAAGAAGATTTCGATTTACATGATGCTTACGAGGATGAGCTAACTGACCAAGATTACGGGTTTGTTCTTAGTCCAGATGGCGAGTTAAAATCGGTATTTGTCCCGCATGATATGATGGACATTCCTGATAAAGTTAAAAGTATATTTTCGATGTTTGGTATAGAAGACCCGCACATGGTAAAGGTTCACTCCGTACACTAATCGATAACACTGCTAATAAACGTAAGAGCGGAGCACTGTACAATATGACCTAGAGTCAGTGCTTATTTGGCAGTCTAATTAGAAACTATTTTAGATTCGTCTGCGTATTGTTTTAATTGCTCAAAATTCTCTCTTGCTCTTAGATTAGAAGAGAGAATTTTGTCAGCTTCTACGTTATGTCCACCTGCATCAACACGACGTTGCACCTGTTGAGCCGCTTGCTCTGGATTAGTATCAATTAGGATAAGATGGATACGGTAGTTGTACTTTTTTGCTAAAGCAATTTTGTTTATTTGACCTTTTAAGTTGCTGCCTGTTGTTGGATGTGCAACATTAATGCCAGATTGGAAGGCCTCCTCTAGCATCGGTTTGATCATTTTTATAGCACTATCTAAGTCAGTGCCAATCTTTACGGCATCCACATCCACGAGCCAGGCACTTGACAAACCAGGTGTGTTTTCGATATAATAGTTCTTCCCAGATCCTGCTCCGCCCATAACAAGGGTAAATGTTGGTGTAAAGTCTTTTAATCGCATAATATGTATTTATTAATCAATGGGTTACAAAAACTCTTGACAAGTAAACCTTTTTGGTAATACAATAACGTTATTATTTAACTATTAAGGAGAAGTAAATGGCTGCTCGTTCTACTGCATTCAAATTCAAATACAAACCTGTAGTTAAAGTTCCGAACCCGATGGTCAAAATTAACCCACTGAAACGGGGCAGCGGTAAGACTGTTACTTTGCAAGATCGAGTAAATACTCTGAATAAAAGTGCAGCCTGGCTCAAAACTGTAAAAGCCTGGCGAGACGGCGGCCTGCTGGTGGATTTGCTTCGTTTACCAAAAGTAGCCATGGTGAAACTTGGAGACATTTTGATCGACGAGGACATCCAACGTATCTTAGATGACAAACATTGTGCTACTAAAATTGCACACCCAACCCATTTTGACCCTGCGTTGCTGCAAACCTTGCAATGCATTAAGACCTCTCAAGGAAATTACGTTAGCATAGATGGCCAACACACTGCGTCTACTATTGCGGCGCTGATTGATGCAGGCCTGTTTCCTGCTAACACGTCGTGGAAAGATTTTGAGTTTCCGGTCCAGTACATCGAAACAGACAATCTAGCTTTTGCCCGGCGTGCGTTTAGTATTCTAAATGGTCGCGGCAAGAAAAAGCAAAGTCAATACCAACAACTGCGTAACTCAGTGTTTATTGTTCGCATTGACAACGACACAACCGACGCAGACGACGTTGAAGTTGAAAAGAAAGTTAAAATTGCTGAAAAGTACGAGTGCTTCCCGATCGAAGAAAAGTCAGCACTGGCTAAGTATCCCGGGACGTTTAGTAACATTGCTACATTTAACTCTCTGTCACCTAACGAAATTAAAGAAGCGTGTGCCTGGCATCACAAGTATTTCCATTATGAGAGTGTCCATGTGTCGCTGTTCTTTATTTTCCGTGATCTGTGCCGTGAGTTTAAGTCTGCTAAGATTGATGTAACTCCTGTATTCCTTGAAGAGCTTGCAGGATTGGTGCAAAGCCTGTTTGGTAACCTGCATCAATTCCAGGAAAGTGTAACTGAAGCCCACCGAAACTGGCATAAAAAGCAGTATGGTTATGTTGGTGCTTGGAATGACGATGCTTATGCCTGTTCGCTTGTGCAACTGTACCAACTGTTTGGCGGAAAAGAAAAAGTTGCTCCGACTCTTGTGGATCGGTTTGGTGACTTGACTAAGTTTTTCGACACCGACATTCTTGCATTGGCATAATCATGTATTACTTGTACCTCATCGAATCACTAGGTGGCCGCGCAGGATTTGGAATTACTCAACACCCGTGGGAACGTAATAAACAGTATTGTTCTCATGCCGGCGGTATCGTTAAGTTTGTGTACCTGTTTGGCGGTTTGCGAACTCATGCTAAAGCGGTTGAACGCACAATTAAGCAGCAATACGTTGATAACCTGTGGTTCGTTGGGGACTGGAAAACCGAATGGTTAAACGAGAATGTAAGCATAGAAACGTTGTATGAGTATGTTCAAACCTTAATCAATCAGCGACATTACTCCTTAAAGGTAGTTGCTAAGGACTTTGACTTTAGACATCCTATTCAAAATCAACAACTTACAGCGGCCTAAATTTTGGTTGACTTTTAACCAAAAAAGCGTATAATACTAACTATCGTAAATGCATTAGGAGTTAGTTATGTTTAAGACTTGGAATGGACTGAGCCGCAACGAGCAACTCCACTGCGAGTATTACGACTTCTACAAAGAAGTGCATGGCATCCGCCCGCGTTGGATTTACGCTGAAGGCGGCGAGCCAGGTTACCCTGAAGCCGAAATGGAGCAGATGCTTGAATCCCTTGGCCGCGAAGCCGAGCAAGTGTTTGCTGCCGAGGCCGCAACTGAGCAGGAAAACATCGCCAAGTTCGAAGAGACGGTTGCTGCTCTGTGCAAGAGCATGAACAAGTCCCGCGAAACGATAGTGCGTTGGATGTTCGACGGTTCTGACAGCAACGGCGACTGGGATTACTACTGCTTCAACCTGGGCGTTCCGTATGGTTACTTCAAGGACTTCTACGAGAAGGAGGCTGCATAATGAAAACCGAATATCGCAATAATGGCAACATGAATGCAACGACTGGTGCTGGTTGGTTGTTTGGCATCGATATGGATCGTGGCTTCTACGTGTCTGATACGATTGGTTCCATCGATGCACCGGGATACATCGTTACTGGTAGCACTGTGGAGAATATTTTCGAGCCCGGTGAGAATTTCAAACCGAATGGTGCTCGCTTCGTGATCAACAATATTGTGCCCAGGGAGTAATAATGTCAGTCAATGTGTTGTTGGGTGTTCGCACTGGAACCAATGGTAAGCGATTCTATGCAATGACATACTTCTTCGGTGCTGACATGACCGAAGATGAGGTGTTGGATACAATCATCAACAAAACGACCTTCACCTACAATGCCGGTCGCAAGGTATATGGTGTGAATCATCGTGCAAAGAAATACATCGAAGCACGTGATTATGAAATTGTTCGGGAGACTGCATAATGAAACAAATTTATTGGCTATCGCCGCTCGGTAGATTTGATGATTTTGATGACCCGTATGATCTGTCCGTTGGCGGTGTAATGTATGATGCCAAGACCAAGATGGGTCCGTGGGCAAACATGACTGAAAAGTCGTTCTGTGAGCACGGTGTTGGCAAACTCGGCACCGGTCTCGGACAAAAGTATGAAATGCAAGAGAACGGCAAATGGATGAAAGTCGCAGGTTGAAAATGGGCAGATCAGAATGCGAAGTTATTAGCATAGCCGAAGCTCGTGTAAAACGGGCTATTGCCGAATCTAAAAACGTTGTTTCTATCAAACAGCCCACAGTGATTAAGCGGAAAGAGATCGATATGTTTCGCAAGTTGCTTGAAGATGTTAAGGAAGGTAAGGTGTGGGTTGACAAATAAAAATCTATTCACGTGCAGGACTGACGGTAAAGGGTTGTGGAGCCGCAAAAAGAAAACGGTTCCGGTAATTGACCTTAAAGTAGCTATTACACGGTGGGGCGAAGATACTTGGGGAGAGCTCAAAGCATACTTTCCGATGACAACCTGGAATACCCAGAAAGACGGGCTTATCTATACCGATAAACTTTGGATGGAAGAATTTCGGGTAAATCTTTGCCTTAACGGCCTTTCAAAAGAAGCTGCTGACGATTTGGACTATTCAGAGCAAGGGATGCAAGGACATGACTACGTTAGTATGGATGTAGGCCATACTTTTATTAAAGAATTAGATGAGTTGTACCGTTTCTCTAACGGACAAAATCCTAGACGTGTTAATATTACAGTTGAAGATTTTTACGTTGAGGATGATTAAATGACAGATGTAAAAGACAATCTAGTGTATCACCTGTTGGCCTACTGTAATATGCTAGATGAGAAGATAAACGAACTTGAAACAGAAATAAACAGGTTAACTACGCAAAAAAGTCAGATTGATGATTCTGGGTGTTTGTTGCACGAAGATAATGACGGAACTCTTGGTGGCCACGTTATAACCGGTGTGTCTGGTGGAGCAGATTATGTAGGGGATTTTGAAACTGGATTCCCACGTGAGCTAACTATGGCCAGGTATGAAAATTTTAAGTTAACCGCAGCATACTATCACGAATCGGTTGTATCTGATTTAAAGGTAAAGCTTGATTCTGCCAGAAATAGTGCAGCATTGCTAAAAAGCGCAATCGAGGATAGATTCTAAATACAGAAAACTAGGAGATGAACAGCGGTAAATAAACGATGTTCTTAGGTATAATCACTCTTTTAGTAGCACTCACTATTTCTGGTATTGCTGCTTACTATAGCATTGTTGGTTTAACTGCGATTTTCGCAGCATCTTTCTGGCCCATTGTTATAATGGGTTCTGCCTTAGAAGCAGGTAAAATTTGTGCAACTGTGTGGCTGCACTACCACTGGAAAGAAGCTACTATTGCAATTAAATGGTATCTTATCGGTGCAGTAGGGGTCCTCATGTTTATTACTAGCATGGGGATTTTTGGATTTTTGTCGAAGAGTCACGCTGACCAAACATTAGTGTCTGGTGATGTACAATCTAAGATTCAATTGTACGACGAAAAGATCCAAACCCAACGAGATAACATCGAAACTGCAAGAAAAGCATTAACACAAATGGATGCGTCTGTTGACCAGCTCATGTCCCGTACAACAGACGAGAAAGGTGCAACAAAAGCGTCTGACCTAAGAAGAAGTCAAGCACGTGAGCGATCAAGATTGCAGGACGACATCAATCAAGCTCAGAAAATAATTGTACAAATACAAGAAGAACGAGCACCTATTGCTGCACAAGTAAGGCAAGTAGAAGCAGAAGTTGGACCAATTAAGTATATCGCTGCATTAATTTATGGCGAGTCTGCTGACCACACGTTACTCGATTCAGCAGTTAGATGGGTAATTATCATTATTGTTTCTGTGTTTGATCCTCTTGCTATCGTGCTAATCCTAGCAGCAATCTACTCATTTGACTGGGCTAAGGAAGCAAAAGCAAAGCGAGTAGTCCATCAGAAAAAAGAAGAGGACATTGCCCAGAAAAATCGAATTCTTGAATTAGAGAAAGAGGTAGCGTTGCTAGAAAAACAAGCACAAGAAGCTATTGTTCCCGAATTACCGCTCATTGAGCAAGATGGGCAGGATATCGATTTACTAGAAGAAGAACTTAAAGATATGGTTGCAAATTTAAATGCAGCCGACCAAGAACACGACCAGTTACAAGTACAGTTAAGAAACATAGAAACAGAACTTGCACAACTAATACAAGAAGAAAAAGATTCTTTAGAAATTAACAACAGATTACTGTTTGACCTTGACGAAGTACAGAGTGCATACTTCCAAGCAGTTAGAGACAGAAATCTATTAGTAAACGAAGTGGCTACGTTAACAGATCAAATCGAGACTATTAAATCAACACCACCGGTTGAAGTAATTAAAGAAGTTGAGAAGGTAGTTGAAGTCCCTGTGTATATTTCTAAAGAAGAACAAGACTACGTAGAAAAAGCAATAGCTGACTTAGATGCACTTAACGACAAGTTTGATGAAATCTTTGCAGAAGAGCCAGACGCAGTACCACTCGAAAGACCAGGTGACTATGTAATAGACGAACTGCCAAGTAAACCGTCGTCAAATTTTGGTACTGAATTTCCGATTAACCCAACAATCGGTGACTTGTTCTTAAGGACAGATTTTTATCCTTCTAAGTTATATAAATGGAATGGCGATAAGTGGATTGAGGTTGATAAAGAGAACACAACCAGCTACACTTATAATGAACAGTATATACAAATGTTAATAGAAAAGATATCAACTGGCGAGTACGATATTGACGAGCTAAGTGATCTTGAAAGAGAAGAGATCCAAACATTCCTTAGTAAAACCAATGGCTGATCACTCAAATTTTATTACACCTCCTGATTTTATTTCGTCTGACTCAGAAGATATTAATAACGCAACTGTTTTGGTTATTGATGCTGACTGGATTGATGTAGAGCATGTTGCTGCGTTTTGTAAAACGAGCGACAAAGCATATAATGTGTATTTGTACAGTTCAGAGATGGACAACCTTCCTTGGCTGCACGATGCAGAACGTCGTGCAACTGCAATAATTATCAACACTGCATCTACGGTTATTTCTTCCATTAAAGACAAGTGGGCAGAAAAAGATAAAGCATTCTTTTACGGGCCAAAATCCTCTTTAAAGAATCAAAAGAATCAACTTAGAAAATTAACAGATTACTTTATCAACGATAAATAAACTTATGAAAAACGTATATTCTCCTGCTGGATCAACTGTTTGGGTCGGTAACGACGGCAACGTAGGAAAAGCACTCCGTAACTTTAAGAAAAAGATTATGGAATCGGGTAAGCTTCAAGAGCTACGTGATAGAGAGTGCTATACAAAACCGACTACTGAGCGCAAGAAGAAGGCTGCTGCTGCAAAGAAGCGTTGGCAGAAGCAACTTGCTGAACAGTCGTTTCCAAAAAAACTTTATTAACCAAAACATTTGTAATTTTCTAAGAATTCAAGTATAAATATTATTGTAATGACGCTGCATAGGGCGGGTCTTACATAACTTGCTTATTTTAAGGAGAAAACAAATGAGAGCATTTTCAATTGATTTACCATCGCTTCACCGTGTAGCAATCGGTTTTGATCGTCAGTTTGACGAACTAATGCGTTATGCAAATAGCGTAACATCAGAACAAAAATATCCCCCACACAACGTAGTTAAGTACAACGACACCGATTATGCAATTGAGTTTGCAGTCGCTGGTTTTGACGAGTCCGAACTAGACGTTGAGATTGTTAAAGGGGTTCTAACTGTTACTGGGCAGCATACCGTTACTGAAGCAAAAGAGGATGACGAGACCGGAGAGTACTTGTACAAAGGAATTGGGCTGCGTAATTTCGTTCGTAACATCCCACTTGCAGAAAATTTCGAAGTGCAAGGTGCTACAGTTAAAAACGGTATCCTCACAGTTAATATCAAGCACATTATTCCGGACGAAGAAAAGCCACGCAAGGTTGCTATTAGCTTCTTAAAGTGATATAATGTAGTACATGTGCTAGGGCAGTGTGCTCTAGCACATTTTTAAAGGACATATAATGCCTCACGCTGAACCAATCGAAAAAGTAAAAATTCAACAAAATATTAATGTCAAGCCGCCTTCGATGTACAAGGTAATCTATGTTAACGACAACGTAACTACTATGGAATTTGTGGTCGAGTCGTTAGTGGCAGTGTTTGAGTTGTCTCGAGCAGAAGCTGAAGAGATTATGATGATCATCCATGAGGAAGGGTCTGCTGTTGTTGCAGTTTTGCCTTACGAAATTGCTGAACAAAAAGGCGTCGAAGTTACAGTTCTTGCTAGGAATAACGGGTTTCCGCTAACCGTCCGATTGGAAATCGCCGAGTAGTAATTTTCTGATATCGAGAAAAAATGACATCGTGCATGTTAGACATCGAAACTGCTGGTACAGGCACCGACGCCGTTCTTTTAACATTTGGTGCAATTAAGTTTGACCCATACTCAGACGACGAACCGGGGCCAGGGATTTATTTCCGTATTAATGTTGATGAGCAAACAGTACTTGGCCGTAACATTGATCAAGGTACAATGGATTGGTGGTTAACTCAACCAGCAGAGACACGTGAAGAAGCATTTGCGGAAGACAATCGAATTTCGATTCTCGATTTTACTAAAGAGGTAAATCGTTTCGTTGTTGGAGTGAAAGATATTTGGGCGCAAGGTCCTGTGTTTGACATTCCGATCATTGAGAGTCTATACAGACAATTAGGAATTCCTGCACCGTGGCAATATTGGCAGATTAGCGACTCACGCACCTTGTTTAAACTAAAACCTGATCTTAGGATTCGAGACAAAGGAGCCCATAATGCGTTAGTTGACGCATACACTCAGGCTAAGTCGGTGCAGGCAATTTATAAACACTTTAATATCACAAAACAAGTATACGAGCCAACATCATGAGAAACATCCAACCTTGTCATGCAGCATGGTCGCTTGAGACTAAATTGCCTTTATCGTTAAACACCCATAGATTAAATATCCACCCTTGATCTTTACATGCTTGTTCTTTTAACTGTAAATTTTTGTCGATAGTTACAGTAAATGTAGACTTAACTTCAATTATTCTTTTTTCATGAGGTATAACAATGTCTGGGTTAGAGATTAAATACTTATATTATGAATACTATACTTGAAACTGTTACTGGAAAACTTGTGGATTTATCAAACCCACAAGTTGATCAAATCGATATTGAAGATATTGCATGGGCACTTTCTCGAATGCCTAGGTTTTGCGGACATACTATAACTATCACGGCATATAATGTAGCACAACATTCTGTGTTTGTTGCAAAAAAAGTTGAAGAACTTCTTCATAGTGGTGCAGATACACTTGACAAGATTAATATATCTTACCAGGCTTGGGATATGTGGATGGTAGATCCAGACAGTCGGGACCGAATTGTTCTTAAGGCATTGCTGCATGATGCTGCGGAGATTTATATCGGTGACTTACCATCACCGATTAAGAGGATACCTGAACTTAGACCTATCATTAAGCAAATCGAAGATAGGTTATCAACTACTGTGCTAAGTGCATTTAACTTATACTCAGTCGACGACCAAGAAGAAAAGCTAATTAAATATGCTGACAAACTAGCTCAGAAAATTGAAGCCCATGCATTTATGCAATCAAGGGGGAAACACTGGGAAGGGCTTCCGGATGTATCACTAGAGGATTTGCAAAAATTCCAAACTCCTCTTCCAAGCCTTGATGCATACAAACTTTTTAAGAAAACATTTAACGAGTATTACACACGGGTGAAATCACTATGCAATTAATTTTTGGTAAAGATGCTGCTGAACAAATGAAGGACAGGTTTACTGTGCTAGAATTAGATACAATGGACTACAAAGGTACACCGGTTACTGTGTATTGTGTAGTTGCTGCTGAAGATATGTCGTTAGGGGAAATACAGTTCCTTGAAGAGAATAAGCGTATGCACGCCTACCTTATCGAACAAATTGCAGCAGGTAACTCAGAGAAAATGCTAGAAGCTATCACACATTTACGAGGAAAATTTGGTGGTGCAGTAGATAGCTATTACGACGAAGTTATTAAACGAATGGCATTACTGAGTTAGTAATTTATAAATTGTTCTCCAGTTTAGGCTATCATGTGGAATGTCTAAATTGTCTAAACATGTTTTAAGATTTTTGAGCATCTCGTCGACAATAATGTGCTTAAAGTCATAGTAAAACCAAGAATGATTAAAATGTACAATATCTTGTAAATCTAACATGATTTCTTGTTGGTGTTTTTTAGACATGTTACATATTTTTTCAACTTCGTCAACTATTAATCCTAACCGTTTTTCGTTATCTGATTCGGAATCATAGGTTTCGTTGATATAGTCTGAGAAAGTTTTAAACCCGTATGATTTTAAATAGTGTAAATTGTTGGCTGCTCCAGCTAAAATAAATGGGCGACCTGCAACAATCGGTTTAAAAATCTTTTCGGTTAAATGTAATTTTTCATAATAAAAAATTGTTTCGGGAACTATATTCCAGTCTGACTGGAATATAGAGTCAGAAATCGATGCACTTAACGTTCCTCTAGGTTCGACGTCGACTGTTAACGGAGTAGACATATTAGATAACACTTTTGATATTCTCTTCTTTTGATCCTCTGATAGTTTTGTTTTGTTGCGGTTTATTTCGTCTTCCCATGTTACCCCGTTATTCATCAATGACATAGATACATGCCCGTGCGGGAGTAGTTTACGATCAATGAGATCAGACACTAATGCTAATCGATATGACCGATCAGCAGTAACTAAATGATTTAAGCATGAAAACGTTTTCCGATTTGCATACTGGAATGGTAGTGTGGGTTGGATATGTTGATACGACCTAAACCAGTCAAGCGATGCTATACCGTGAAAGAAGTAATACCAGTCCTGAAAATCGTAATACTTTACCAGGGAGTTTTTAAACGTCGAGTGTTCAGAGTTTGCGAATATTATATGTTTACTTAGATGAGAGGTTATATGCTTGGAAACAGAAGGTAAATCGTTATCAGGCAAAATAGGTTCTTGGTCGTAATACAATATTGACGATGTGTACAACAAGTTGAAAACTTTTTTTAAAAGATGATGGTACCCATCATATGATTTGTATAAGTTTTCTTCTTTAGTTGTTCCAAATGGAGAAAAATAACTATGTGGTATTCCTAATAAATCAGTAACATTTTTAGAAATAACACGGTATAATTCTTCGGTTTGTATCATAGTATAAATTAATTAAAGGTAGTAGGTGTAGCAATAAATATTCACAAGTTAACAAAAAGGAAGATATGACATATCAGATTGGGTTTATTGGGTTGGGAAAATTGGGTTTAGCTTGTGCTCAAGTTATAGCAGAGAAGTACGAAGTATTTGGTTATGATGTTGCACCACGCGACAGTAATTCAGTAATTGTTAAGCCAACTGTGCAAGAAGCAGTTACTGGTCGTGACTTGATATTTATAGCAGTACAGACACCCCATGATCCTAAATTTGACGGTAGTGCGCCTATCTCTCATTTAGAGAAAAAGGACTTTGACTACGCAATAGTTAAAGATTGTTTGACTGAAGTAAACAAGTATGTAACTAAAGATCAGTTAGTCGTGTTGATATCAACCGTGCTTCCTGGAACAACACGGGATCAACTACGAGATTGCATAACAAATGCAAGATTTATTTACAATCCGTATTTGATTGCGATGGGGTCGGTGGAATGGGATATGGTCAATCCAGAGATGGTAATTATTGGTACCGAGGATGGCAATGAGACTGGTGATGCTAAGATACTTATAGATTTCTATAAACCAATTATGCAGAACAACCCACGTTATGTAGTTGGAACATGGGATGAGGCAGAGTCCATTAAGATCTTTTACAATACCTTTATATCAGCTAAGGTTGGCATTGTGAATATGATTCAAGACGTAGCAATGCGTAATGGGAATATCAATGTTGATGTTGTGACTAACGCATTAGCAAATAGTGATATTCGTATTATGAGTCCGAAGTACATGGTCGCTGGAATGGGAGATGCTGGACCATGTCATCCAAGGGATAATATTGCATTACGTTACCTTGCAGAGAAATTAGATTTAGGGTATGATTTGTTTGACACTATTATTAATGCTCGTGAAATACAAGCTAAGAACTTAGCTGATTTCCTAGTAGAAAAATCAGATTTTTACAATCTACCTATCTATATTCACGGCAAGGCGTATAAACCGAATGTTAATTTCTTAGATGGGTCGTACAGCACTTTAATTGGCTATTACGTTGAGGAATCAGGAAAGAATGTAACATACCTAGATCCATTAACTGAAAAAACAGTTCCCGTTTCTGTTAAAGGTGTGGTGTTGTTGGCGCACAATGCACAAATTACATACGGATACACAGGTGAACAAAAAGTAGAAATATACTCTGATATTTTACCCGGTAGTGTAGTGGTTGACCCGTGGCGCAGAAGTACACAAAATCAATTCCCAGGAGTGACCCTTGTTCATTACGGAAATACACGAGGTAAGTAATGTTATCTAGCAATAATGAATGGGGAAAGTTGAAAGAGATTGTAGTAGGGTCAGCCTCGTATGCAAATTGGCCCCGCTATGATAAAGTTTTTAAGAAAGAATCCGAAAAAACAAGCTGGAAAGAAACTCCTGTTCCTTCTGGGCCGGTTCCACAGTACATAATAGACGAAGCTAACGAAGACCTCGAGATTTTAAGTAATACACTAAAGGAGTTGGATGTTATAGTTCATCGTCCGTGGCATCAAAATTATCAGAATCTGGACGGAATGTATAATTATTGTCCTCGAGATCGATTGCTAGTCGCCGGTGAAGATATTGTTGATGTTAGCATGATGTACCCGTGCCGTAATATGGAAATTACTTCTTTGTGCGACGTTGTAGATCGTGCGAAAAAAGTACACGAAATGCCTAAGTATGATGATATGGTATTAGATGCTGCTAATATTTGCAGGTTAGGCGATACTTGGCTTTATCTGTTAAGCGATAGTGGAAATGCTAAAGCATTGTATTGGTTGCGGGATCAATTTCCACACATTAATATTGAGTCTTGTAATTTTTATTCTGGTGTACATATCGATAGCACTATTACTCCGTTAAGAGAAGGGTTAGTATTGCTCAATGGTAGTAGGGTCAATGAAGGTAATTGCCCAATGACTTTTAGAGATTGGGAAAAAATTTATATCAATGACGTTGTTGCACAGGATTTTTATCAGTATCCGTATGCAAGTAAGTGGATCGCCCTAAATATGTTAAGTGTCGATGAAGAAACAGTTATTATCGACAAAAAGCAAACTGACATTATTCGAATGTTAGAGAAAAGAGGGTTCCGGTGTATCCCTCTTGAACTACGACACTCAAGAACGCTAGGCGGTGGATTTCATTGTGTAACACTGGACTTAGTAAGAGAATAAATACTTAAACAGAGTATATTATGGACCAAAAACTTCAATCGCTGTCGGACTCTTTTTCTAAGAGTTTATCCAACACTTTTCTAACAATGTTAGAAGAAAAAATTACCGAGGAGGTAATCTTTGCTATTTCTCAAGAATTGCAAAAGATAGACTTATTACAAACAATAAAATATCATATCTCTGAAAAAGTTCAACCGTTACTTAAAGATGCAATATTACAGTCAATACAAAATCAAATTAAAGGTACACCAAATTTTGGTCACGGAACAATTAGTGGTGCTGCAATTGATTTAACAACATTTTTTATTAGCGGAGATAATGTTAAAGGTGGGGTTCATAAGAATTTCCAAAGCGTTGGTATTCAAGATAGTGCAAAATCTTGCCAGTTGACTATTTTAGATAATGGAGTAGTAGTAGAAAACAAAATTATAGCAACAGAGTTAGAGATTAAAGGGCCTGTAACAATCGATGGTGACATTATTATTAAAGGACAAACAACTGCTGACACTCCATTCTTTAAGCAAATTACTGAATATGCAATCAGCGCAGTTACTAAAACTATAACTCCTGAGTTCTTTAATGCATACCGCAACGAGATGTTCGACAAGATTGAGCAAGAAGGTCTGCATGTTAAAGAGCTTACTGTTAACGGTAAAGAGATTGTTTCTGGCAACCGGTTAGGAATGTTTGTTACTGAGTCGAACTTACAAACAGTCGGCGAATTAAGACAACTGCAAGTCAAAGGCGAGACCTTACTATATAATACTGTGTACGTGGGCAACAAACGAGTCGGGATTAACACGTTAGAACCGAGTTCCGCTTTAACAATATGGGACGAAGAAGTAGAAATTTCCATTGGTAAAAGACGTCAAGATGTTGCTATTATTTCAGCCCCAAGGAAACAGTCGTTAGTGTTAAGTAGCGGTAATAAAGATAACATAGTTTTAGATTCTGACGGCGGCACCCTTATTAAAAAATTAACTGTTGGTAAAGTTGAGATAAGCAGTTCGGCTACCATGCCAACAGAAAAGGCTAAAAAAGGTACATTAGTGTTTAATGAATCACCAGAAATCGGACAGTCTGTTGGATGGATTTCACTCGACGGTAACAGATGGGCGGAATTCGGGAAAATTGGTTAAGAAGAAGTTGAAAATGTTGCGGTGCACAAGTATAATGATAAATAGAAAGTAAGGTGCTGCATAGGGCGGGCCTTACAGAAATGTTCGCTTACTTTTAAGGAGACTATTATGAACACAAATTTTAAATTCCCAACCGCAGTAGAAGTCGTTGAGCAGGCTCGTAAGACTGCAACCACAATCAGCACAATGATTCCTCAAGTTGAAATTAAAGATGCATACTCAATTATGACCAATGCACAATTAAATATTGCAACCACTTTTGCTGAAAAGTTTGATGAGTCAGTTAGCCAGTTCAAAAAGCAGTGGAAAATTACCGCTTAAATTTCGGTTGACATAAAACCCAAAATACGCTAATATACTAGCACTATGAAAAAGGTGCTTATATTAGCGTTTTTTATTGGCTATGCTCATGCGGCGCAACCGCTAAAGCAAGGTGTTTTTACTTGCGACATAGCAAAAAACTATAATCAGACTCAGCTGCTGGTTAAACAGCATCCCACCAAACCGCACAAAGTGGTGATAAACTGGGAAGGTCGTGATCGCATCTTGCACAACGAATTTACAACGTCCGGCGCACTTCGGTATGAAGGTGCAGTGTCGAAACTCGTTTACATTCAAACACCTAAATATAGTTTTGTTCTAGATAACACTAGTATGAAACCAATCTTGACAAGATGTGTTAAGAATCAATGACTTACAATTTTGGTTGACATTTAATCCAACTTCAGGTATAATCTGTTCATAGTTAAACAACCAGGAGCAAACAAATGGCGTATATGGATCAAACCAAAAAAGCTAAACTGGCCCCGAGCATTAAGGCTGTTCTCAAGAAGTACAAGATGAAAGGCTCTGTTGCGGTCAGCAACCACAGCACGTTGGTAGTCAATATCAAGTCCGGCGTCCTGGACATTATTGGCAACTATAACGCAACCGTTGCTCAACGCGACCCGACGGGCAATAAGCATATCAACAAGGCTACAACCAGCCTGGATGTGAACCAGTATTGGATTAAAGACCATTACACTGGCAAGGTTCAGAAGTTCCTCACTGAACTGTACGATGCAATGTCGGTTGGTAACTTTGATGATTCGGACTTGATGACTGATTACCACTCAGTTGGTTGGTATACTGACATTAATGTTGGGAAATGGAATCGCCCGTATGTTCTTGAGGCTTGAACTTACACTTATCTAAATGCCAACGGTTCGCCATACCAACATCAAAATACCGTTGACAATAAGGACAAAACACTTTAGGGCGGGACTTATTATGTTCCGCTTTTCTTTTTCTAAATTCTTCGCTATGAGTTTTTCCGAAGAACGGATTGTTAGCGCCAGCGGTTAACCCTTTCCTGTTTTTACGCATCAGAGCTATTGACTCTTCGGTATGGTTTTTCCCAAACATATTGTTCTTTTCGCCTTGCGCTCTCGCGCTCATCTTTTGGCGCCATTCTACATTAAAAGGAGCACGTTTCTGTCCAGTGTATGATTCTGATAGCTGGTGCCGCAGCATCTCATAAATGCGCCCTGTAACTTTAACCTCTTTATTTTTACTTGGGCGAGATTGCTGCCAAGCAGCATACACCATCTTATGTTTAACAGCATCATCGACTATCTTAATGAGTAAGAGGTGACAGATAAAATGCTCACGGGCAGTCAATGATACTATGTTATCCGCGTTGTTACTGCCGCCTAACGATTTTGGTATAATGTGGTGACGTTCGGTATAGCCGAAAATAGTTCTTGACTTTGCACGTTCGATGATGTTATAGTACCAATTATGATATTTGTTTTGTTTGAACATATTTCTATTTATCCCACTTTGATGTAGGATGGTACAAAATGAAAACAGTGATTTTGGTAGCAGTGGTTGCAGCCCTTAGCGGCTGTGCCACTGCGGTAGTTGATGTTGCAGCAAGCACTACAATCTACGCAACGAAAGCAGTGGTCACAACGACATACGACGTAGCAACATATCCGTTCCGAGATAAAGAAGAAAAATAATCACTAATTTTGGTTGACTTGCAACCTTTTTGGTTGTATAATCTGCACATCATAAACAAGTAAGGCGACTTAAAATGTCACGCAAAACTAAGTTCGTAAAAACCGCTATTAGCATGTCAGTTGCTGCAATGTTCTTGACAGGCTGTGTTGCAACTACCGGTCCAACTATACCAGCGACCGTGCAAGCTTCGCAGGCGCTTCGCGATGTTCCGTTCCATCGTCCGGTACGCGGCCCAGCATTTAACGCTACAGTAGACCAAATCCAAGCAGTACCGCAAAACACTACAGTTGGGTCAACGTGGCCGGTCGCAAAAGACCTAAACGGTGACGGCCTCGACGAAGTTATTGTTACTGGCAGACTTTGGCCAACGACCAAAGATTCTCTCGGGCGGTGGGGCGAATACTACCTTAACGTGTTCGGTTGGGAAAACGGCGTGCTCGTTAACAAAAACGCCGAATGGTTCCCTTTGGGTGACAATAATGTCTACGGTAGCGAACAAGGTCCATACTTCGGCGACTTTACCGGTAACGGCAAGATTAGCGTCTTTATGCCTCCCTACTCAGATTACTCAGATACTAACAACTCGACCAACTCAAAAGGTCAGATGTTCATTAGCAACGGAACCAGTTTTACTAAAGTTGAGATTCCGATCAACGCAGAAGTAGCAGGCGGTTTCGTCCGTGATATGAACAACGACGGCCTTGACGACATGTTTATGCAAACAAACATGAAGAGCATGATTATGTTTGGTAATGCTGCGTCTAATTTCCAAGTGTATTCGAGCAATGCAAATACAGCAGGCACATCAGCGATCGGCGCCGACTTTATGGGCAACGGCCAAACGTCGGTAATTATCACAGAAGTTGGCCATGCAAATACCCAAAGTATCTCTCGCCCAAATGCACTGTTTAGCTGGTCGGTCGACGGAAGCAACAATCTGGTAATGACTAAGATTACAGACCTTCCGACTCGCAGGTTTATGCTGCCGAAGTGGGCAAGTTATAACTTTACTGGCCCGCATGATGTTGCATCGCTTGCATATAACTTTGACAATGCAGGGCTAACCGACGCAATTATTTTTAGCCGTCCAGAATTTACTAACAACGAGTGGCCGAAGCACAGTGAAATCCAGTTTTTGCGTAACGATGGCGGCGGCGTGTTTGTTGACGTAACCGACACGACGTTGTTTAACTACAATACCTCTACGCTAACAACTATGCACCCAGTATTGGTTGACGTGAACAACGACGGACTGATGGACATTGTTGCGCCGACTAGCGAAGGTACGCAGGTGCTGATTCACACTGCTGAACACAAGTACATGGCAAGCTACGCAGAAATTATCAAAGCTTTTCAGCAGCAAGTAGATATCATCGAAAAAAAGATCCACAATCAGTTTGGTGGTTCAGACAATCAAGTTGCGTTCGTTCGCGGTCCAGATGACCAACTGTATATTGTTACAACTACACGAGGTGTTGAAAACGGAGACTTGCGTAAGACCTTGTACGTGTCGAAGCTTGGGGATACGGGTGTAGTAACTGCACAAGCCACCGTGGATGCACTCAAGCAGGCTTGGCCGTGGATGTCTCCTGCACAAGTCAACGAAACACTTGCGAAGTCGTCGATTGCTTGGCTTAACATGAGCAGCATCCAGATGCTTGACGTTGATAAGTTGTTTAAGCCGATTGGCGAGATGAAGATTATCACAATTGATGGCTCAGCCCAAACACTCACTGGTTCGATTAGCGGTGTTAATGTAGCTGGTGCAGTTAAGGACATGAAAGTGTTTGACCAAGTTGGTCGAGACTGGACGATGGACTTTGGCAGCACTAACCAAACGTCAACAAACTTCTGGGCATCACGGTTGTCTGATGCGCCCACCGACGACACTCGCAGCATTGGCGATCTTAAGAACATTCGTAGCGCATACCTTGGTACTGATTACGGTGTGCTAAAGATTGCGTCCGACGACAAGCAAGAGGTTACCGGTTACGGGTTGACTAACATCAAGCTTAGTGACAGCGTCCGAGCTAACGTGCAGTTCTCTAACATGCCATACAGTCCGTTTATCAACATGTCAGGTAGCTGGGGCGAAGTTAAGAAGTCGCAGATGTTTGAGGTGTCAGTAAGTGCCAAGCACGATGTATTTGAAGCTAAGGCAGGGTGGATTAACTCAACTACTGAGATCCGCAAGGGTTTGGTTACTAACGTGTCACCGATCCAAAGTGTTTGGGCAGAAGCTGGTTACTCCGATAAGACTACTAAGGTGTTTGCAGGTGTGTTTCCTAAGGTGATTAGCGGTAAGGTGGACTTGTCGATCCCGACTTCGGTTGACGTCAACGGCAAGGCACAATACACTAATACAACTGCGTCTGTATCTAACCCGACTGTTGGTTATGTTCGTATGCAGCACACCGAAACTCTTGCAAAGCATAAGAAGCTGTCGTTTAATGCAATTGCAACTACGAACAAGGATTTTGCAGTTGGTGTAAAGTTTGAGATGCGGTTCTAAACAAAAGGAAATTGTATGACAAGTAGAGCAAATGTAATGGAACTGGTTAAAGAAGTTTTAGAGGAGGCGGATCCAGTTCCATTCGAGAGGGTTAATCTAAACACAGACGATGCAGTCGAGTTTATTGGAAATTCGATTTGGGAAAAGTACAGCACAGAATGGTGTGTAGTTGACAAGAATAGTACCGAAGAAATTATGCTGGCAATTCTTATCAAAACACTCGCAGAAAACTTTTACCTACACACCAAGCTCATCATGCTAGGTGAAGCCGACCAATGATTTACTACAAAATTCGCAGCAAGAAAAATCCAGAAATGTTTCGCCTAGCTGACGGTCGGTGGAACAAGTCGGGCAAAGTGTATGACACGCTAGGGAAGCTGCGGACGCTTATTACAACTAAGATGAATTCTTATCACGACCACGAGCGTGCCGAAGTACAGTTTTGGGAGTTTGTTGAGTTCGAGGTAGTTGAGAAAAACGTTAAGCAACTGCACGAAGTTGTTGATCCCAAAAAGCTCTTTACTTTACTTTCGAAGCAGCAAAGAAGCTAAGTCATTGATTTATATAGGAATGCAGTAAAACACTATTCTGTTTAAAATCAATGACTTAGCAAAAACGATCCGTTTACAGCAATTTTAGGGGTGTTCCGAAGGTCAAAGCACACAGCAAAAAAGCGTTGAAATGTAAGTCATTGATTTATATAGGCCTGCAGAAAAATGTAGATTTCGGTTGACCTAAATGGTAATTTCCGGTATAATAGCATCATACGCTAACAACACAGGAGCAACAAATGGCAAACGTTCTTAACGGTCAATTTATTAACTGGTCCGCTATGACGGGTTCGCAGATTCGCGCCAAGGTTAAGGAACTGCAAGCCCTGGCGAAGCTGCAAGAGAAGGCTCCGGAAAAGGCTGCTGCCAAGATCGCTAAGGCTGCTGCCAAGAATGCGGTGAAGTCTGCTGCTAAGACGCAGAAGGCGGTTGCCAAGCCGGTGAAGAAGGCTGCTGCTGTTAAGTCCGGTGGTCGCACTTCTACTACGGAAAAGCGTATCCGCGCAATGTCCTGGATTCCGCAGAACGGTTTGCTTGCTCTGGACAAGCTGGATGCGATCCGCAAGATTATGGCAGAGTTTGATGTTCCGAAGAACTACGCTGCGAACTGGCTGAAGTTGGCTGCTCCCCAACCCGCTGTTTAAGGAGAATAGAATGGTATCGTACATTTCTCAAGAAATTGCTCATCGTTGGTCTGGAGATGCATCTTTGTCTGGCGGCCGCACTTTGCAGTTGGCATACAAATTGCAAAAGAAAGGTTTGGTAACAGTGACCCTTGTATCGCGAATCGCGACTGGGCACAACCGAAGCAATACTGTTAAGTATGTCTATTCGGTTGTGCCGACTGATAAAGGGCTTGAATATTTTGTTTTTCCTGAGGCTGCTGTTTAAGGAGAATAGAATGAGTGAAATTGTAGACCTGCTCAAAGCAAACAGTGAAGGCACGTTGGGCGAAGTAACAGATGAGCAACTGACTGCCTTAGCTACTTATTACTCCGTCCAAATCCGTAAGTTCGGACCGGACGGCGCAGAAGCCAGCAAGAAACTGTTAAACCTGTTCCGCAATGAATGGCCTAAGGACTTTACAAACGGTTCCAAACCTTTGTGCTAGACAGCGTTCAACATAACGACAATCCGCAGTGGCGCAAGAACCGTGACTTGATTGAGAAGATGGGAGTGATGTAATGTCTACGAATTGTGTAGTCCGTTTTGTCGAGAATGGCGAACCGCTTTGTGCTTTCTATAAACACTACGACGGCAACACGTTTGGTGAGAAGCTCAAAGCGTTCTACAGCGACAAGAAAATGGTCGGCGGACTCGGACTTGACTCTACTAACCAAGTGAACGGCGTAGGTGATCTTGCAGCTCAAACGATTGCTAACTTTAAGACCAGGCCAGGCGATCTGTATATGACTGCTCCCAGTGATGAAGGTGACTACACTTATGATGTGTATGTTAAGGGTGGTAAGATTGTTGTAATGCCGCTGTAAGGAGAATATTGTAGCAACGAAACTTGAAAAACTTAAAGAGAAAATTTCTAAAAAGAAGGAAGAAATGTCCCTTTATCTAAGAAAAGGGAAAAAAGAAAACGGTCCATGCGCTAATCACCTTTGTGCTGCACAAAGGCAACGGTGTATCACAAACACGAAAAGAGATTTATCTATTCTTGGAATTAGATGATGATTTGTTTAGTTTGTGGTAGACCATTGGGATCAACTGGTATCTCTAAACATCATATCGTACCGAAATCGCGCGGGGGTAAAGAGGTAATTGAGTTACATAATATATGTCATGAAAAATTGCATCGTACCTTTACAAACAAAGAATTAGAAAGTATAATATTTACGGCAGTACTTGAACACGAAGAAATCCAAAAGTTTATAAAGTGGGTGGCAAAAAAACCGATCGACTACTATTCCGGTAGCGACGAGAGCAATGTAAGATACAACAAACGAAGGAGATAACATGATCGATGAGCGTAAAGTAGCAAGGATTACCCCGTTTAGCGCAGGAGACTGTGTAAAGAATGTTCCTAGTCAGTTCGAGCTAGTTCTAATTGCGTCGAACCGTATGCGGGAACTGCAAAAAGGGGAGCAGCCGTTAGTTAATCCAGGCGGCGACCATAATATGACTATTGCCTTGCGTGAGATTGCAGCAGGCAAAGTTGGACGTGAATATCTTACTAAAGGAGCAAAGCGCGATGTTCGTAAAACTGTTTAAAGAAGTTACTAGTAAAAAGAAGGCTAACGAGGATTGGATCGAAGCCGAAACTGCTCGTCTAAAGGCTGATTTGGAAACAAAGCGAAAAGCGGCAATCGAACGGATGGGCACTAAGTGGATTTTGCACCCGGATCACATGGTGCAAAAGAAGGACATTGAAGCAAACAGCCTTGGGTTTAAAACGGCTTAACTATAAAGGGGTGTTTAAAATCAATGACTTACAATCGTTACTGATTTAAACACCTTCTTTAGAATCAATGACTTACAAAATTCCTTTAATTTTAGCCCAGTTTTGTGCGTATTGATACGCAGAATTGCTGTAAACGACTGTAAATTTTGGTTGACTTTTAATCCAAATTCTGGTATAATTTGTTCATAGTAAGTAACTTAACAAGGAGAAGCAAAATGGCAAAAAGCACTATGTCCGCAGAACTCGAAGCCCTGGCAACTGAGGCTGTTTTCCACCTCCAGTTCCGCACTGCTCGGGCTGCTCGAATGATTGCTGCGACCTTGGGCGTCACCGAAGACGAAGCCCGTAAGGCGGTTGCTGCTGTTGCAAAGCCCCGCAAGGGTTAAGGAGTAAGTCATGAAAAAGTCCATCCTCATCCTGATGCTCGCGGCCTTAGCTACCGGCTGTGCAACTACCAAGCGGATGGACTTCAATGACCTTAATTACTACAAGATTGACTGTGCAAACAAAGAAGCACAGATCCGGTTCCTTGAAGGTCAATTGTCAACTCAGCCTGATCGTATAGCTGCTGGGTTTAACGGTCTCCTTAACGTGCTCAACGGAACGTATGCTGAGACCGAGCGTATTAAGAACCGAAGTCACGATGCAGTGGCCCGTTCCTTGCTGTGGGATATTAGGACTTACTGCCCATGAAAACCTCTACTCTAATCATTGCTGCAATGCTGGCAACATCAACGTCAGCTATGTCAGCTGAGTGCTTCTTCCGTTCAACCACAGGAAGCAAGGTTACTGGAACGTTGAGCCTGGTTAGTGATATTAAGTATTGGATCACTCCTACGCTTAACAAGCAGAAGAAGTGCATTGCTACATTTAAGGCACTTGACGACAAGAAGCAGTGGCACAATGGTGTCGGCGAATATACGTTCTCTACATCGGTATCAGACGATGATGGATGCGCTCTTGCAATTGAGCAAGGCAAAGCAGAGCTAATAAATCGAGTGTACGGAAGCTTAGTTGACAGCACCAGCGAAATGGTGTGCAACGAAACTGAACCCCCGAAAACTCGCCCGGTGCAAATCGGCGAAGAGATTCAAATTTCGGATGTTAGTATCCACCCGAACAAGCAACCGTTCAAGTATAAGGGCACATTCTGCCAGTGGTTTGTTGAAACGAGCGTGTCCGACAAAGACTTGTATCAGTGGCAAGGAATTGTTTGCAAAACAGGTCGGCCTGGACTTGATACGTGGACGGTTGTAGATAAGTTCTAAGAAAATAATGGTTGACAAGATATTTAAATTATCGTATAATACTAACATCGTAAAAAGGTCATAAGGAGACCAAAATGAAAACCAAACTGATTGCTGTTGCTGTTGCTGCTGTTATGATGACTGCCTGCGCTTCTAATCCGGCGCCCAAGGTTGATCCGGTACAAGCAATGCGAACAGCAGAAGCCAAGGCAGTTCTTGATACTGCCCCGTCCTGGTACATGAATGGTACCCCGGCCACCGCAGACCATATGTTTACCGCAGGCACGGCTGTTAGCCGAGACCTGTCAATGGCTGTGAAAAAGGCCACAATGGATGCTCAAGCTAAGATTGCAGAGTACATCCGGGCAGACGTTGATGCTTACACCAAGGTTCACAAGCAAGATGTCAACGGAGCATACAACGAAAATACCGAAGTCCTTGTACGCAAGTTAGTAAACGAAATCCAACTGTCGCGGGGAACCGTGGTTCAAAAGGTTGCTTACTCTGAAGCCGGCAGTTTCCGTGTGTATGTGCAGATTCGTTACCCAGCTCCTAATATCGAGCGAGCTGTTGCTGCAACTAACACCTACGACGGCCCGACTGCTCGAGAGCGAAAGCTTGAGGCTGAACTAAACCAACGTAAGGAAGAAGCCCGTAAGGCGAAAGAAGTTGCACCGGTAGACGTAGGCGGCATTGTAATTAAGGGGATAGAAGCAAGTCCCGAATCTAAGCCTCTTAACTTGGATTCCAAGGAAGAGAACTAAATATTGCAATGCAACAAGAACTTGAACAAGAAATACTACAAATAACCGCAGCTCTCGGAGAATCACAAAAAGAATATGAGGCTCTGCGGTTACGCTATTCGAACGAATGGAATCTCCGCACTCCCGATGCAAATAACGAGTTCGTGAAACAGTTAGGTGATCTCGCGGCTGAAATGACCCATTACCAAAAACTGTTTAAAGAGTTATCGATTAAGTATTCTACATTAGTTTTAGGTTCGGTGCCTGAATAAAACGTAACTGTAGCAGTCACTAAATACAGTGTGACTCTTACAGCGAAAGAACAACTCCTTGAAATCTTGGCAACCCCGTTACCAAGTAAAACTGTTCAACGCAGATTGTCGTATGTTCCAACTAAAGAATTTACATCTCATGTATTTGATTTATTAAACGAGTGCGTTTTTGGCGGACATCTAACTCGTCCATGTATTAACTTCCGTTCATTATTGCCAAAGCATTGGGGACTGTGTATTGGGTTCGACGAAGATAACTTATACTGCAAACTTCGATTAAATCGGGGCTTTTATTGTGTGCAATGGTTTGTTATAGTATTAGCACATGAAATGGCACATCAACATCAATGGGTGGTGCAGGGGCCGCATCGAAGAACACATAAAAAAGAACCATTACTAAGTCATGGTAAGACGTTTTACTTGTACAAAAATAAGTTAGCAGAAATAGGGATACCACTTAAAGTTTACTATGACGACGTTAAGTGGTTTAAGTATCAACAGATGTTAAAGATTTAGAGCCTCTTAGCTAACCATCCTTTTTTATACGGTTTTCCGGTTGTTGCAGTTCCGATTAAATTAGTATATTGGAACCCTTTTTCTTTACAAAATTGTTTTAATTCTCTACTGTATATTTGAAATACTTCTCCTTCAGGAGAAGTAATTTCGTATAGTTTTCTTTGTGCTAGATAAAATTTTTCTTTTGCTTCCGGTGTTCGTGTTTTATTTTTTTGTTGAGCGAGTTTCATATTTGCTTTTGCTTCGTCGGAGTAAGTTTTGCCCTTTCTTTGGGCAGAGTGTCTCTTTACCCTTTCTACGTCGTTCTTCCAAGTTCTTCCGGTATTTGCTTTGGAAATTTTTTCTCTAACCTCTTTTCTTTTTGCTGGATTTTTATCTCCGGATACCTTTTCGCTAAGTTGTTGGTAATATTCTTCTCCCCTGTTTTTATGCCAATTTAAAGACATGTTCCTTTTGTGTTCTTCTGTTTTCGGAACCCCAAGCATTGTCTTACTCTGTTTTTCTCGAGCTTCAACTGATCGAATTATTCCTTTATTCGACTTTGCTATTTTTCTAACATTAAATCCATTGCCTTCGTCGGCAAAAGGTCGTATGGTGTCTAAATAATGCTGTTCTCTCTCGATTAGTGTTTCTTTAGAACAATATTCTAACACCTTCCAGTCGAAATTTTCTAACCCGTGTTTCCTAAGTGCTCGGGAAACAACTTGTTTCACTTTTAATTTTTCGTTTAATGCATTATTTTTGTGTGCTTGCCATCTTGCTAGGATATCAACTGCACTCCCAATATATGACCGCCCGTCTTCTCTAAGAATTATTTGGTAAACACCTGACTTGCACATTTAATACCCCCTTGTTATAATTATTTATGCAATCCACTCATTTAAAGGACGGAAGAAAAATGACTTTAGTACCGATGATAATCGAAAAAACACAAAATGGTGAAAGAGCAATGGATGTTTGGTCTCGTTTGCTTAAAGACCGCATTGTTATGCTAACTACAGATGTTAATGAAGTGTCTGCCAATCTTGTTATTGCTCAACTTCTATTCCTTGAGTCAGAAGATCCTGATAAGGAAGTGTTCTTTTACATTAACTCCCCTGGTGGAGAAGTAACCGCAGGATTGGCGATTCTCGACACTATGAATTTTATTAAGTGCGATATTCGAACTATTGTAATGGGGCAGGCCTGTTCAATGGGTAGTTTGCTTGCTAGTTCGGGAACTAAAGGTAAGAGAATGATTTTACCCAATGCGAGGCATATGATTCACCAGGTGTCATCGGGGGCAAAAGGCACAGCAATCGACATGAAAATTCAGCTCGAAGAAACACTAAAACTAAATCGATTGTTAACAGAAATATATGTTAAGAATACAGGAAAAACATACGAACAACTCGAAAAAGATATGTCTCGTGATTGTTTTATGTCAGCGATCGAATCGGTCGAATATGGCCTAGCCGACAAAGTTATCACAACCAGATAACTTGCAGTTTGTGCCATGAAATCTAGACAGGATATGTGGAGCTACAACTTTTCCGCAATGCGGACACGGCTGCTTCGGAGTTAACAACCTAGAAGCAGACATTTTCTGTCTAGTTTCTAAGCTAACTTGGCCGATATTGCCTTTATTCCACGCTTCTTGTCCTTTTCTTCCGCCAACAAACCCTGACGCAACTGCTCGTTCTTTGGCTTGTACACGTTTTTCATCAGACCATCGTTTACCGTAATTTGCATTGTTTTCTCCTGAGACGTCGTGGGTAGAGTGCCATTCTTTTTTCGATTTAGCTATTCGAGCCCTTGCGTCTGGCATTAATATTTTTCCAGAGGTTCCGTCACCTCCGTCTGTTAAGTTAAGCAATATCCCGGTACCCAAATCTTTTCGGCCCCACCATTTAATAAGGCGACGCTCTAAAGCCAGCGCCCCGATTTCAGACAACTTTGTCTCGAGTTTTATAATCAATGATTGGTTCTTAGGAACAGAGACGTTATGTTTTTTTAATAGCCTGCTGCCTTTTCCTTTACCGATATAGTAAGGAGTTCCTGCTTTTGCTGTTATACTATCTTTACTGCGTAAGTACGCATAGACATAATAAATATTATCGCTGGACATATAAACCTCCTTGGTTGTCTAGTGCTAGTGGATGCGTCAACATCGCGACTAGCACTAATATTTATCAAAAGGCAGACTTGTTCTGCCTTTTTTATTATGCAATAAATACAAGATGCGTCTTTTTGAACTACAACAAACTGTTAGTAAACCACAAGCTATTGATAATATCATATCAGTTATCCTTAGGGATTGCCAACCGTATCTACAGTTGATAGGTGGGTTAACTGATCCATCCAGATATTTGCTCAGAGGTATGGTAGAGATACCGTCGAAAGATCAATGGCACAAGTATACACAACCTTACACTACACACCCAGACCGTAAGTTCAGAGACACAAATGCACGGGTTGGGCAATTAGCAGATGACTGGTTTTTAAAAACAATCGGATGGCGTGCCAGAACTAACAATGCGCTATTCTGTGCCGGCTTTGCTAGTGCAACACACGACTATGGTGAGACCTGCGCGATATTTCCAATTGGTAATATTGAGTATCTGTGGAGTGAAAAGGTACTCGACTTAACGTTTGATTTACACCAGCTTGTTTATTTTGGCGACGAGGGGACTCCAGATAAACTAAAACCACAACAAGATACTGAATCGTTAGCAAAGAAAGTTAATGCGTTACTCAGTAAAGGTGCATGGCACTTTAATGAAGGATTCGACTTATACTGGAAAAAGCATAGACGTAAAGAAATGATTATCCGTTGCCAAAAATACTACGCTATTCCGCTAGAGAGAAATATGGATAACATTAGTTTTGACGAAGTATTGATGAGAGCAAGTCAATGAGAGCAACTGAATTTTTAACCGAATCTATCATTAAAACTAATAAAGGGTGGCAGCATTCCGGGTTTGGATATAAAAATAATCCAGTTTATCCATTGCCTCGGTGGAGTGTATTTAATAGTGGGTCAAGGAATAAAGAAGGGTCGTGGGAGGATATATTACACTACTTTCGATTCTTAGACGACAATTATGCAACTGCAATGCTTGATATAACAGGTGATGAGATAGCAACTGTTTTGTGTTTGCAAGGACACACTGACAAAAAACAAGAATTAGAAAAAATGAAAATTGAACTTAAACTTAAGAACTCTAATTTTCAAACATGGTCTGAAGTCTTTAACAAGTTCAAAGAAAATAGTAAAAAAGAACGAGCAACTAGATTGGGCGGAATATGAGAGCAACTGAATTTTTAAGAGAAGACATCGAAGACCAGCAAAAAGTTTGGTCAATGATACAACAAAATTGCCAACCGTTCATAAATGAGATCGGCGGGGTTGAGAAATTATTTTCTTTGCCTATATATCGAGGAAGTTTTGATTCTCAAAACAACACTAGCATAAGAGAAATTCCAGTATTGCCAAATCGTAAACCACGAAATACACAGGCAGAGTGGCACAAAGCTGCCGACGAATGGTTTGCATCTACTACTGGTGTCCTTTTCCGCAGTCACGCAATTTTTGCAGATGGAAACAAGGAAGTAGGCGATAGTTACGGCCGTGGATACAGTGAAATAGTTATCCCAATCAGACAATTTAACTATTGCTGGTCTGATATTATCCGTGATATGACTCTCACATTAGAACGCACACCTCGTGAAGACGATGAAAGTGAAGGTGATTTTGTGTGGAATATCTTAGACGAAGGTGGTTACAGGTTTAATAGTGGTTTGGCTGACGCTGCACAATCTGAATGTGAAATTATGATCAACTGTGAAAAAGTATATCTCATTAATCCGGGCTTCTTCTATATGATAAAAAACAGATTGCAGGACGGGTCAATTAAATGAGAGCAAAAGAATTTTTAAAAGAAGAATACACACCAAAGGATATTGAGGATTTCTTTACTAACTGCTCGGAGTATTTTTCTTATAATAAAAATCCTTTAGTTAATATGCTATACCGCGGTGACTACGGTAACATTCGCAAGGACAATTTTTGGATGAACCAACGCAATGTGTTACAAGGCCGCAAACCAGTTGACACTGACGAGTTTGTACATACCATCTTAAATGATTTGTTTTCTACCGCGTTTAATTTTCCGTTCCGCAGCGGGATGATGTGTTCTGGATCCCCTGGAGAAGCAAGTCAATACGGCCGCGTGTCTATTGTTATTCCGTGCAATGGGTACACACTTTGTTACTCACCGAAGTATGAGGATTTATTCAAATCAATACCATCTACGGTGTACGATTACTTAGAGTACACTCATTATGAAGTACACGACGGTACTCCAGAGCAAGCTAACGCAGAGAAAAGGATACGCTCAATTATTACCAGATTGTTTAAAGAAGGCAACTATGTAGCTGGACCACAGCATACAAACGATGCTGCGATGTCAACCAACGAAGTAATGATATACCCAACTGATTACTCAGAATTGCAATACTACGCATTCTCCGAACAGTTTTGGAGCGCAACAGTAGTGCCGATGATTAGAGAGAGATTTTATGCGAGCAAGTGATTTTTTAACTGAACTCGAAGTTACTCCTTATCAGTATAGAGACTTAGGGATTAATAAAGCAATGGACTTTCTCAATGGACATTGCAGGCAAGCATTGGCTACTATTAAAAATCCAATTTGGCGTGGAATGAAAAATCACAAAGAGGACATTGTCTTCGCTGACCCGTCAACCGGTAAACGTATGTCTCAGAATACTACAAATCAGTATACAGCATTAATCGATTCTTCTCCGTATTTCAAGGGTTGGCCAAAACGTAGTAGTAGTTTTGTATGTTCAAGTAACCGAAGTTATGCCTCACAGTTTTCTAAAGGGTATGATGCAAGTTCTACTCTGTATGCTATTTTCCCGTTTGATGGAGTTAAGATTGCAGTATGCCCAACTAGAGATATGTGGCAAGTTCCAATTAGTATCCCTGCGTTTAACAAAAAGTTCAACCATGGCGGCTGGGGAGACGACTTGGATATGTTTAACGGTTGGCTAACAAACGAAGTTGGCATTACTGCTGACTCTGAAGGTAACCTTAAATTTGACGGGTATCAGTTAGGGTTATTTGCAAAAGATCACAACTTGCAAAAACACGAGATTGTTCCGATATTACAGAAAGCATTGTCACCTCAGAGAGCAGGGTTTAAGTTAGTTACCATTGGTGAGTTTGCGTCTGGACAGTTTAACGATAACGAGCTGTGGATTGGCGGCCCGGTAATTTGTATTCGCGAACCTCTATACAAACAGTTTTTAAATGCTTATGAAAAACAAGGACAAATAAATGCGAGCAAGTGATTTTACTAACGAAGAGCAATTAACTGAGATACCATCGTCGTTTGTTAATAAGGTAGTAGACAAAACACAATGGGGAGCACCTGGCACAGGTCACAAGACTCCTCCAAAAGGACAAACTGCATCAGTTTGGCAACACATGTCCGACCCAACAACTGTAGTTAAGCTTGTTGGCGGCGGTGCTATGAAAAACCTTAAAGATAAACATAAGCAGGCAGCAATTGCATTTGTGGATTTTCTTGTACATCACGGTAAAGAAAGCCAGCATCTTCCGATTGTGCACGGTATTAACGTAGATGATCCTGAGGTAGTGCAAATCAAAGTCGAAGCACTAAAACCTTTTAAAGGCTATCGATATGAGCAGCTCGCAGGTTCGTTAGCAGATTTAGCTGATGTTCCGACTAGTCCTCGGTATCAAGACTTGGTTAACGAACATCTTAAAGGGCTAGGATTACACAAGAAAAATTCAGCAGCTGGTATAGTAAAATGTGTGATGTTGTTAAACAAGTATGCAAAAGAGTATTCAGATAAGTATAATTTAGACAAGTTTGTACTGGATTTGCATGAAGGTAATTGGATGGTAACAAACGACGGAGTTATTGTTGCCGTTGATCCGTGGTTTGCAGGGTGGTGATATGAAAGCCTCTGAATTTATTACTGAAGACGATGTTATTAAAATTAAATTGCCAGACGAGAGCATAGCAAAGGCGTGGATCGAGAAAGTATACAAGATGTATCCATACACCTGGGAGAATAACCACGTTATGGTATGGGGAGAAGGCGAAGCACAGCAGTTAGCAATGTTTGAACTTGTACCAAGTAAATCTAAGAAAAATGCAGTAGAAGTAAAATGGTTTAGTGCATACCCAATGAGAGCAGGTGTGGGATCACGTGCGATGGGTGAGTTGCAAAAAATAGCAAGAGAAGATGGTATTGCCTTAACATTATTTCCCTGGGACCATGGACAAGTTAGCCAAAGTAAGTTAATGAAGTTTTACAAAGGTGTTGGGTTTAAGCCAACTACAAAAGCATCTAAGAATATGTATTGGGATCCAAATGAGATTTCTTGAGATCATGCAAAACACTAGAAATCTGCGAATTGAGAAATTAGTAGAGTGGGCTAAGGAAAGAAAGCAGTTAACAGAATCTGATGACTTCTCAGTTGAGGTCAATGAGTATAGACAATTTATAGAGAAGTTCTTGACTGATGTTTGTGATCTTAAAGTAGGTAACGAGTATTATCCTGTGATGTTGTTCACCCAACCATCAGCTAAAATAATAGAAGTTAATGTTCCGGCAAACTCGATAACCCTTGTGGGAATAGACAAACAAGGAGATTTCGGTTTTTTGTTTAAAGGTCGAAGAGTTAAGTTTCCTAAGTACTACGAAGAGCAAGACGATCAACTTCCTTATTTTATGTCTACTACCGTGTTTGTTGGGCCAAGTGAAGTAAATCAATTTTTTACTATGCTTAATTTACAATTTGCAGGTCGATGGAAGCTAATACAGAAGGAAGTTAAATGAGAGCAGACGAATTTTTAACTGAAGGACGAGGGCATCCTGTTATTGTGGTCGACGTCCAGCCCGAGTACTCTGGTATGAACGACGGTGAAGAAAGTTCGGTGTTCCCAGAAATCATAAAATTCGTAGCAATCAACCAAACCGGACCTGTGCTAATGTTTGTTAATGCTGAGGACCAAGGAATGTCGGGCGACACAGTATTTGATGTACAACGATACTGGGAAGACACTCTGCTTGAAATGGGTTACGGTAAACCAGAAGAAGAATATTGGGACGAAGATGATGAATATCATTATACTGAAGCAGAGAGTCCAATTGATTGGCGCCGTTATGAGATTGTTGATAAAGGATATGGATTCTTCAGAAGTTTCATGGATCAAGGGGTAGACGACGCTACAATTATTAAAATGATCCGCTACCTGTATCAACATAAATTAAACGATGCAAGGCAGCTAGATTATGATGATTATGTTGCAATAATGGGCAGTGACAGATTGCAGGATGAAAACTTTACCATTAACTGGACAAGCGTTGCACAATTAAAACGATTTAACGGTGCTTATATTGTTGGTGGTGGTAGAAACGAATGTTTGCGTGAAGTTGAGTTGCTAATGAATGCGTTTAACATTAAATATCGTCGCATCGACTCTTTAGTCTACGGGTAAATACATATTATGAGAGCAAATGAATTTTTAATAGAGTATGTAACAAAAGAAGACCTTAGGGCTCTAACGATTTACTTAGATCGTTTTTATAGTACACTTGGGTTAGATATCGAGTTTACCAGACATTTCTTGGACCGAGTAAACGATCCAAGGAACGGTAAGGATATCACAGTCCAAGAACTAGCAGATTTATTCAAGAAAGAATATGAGAAGTACGGTCCTGTAATAGCAAAGCTTCCAGACGACTCTCAAGCGGTACTAAAGGATTTATCTACTAAAATTAATGTACCGTTTGCTATAGACGATAATCCGAAGTCAAAAGATAAAGACATTGTGCCAGTTACAGTAATGCGTAAAAAAGATTTTAGAACGTCGAATCGAGAGTTTAAGGTATGAGAGCAAAAGAATTTTACATTGAACACACACTCCTTGAGGCCGCATACCAAGGCAACATCGGTATGATGGAGATGTTTAAGTTTAAACAGAAAGCCTCGCCGGAACAATGGGCAGAGCTACAAAAACTAATCAGTAAAAAACTGTTTAAAGCAGCATGGACGTTAATACAAAGTGTTACAGGTGTAACGTTGCATCAAAAAGGGCTTACAGAAGGCGGCTGGGCAAGCACACTAACGCAAGGTACAAAGATTACGCCGCAGTTAGTTCAGTATGTAATGAAACTCTTACAGCAAGAATTTGTGCCATTACTTAACACCTTCTTAAAGCGTAATGGGTTAGGTGAAACTGAAGTTTCTGCCCCAGGCGGTAGTGCTACTTATTACGAACGAGATTTAGAAAAGCAACCCAACAAAGAATACGGCGATGTTGATGTTCAGTTTCATATCCCACGCATTGAAGGAACAACTAACAATGCAAACATGAACATCTACAAAAAAGCAATTAAAGAGTTTTGCGACGGCACAAACAATTACTCAACTGATAACGGCACTAATATTATTTTGCGTGTTGGACAAGACTATGTCCAGGTTGATCTGGTTTATTCATATTATGAAAACAAAGAATGGACAAATGCATTGCGCCCGGAGTGGAATTTAAAAGGGGTTTTGGCGAACTCACTATATAGTTCATTCGGGGAAGCATTAAGTATTAGTTTTGGTGGCGGCCATGGTGTCCAAGTTAAAACCCAAAATGGCCAAGTTGTTCCGTTTAGAACAGTTAAAGATGTTAAACTACATACAATCACTAATAATCCGAAAACGTGGGCAGTTGATATTGCAAAATACTTTGGTGGTAAGATGAACTCGCAACTACAAAAGTATCCGGGACTACTAGATGAAGTTCGTGTTAGCGACATTGTTAATTCGTTTAAGGGCATTGCACAAAGTTTAAATAGGCCAGAGCTACTACAACAAACAAAAGACATCTATCTTGCTAAAATAGAAAAGGCTGCAAGTAGTTCTAAGTTCGATAAAGCGGCTACACCGGAGATGCAAGCAAAAGCAGAAAAAACAAAGCATATGCTCTTAACTAAGTCGCAAGAAATTGCACAACTATTTGGAGTTTAAAATGAAAGAACTATTAGTAATATTTTTCTTAGTGCTATCAGGGCAGGTGCAGGCAGAACCGTGGACATTACCTATCGCGGCAGTAGTTGACGGTGACACAATTAAAACACAATTACCTCTTCCTACTCCATTAGATAAAGTGTCAATTCGTATCTTAGGTATTGATACTCCTGAAAAAGGTAGTAGAGCAAAGTGCGAAAAAGAAGCAGCATTAGCATTGAAGGCATCAGCTAAAATCAAGCAACTTGCAAAAGGTCATAAGACCATGACAGTTACTGAGTACAAGTGGGATAAATTTGGTGGCAGGATTGACGCCGTAGTTGTAATTAATGGAGTTAATGTTGGCGATGCTCTAATTAAAGATGGATTAGCAAGACCTTACTTCGGTGAGAAGAAACAAAGTTGGTGCGAATAATGAGAGCAAATGAATTTATCAACGAAATAAACATCGATAATCATGATGGTTGGGGACAAACTCCAAACAATGCCAGCGTTGATTACATGGGATTAAAGGTTTTAATGAAGCCGTCTATCTTTCTGAGGTTGGCTGCAGAACTGCCACTTGACGACGAAGCTAGAGAAAAAATTGCAGTAATGGTAGCACACGCTAAAAAAGGTGGCTCGTTTGGTGCACCAACGTTGTACGTGTCTGTTCCTGAAGAGTGGGAAGATAATGTGTTTAAACCGCACACTATAGGTAGAGTAAAAAGTCACGAAGGTCGGCACCGAATGAACGCACAGTTAGAACTAGAAGGCGACGTGCCAGTTGAAACCCACATCTTTATCCCTTACTTTAAAACAAAGAACTGGGCAAAAGATTATCAGAACGATTACACCCCCGAGATTGTTAGCAGATTGCAACAGCAAATGGAATCAGAAGACGGGTATATAATTGTTACTAACCCGCTATTTACAATCTAATAAATATAGCTATGAGAGCAAATGAATTTTTAACTGAAGAACAACTTGATGAACTAAACTGGAAGAATGCATTGATAACTGGAGCATTGGCCGCAACAACTGCTCTGGGATCTATGTCACCTGCCCATGCAGGATCTGGTGATATGGATTTGTATAACGCAATATATAATCGAGTATACCAAGAGCAATTAGTTAAACACAAAGACCCAGATGGTCAACTTAGATTAGACCGTCGGGATCAAAATAGAATTAAAGCAATAGCTCAAGATAAAGCTCAAGCAGAATTCCAACAACGGGTATCACAATTAGATATCCGAGGGTCTCAGGTAAAGCAAACTCAAAGCAATTTTCCATCTCAACGATCCGAAGTTCGCCGAGCAGCAGATTTTGATAAATTCTAAATAATGAGAGCAAAAGAATTTTTCTTCGAGTCGATACTAACTGAGCTTAATATGAGCCCGTCGTATCTGCAACGATTTGCAGATAAGATACAAGGTGCTAAAGCAGGTATCGAATTCGAAATGATTGTACCTGGACAGTTTGGGGACAGTAATAATCAGGATATGGAATTAGATTGGGATCAGGATCGCCCCGCCGACGATATACAAGAGATCATTGATTTCTTTAGTGAAGATACTGGGTACCAATCATCCGACAGAGATCTAGCACAATTAGAAGAAAAACTGAGACAGCAGCATTGGGAGTGGTTAGAAGATAAGATCAACGAAGGATGGTACCATTCAGATGATGGCCCTGAATTCTTTAAGGAGTACTTCAGAGAAAACTGGTACGACGAAGAATCCGACGGCGACTTTGATAAAGCAGCAGACGACGCATGGGACTTACGTGGGCGAGCATTTGATGATGCATACGATGCGTTTAGAGAGCAGTACGACCAGGATTTTACTGATGCAGACTGGTGTAAAGAGCAACGGATTACTATGTCAGAAATACACAACAATTATGGTGTGTATTGGCCGCATGTAACTTTTACCGGCGGCGATGATTTAGATGATATAGCGGATAGTTTCCGTAACGGCATTAAGCGAAGTGTAGAAACAAGTAGCACATACCACAGCGGAACGAAATCAACAACCGCATACACAATCGAACCAGATGCAAGTTTAGAGCCAGACGACGATTATTCACATTCTGGTTTAGAATTTGTTAGTCCCCCTTTACCATTACCGGAAATAGCAAAAGACCTAAAGAATGTAATGCAATGGGCTAAAAACAACAATTGCTACACAAATGAGTCATGCGGTCTGCATATGAATGTGTCTGTGCCAAATTTCCATATAGCAGCATTAGACTATGTTAAATTTGCGCTGTTTATCGGTGATAACTACATATTAGAACAGTTTGGTAGAACTGCGAACTCATATTGCAAATCTGCGATTATAAAAATTAAAGACAAAGCCATTAAACGCCCTGACTTAGCAGCACAGGCCATGAATATGTTAAAAGGTCAATTAAACAGTATAGCCGGAAGTATAATACACGAGAACCACACCGACAAATATACATCTCTCCATATACATGACAACTATGTAGAAGTAAGAAGTCCTGGCGGCGATTGGTTAAGCGAACCAGTTGACAAATTGGTAACATTGTTGTATCGTATTACTGTGGCGTTAGATGCAGCTTGTGATCCAGAAAAGTATAAAGATGAGTATGCTAAAAAGTTTTACAAATTAATATCATCACAAAGCAATGACGATATTACCCAGTTATTTGCACAGTATGCGTCTGGACAAATTAACAAAGATGCACTTAAAGTAGCATGGGCAGATAAAGTAATGAACAGTCCTGCACCAACAAATAAATCAGCTAGAGCAATGCCGTTAGCAAATAAAATTATGCGAGGAAATACTAGTAAGAGTTGGTGGAGTGTGGGGTTCTTTAACCCAAATCGTGGAGAAATTATTAGGACTGAAAAGTTTGCTGCTAAGACCGAAGCAGAAGCAATTAGTTATGCTCGAACACAGTGGCAAATTCCGTCGGGCAGTTTCCCGGACCAATATTTTGAAGTTAAAAGACTCGGACCATATGCAGAACCAACACTTGCTGGAAAGAGTAAACAGGAAACCGGCCAAGCAATTCAAGCAGCAAGAAATGTAGTTAATTCAACTGGTAATGTTCGGTGGGCAATTCGAGATGAAAATACAGGCGATGTATTGCATACTTTTTGGAACCGGGCAAGTCAGAACGACGCTAACCAATATGCAAGAGATTGGTTAACAAGGAACAATAACGGGGTAACCAGAGTAGAAGTTTCTCCAATCCCCTTAGAACCAGGAGAATTTTAATGTACCTATTTACATATGGCTTACTCACTCACCCAAGTTACATGGTTGGATTTACAGGAAAGCGGGCGCACATTGAAAACGCAAAATTTGACATCCATCATTTCGCTAATGTAACTACCGGAACAGATAACGTGTACGGAGTGCTGTGGGAAGTAAACGAAAACAAGATTGAATTACTTGACATGACCGAAGGTGCTCCGGATTTTTACAAGAGAATTACAGTACCAGTGGTATGCAATGGCAGTATAGTAGAAGCATTTATGTATGCCATGACCGACGACACTGTTGCAAAACATTTAAACGAATCTCCAACGTCGCAATATTTGCGTATCTTAGAATTTGGGTATATGCACTTTAATCTCGAGCGGGGCCAGTTTTTAAATTTACCTAGTTTATATGAATCCACAATTAACCAACCCCACTGAATTAATTGACAGGTTTAACAAAACGTTAGACATACTAATTCCTACTTTGAATTATGTAGATACATTAGATGAGGCTGAACGAGATTTTTGCGAAGAAACTTTCTATCAGATTGCTCCATGTTATTTGTTTATGTACTCAGTAGTAGTTAAAGATAAACTGCCGGATGCTTACCAAAAAACAGAAGCACAGTTAGAAATATTCGAACAAATTAAATTGGTTGCCCAAATTAGTGCAGCTACTTATAAATCGATGCGCTCTACGATAGACAATGCAGACCAATACAAAAAAGGATTCTATGCATTGTTAGAGACATATTTGTTGCTGTATTATGCGTACCTAAACGGTTTACCAAAATAGTTGACATTTGGGCAAAGGTGCAGTATCATAACACCATGTCTACATACTTTACAAGCGATCAGCACTACGGGCACAGAAATGTTATAAAATATTGTAATCGACCGTTTGCAGATGAGCATGAAATGGACGAAGAGCTCATATCTCGCCATAACAATACAGTAAAGCACGGCGACACCGTTTACATGCTCGGCGACTTTACATTTAAAGATCCAAGCAACTATCTGCGTAGACTTAACGGAAATCTGATTCTTATCCCAGGCAATCACGACAATCTAAATAAGTGGATGCACAATTCGTCTGGTAAAGTAGTACACATTGCACCACAACTGCACGAAGTAAGTGTAAACGGGCAGTTAATTGTTCTATGCCACTATGCAATGCGGGTATGGAACCAATCACACTACAATGCATGGATGCTATACGGGCACTCACATGGTAGTTTGCCAGATGACCCAAATGCACTTTCGGTGGATGTAGGAGTTGACAAGTGGAACTATACTCCTGTATCATTCGAACAACTTAAAGAAGTAATGAAAAAGAAAACCCATAAACCAATTGATCATCACGGAGCACAATAAATGACTTTTTATCTTAAGAACGGCGCAAATTTTAAACCAGCAGACGAAGAGGCTCTTAACCTACACGAACATCTACCTGCTGGTAACTACGTCATTAAAGTAGATCCGTTTGAAAATCTATACTTTGAGCAAATCGACGACTTTGATCTTCCATCCCGAATCTACGGCGACACTATTCGAAATGCAGAGCGCATTATCAACACTTTCCAAGATCGCCCTGCAACAACTGGCGTTCTTTTAAGCGGCGAAAAAGGCAGCGGTAAAACTATGCTGGCAAAAATGCTTTCTGCACGTTGCGCTGAAGCAGGTATGCCGACTATCGTTATTAACTCTGCTTGGGTTGGTGACAAATTTAACACCCTTATGCAAAACATTGAGCAGCCTTGCGTTGTCCTGTTTGACGAGTTTGAAAAAACATACGACCGCGATGAACAAACTCAAATTCTTACGTTGCTTGATGGTGTATTTCCAAGTAAGAAACTGTTTATTCTAACTTGCAATGATCAATGGCGAATTGACAATCATATGCGTAATCGTCCAGGTCGCATTTACTACGCACTTGACTTTGTTGGTCTCGACCAAGACTTCATTACTGAATACTGCAACGAAAATCTGATCAACAAACAGCATACTTCGTCTGTCTGTAAACTTGCAACACTGTTTGCTGAATTTAACTTTGATATGCTAAAAGCACTGGTTGAAGAAATGAATCGTTACGGCGAGTCTCCGCAAGACGCCCTTGAGATGCTTAACGCTAAACCAACTACTGACAAGAGTGGCAAGTATCATGTTACTCTTACTCGTAACGGAACTTCTGTAAAAGTTGAAAGCGACAGCGAGTTTTGGCACGGTAACCCAATTGCACACAAAGATGGCATTACTGTGTATGAGGACGAACCACCGGAAGGTGAAGATTACACCCACGTCTTCAGTCTGAACGACATCACCGAAGTTAATCCAGTTGAAGGCTCGTTTATCTTTAAGAACAAAAAAGGCATGATTGTAAAGTTTACCAAAGTAGTTAACAAAGAATTTAATTATTGGGCTTTTTAATCAATGACTTACTTGTACTAAAATTTGGTTGACTTTTACCCCAAATTCCGGTATAATACATACATCATAAACAAGCAGGAGTAGAAAATGATCAAGTTTGTTGCTGGTTTTGTTACTGGTCTTGTTATTGCTACCGTTGGCTTCAGCGGTGTTGCTAAGTTGGGCGATCAAGTAGTTAGTGAAGCTAAGGTGCAGCTCGAACAGCAAGTTAAGAAGTGAAAGTTAAACAGTTAAAATCTCGATTCTGAATCGAGATTTTTCCGCCAAGCGGTTCTTACTGGCGAAAAAGAGATGCTGTTAGGGTCTTAGCCAGAGAATTTTGCAAGGAAAAATTCGGTAAAACATTATATATCCGGCCGATTGAAGAATTGCGGTGGTATGTTCCGTTTAATCGGCAAGGAGTCTACGTTTACTTTAGGAACGAAGCTGATGCTACTTACTTTCTCATGGCATTTAACCTCAATGAAATCAATGACTTACAACAGTCATAATTTTGGTTGACAAATAGGCCAAATTCCGGTATAATAACATCATACGCTAACAAAACAGGAGCAGCAAATGGGCACTTACCAAGTTCGTTTCCAATACGTTACAACTGGACATACATTTTTCCGTAACTTGTGGGCTGCTAGTTTGGACCACCTGTACGAACAGTTTAATGACTATGCGCCTTACTGCCGTGTGGTCGGTGCTGATGCAATCACTCGCATTGCTTAATAAGGAGAACAACAATGCTCGACAAAAACACCGTTGCCCAAATCCGTAAGGATGTTGATGCTGCCCTTGCTGCTGTTGCTGCCAAGCATGGGATCACTTTTAACATGGGCACCATCCGTTTTAATAGCGAGTCTATGCGCGGCACGTTGACTGCAACTGCTAACAATGCTTCTACTGGCCTTGCTGAACCGTTGGAGCTTAAGGAACTCAAGATCAAAGGCATCCGCATCCTGGGCATCGTCGAAAACGATCTGACACTGACTTACACTTCGCCCACGCTGGGCAAGGTCAAGTTCGTTGGCTACCACGCTCGCAAGCCGAAGTATCCGTTCATTATTGAAAAGGTTGGTAGCAAGAAGCGGTTTAAAATTTCGACCACTGCTGCAATGTCGATGATGAAGACGGGGGTTTAATGATGAAAACTTATCGGGAAACTGTAGAGCATCTAGGTATGCAAGTTTGGCATTCGTACATGAGCGGGAGCCTCAAATACTGGGATTGCGTGGATCTGGAGCTGGTTGCCTTCATTTATGAACGCAATTCCGATGACGTTTTTGATGATGTTGATGCTGCATTTAAAAAGCAGATCGAAATCAGTTACGACAAGACCAAGGAAGTTGGTAAGGAGGGTTAAATGATGAAATTTAACGCAATCTTTGCAACATTTATTCCATGGATAGTGTTGTTTGTTGGGTATGTGTCTGATCGGTTCTACGATGCTGCATTGGTTATGGCTGCGTTTGCTCCGGTGTTGA